>Ga0325414_1007171_pt1 | contig 11845 bp, 15 predicted proteins | sample PopdelMetagenome_8_FD_206183 | JGI IMG/M metagenome (GOLD analysis project Ga0325414, IMG submission 206183) | Populus deltoides microbial communities from Bellville, Georgia, United States - Leaf-PdKOR-R3 | ecosystem: Host-associated > Plants > Phyllosphere > Phylloplane/Leaf | place: USA... | reverse complement strand
AAATATTTATTATTTATGAATATTCATCATAATTAATAAACATTCATTATTTATGAACATTTAGTTTTGGTTACATCAGTTTCTGGATGGTTCTGTCACTGGGAATCCTGACAACTCAAAATACTTGTGGAAACCTTGGACTTTCCAAAAACGACGGTTCCCATCAAATAAACTTAAAAAAAACAAAAAAAGAATTGTAGGTGTTATTGACATGAAGGAGCGTGTTTCTGAGCTTGGAAAGGAGTGTTTGGCCATGAAACATGATCTTCAAAAGATCCTAAAGACAGAGAAGTGGAAGATATTTTCCAAGCCGTGTGGGTTTAGACAGAAACTACAGCCCTGCAATTCCAAAGAAGCGTGCAATTTAAAAGAGCCAGAAGCATCTGCAAATGGACTCCAGAATCATGAGAACGGTGACATGCCTCAGTAAATCTTCAAATTAAAACTGACTGGATGACTCTGCCACTCTACGTTTCTTGTTCATTATTTATCTGTAGAATGTCATGCATAGATGCATTTTTTTACAGAACAACTGTGTCGTTACGTTGTTCACGCAGAATTATTAATAATTCAATATCTCTGAAGCAACTGAATGAATTACTAAAATAATTGACCACCTGGATTGGTTTCTCATCTTCAGAAACTTGGCATTCTGGTTGCATTCTTGGCTTTTTGAACAATTGATTTATATAGATATTTGATCTTCCTCTTCTGTTGGGACTTTAAATGTTATTTACAAAATATTTTAGGTTGTTCTGCGAAAAAAAAAAGCCAAGTATCTCTTTTAGTCAGAACAAAAGCATGGTAGAAGACTGCAGAAGAATACAACTTCAAATAACATTAACTCCCTTGATGGTATTGTTTTTACTTGCAGATTGAGGTCTCTGGTAGCCCCAGAACAATCATAAGAAAAATACTAAAAATTAAGGGAGGTTGAATCCTCAACGAATCGATGTAACTTTTGTGAAGGAGCACATGCCGTGATAAGAGAAACAGAATAAAAAATGAAAGGGAGCGCAGAAGAAAATGAAACTCTCTCAAGAAAATAAATCTTTTTTTAGCATCTAGCATGGTGGGAGATTCTCTGGTGGTGGCAGAACGGATTCTTCAGGCGACTTTCCATTCTCAACGACGAAGGTCATCTTTAACCCCGCATGGTGTGGAGTTCCAGGTGACAGTGCATAACCAAACACATACTGTTGAGTTTGTCTTAAATTATAGTTCCCAGTAAAGTTTCAGGCGACAATGCATGAACCGAACACATATTATTGAGTTTAACTTGAATTATAGGTTTTCATTAAAAAAATAAATATCCGTGAACACAGTTTATATATAAAAACTTAAAAGTTGTTATATTTTAAAGTTAAGGTCATTCTCTGTACTTTGATGGCTAGAAAGAAAATAAAAAAAATGTGAGTTTTGAGTTACTTTAAAATCTTGGATAAGACAATAATTTTGTATGGCACCTTGTAATTTTCTACTTTTTCATATTAAATTTCCCTAATCATCTTATTCATAGAACAAGTCTAAGTTGTCAAATCACATAAATTTCTTGTGTGCTCCTGTGTAATTTATTGTTTTTGTTTTTTTATATTTCTCTACTTGTTAATTAGTTTGAGATTTTATAATTATTTCTATAACAAATTGGTATTAGAACTTACATAGTTATCGGTTGACTTTCGTGATAGTGACAAAAGTAATGTTGATGATGAAGTTTGATGTAAATAAATTTAATTATAGAAATGACTTCCATATGTGGCATATTAACCTGTGCGCCTTAGTAGTTCAAAAAGGTTTATTTAAGGCATTAAAAAGTGTAGATAATGTTTCTAAGGAAATGGATTATGAGGAGAAAGAAGATCTCACGAGATGAATAAATAGTGTTATTCAGCTTTGTTTGTTTGGTGAGATTCTAGAGAGGTTGCTAAGGAAACTATAGCTATTGAATTATAGATAAAATTAAAAACTCTTTATATGATCAAATTCTTGACAAATTGATTGTATCTGAAGCGTCAATTGTATACTCTCTGAATAAAAGATTGTATGCTTATTAAAGATCATCTTGATAAGTTCAATTGAGTAATTTTAGATTTGAAAAATGTTGATGTTAAAGTTGAGGATGAAGACGAAGCTTTGATTTTATTATGGTTGTTACCTACATCTCATGATTATTTTGTTGATACTTTGTTGTATAAAAAGGGTAATCCTAGTTCAGAAGACATCAAAGCTTCTTTAAACTCTAAGGAGTTAAAAAGAAAACGGGTGTTATGGAGTCATAATGATAATCATATAGAGGGCTTGATTGTGAAGGGTAGAACAAATAACAAGGGTTCAAGTAGTGCATGCATGTTGGATTAAAATTGAAACCTGTGAAAATTAAATGCTCTGAATATCATGAAGTAAGGCATTTTAGAAAGAATTATCCAAAGCAAAAGAATAAAAAAAATAAGGAAAAAACCTCTAATGTTGTAAATATTTCTAGTGAAGGAGAAATTTTTTATGATGCTGAAAGTGTTTTGGTCATGTTTATTGGTAGTTTAGGTGATTGGTGGATTCTTGATTTGGCTTGCACATTTTATATTTTTTCTAATAGAAACTAGTTTGATACTTATAAAGTTATCAATGATATTGTTTATTAGAAGACAACAAAAGACTTTTTATTGTTGGTGTGGGTATAATTCAAATTAAGATGTATAATGACATTGTGAGAATACTAGAAATTCGATATATTCAAGAGATGAAGAAGAATTTAATTTCTTTAAGTCTTCTTGATTTCCAAGGTTCAACAATTATTGATTCAGCAAATGTATTATATATGGTTGATTTGGATAGTGATTTTATTTAATTATGGCATATGTGACTAGGACATATGAATTAGAAAGGATGTTAAAAATTATGAATGAGTTTTGTTATTTGGTTAAAAAAATTAAGTAAATTAAATCTTTGTGAGTATTGTGTTTATGGTGAATATTACGAGGTAAATTGAGCGTTAATAATAAAATACTAGAATGTTTATTTGATATTATGATAACCTCATACAAAGTAAATTAAAATCATGAAGATCAATTTAAAATCAATTAAATGTTAAAGGATAAAATTAATAAAAAAAATTATATTAAAAGAAAAAAAAATAAAAGATGAATTAAAAAAAAAAAAACACTAACTGGCATTATTATGAAGCCTGACCTTGTCAAATAAGAGAACAGAACTAGAATCACATGAGCATACTACCACAACTTGGTTTTCTAAAGGGATCGTCTTGGTGGGAACGAAATGGGCCGTGAGACAGCCTATTACTTTTGGGCGTTTGTAATGTACATGGTCCTGCTGATCAAAGTTTCCATTCCTGACAAGGTTGCTATTTAGGCCATGATGCTGAATGGAGCTCGAATTTGAGGCCCCATTAGAGCTCTCACTAGGCCCAATCTCCGAGAATATTTGAAGTACTAGGCTGGCCCCATTAATGCTTTGAAAATAATCATATATATAAATAAAAAAAGGGTTCTCATTAAGAAAAGGAGAAAAACCCTCATGCACCTCAAGAAAAAGCTAGGCGCTTCAATATCGTGGGGATTTCTTTTAGCCATTGTTGATAACATTTCGCATCATATCATCTATGATGTTAGTTTGATACTCTTTTCACTTCGAAACCTTGTCACGAAACCTTTCTTGTCATCTCATCCCACATGTCTGTCTTTCTATGCTTTTCTATGTTTCCATCTACGTGTAGCTCTGGTTAGGGATTTTTGACTTGATCAACAATAATGTCACGCGGGGACATAGAACAACCCCCTTTATTTATGAAAGCTTCTCCTTCCATCAAAGGTGGCATTAGGCATCTTTAAAGCAAGATTAACGCCTCGGACAGAAAAGATTGTTGAACAATTTTTGACATGGATTGTTTCGGCATCGGGTCCTGTTACAAGCTTGCATCCCCTTGCCATAGCTTTCACGTTAAGATCAATCCCTGAAATGCGATTTCAATTTCAATGATAGTAGTTCTTTCGATCCAAAACTCAATGTGCCTCCGAAGGGATTGAGAAAAGGTAAAAAAAAAAACCCATTAAAACCAACATTCAATGCAAAGTTAAGAACCCTCCGAACCTTTTGACTTGATGATATTTGAAAAACAAGTGGGCACAGATCAGTCCTCTCAACCACAGACTATTGTTCCTAGATGTAACCGAGACAAAACACAGGGGTTATCATCTTGTCTAAAACTTTATATGGCAACATGTGGCCCCTAATAACACATGTCAGCGTCCCATTTAGTGGACGGTAGTGGGTCCTTCTATCAAAATTAACAAGAGGTCCCCTTCTCCTCCTCCTTCCGTTATTGGTCGTTGGTTGAGTTAGGCCTGCCCTTTGCCTCCGTTCCACTAACCTCAACAGCAAATGAAGTACTTGAAAATAGACTAGTGAAAGAAAAACAAACTGGACCCCTTTTCTCTTCTCTTGATCAATCACACTTCCCTCCTCCTCTTTGAAATTTAATCGTGGATACTGTTCCATTGGGCGATTGGTGCTGTTTTCCCCACTGTTTCTGGTTGACTTTGTCACACATATCAAGTTCTGAGAGGAATATTTCCGAGTGCATCATTGAAGGAGACGAGTTGATCAATGCATGTTCCTCATGGTATAGGAGATGTCCGTTTGCTATGTTTAATTAGAGTATCAAATTCCATCTCGTCCCATTCTGGCTCCATGACTCTAACTCACGAGAAGGAAAATGCAGCTGGACTACTAGGTATAGTCCTCTTATTTAGAGCCAAATCACAAATAGCTATTATCATAATGCTTTATAAGTTGCTTTTCCTTCAAAGCTTTAAGAAGGATGGAGAAAGAAGAACAAATATAGAGACTAAGGAAGGGAAAGAAATAGCAGGTGAAAGATAGTTAAAACATAAATTAGTCAACATTTAAAATGGGAATGTTCGTAAGCATCTCATACTTAATTACAGCTTAACAGAAAAACATTAAATTTTAACTAGAATAGAGCATTTAAGAAGCTTAACATATTGAGATTAATTGCAATAATTTACAAAAAGAATTCCCACAAAGGAAATTTCAATGCTGATTGTCCAAAATTAGCTCCTTTCACTTCCAAACCCATCTACCGATTGTTTACTGCAGCCATCCACATATCACCTAGAGATATCATAATTTTGAGAGTAGCCAAGTTGCTCAATTTCCCAGCTCAACTTCGATGCGACTCTTTCATGACAGGGGACATACTCCTGTGACATTCAACAAGTACATGATGACCAAAGTTTCAGTATTATCGCTTATATTTCACACCAAGGAAAATACTAATATTAATCTCTTAAAAGAAAGATAAATAACCTAATGAAACGGGGAAAGTAGGTTTTTATATGTAACAGGAGTATATAAGATCTGAGAATGAATAGATCTTGTTTGCTGAAGAGAGATTAATTTGATGAATTTGAGCGGCCAAATCTTCCAAGCTTAGATATGGTTTCTTTAGCGTACCTCCAGTTTCTTCACCAACTCTTTTGCTGTTGGAGCGGATAAAATAATGTTGCGTGCACTGGGACTAACAAAACCCTCCTCCACAGCTTTGTCAATAAATGAGAGCAGAGAATTATAGTATCCATCAACATTGAGCAGTCCAACCTTCACAATGTGGAAACAGGATGCATTGTTAGTTCTTTAAACCAAGATATAGCAGCTAAGATGTTTCCAGCAGACAGTAAAGCTGTAGGCATCACACATGGTATCAGTTTTGTTAACATGGAAATTACCGGTTTGTCATGAATTCCAAGTTGAGCCCAGGTTATGACTTCAAGTAACTCTTCCAGCGTTCCATAACCACCTATATTTAAAAAACAATAGATATTTCAAACTTAGACATTGTAATCCAAATTAGAGCTTAGCTGAACATAGGCATTTCAGAAATGTACATATAATTAATATTAGCAGAAAAGGAAACGGCTCAAAAATGTTATACCAGCAGCAAGGGATTCAAGATATATCAATTACTTGGCACCACAAATCAGTAACGAACCTAGATAAGTATCTGTTCACTCTGAATATTTATAGTGTAAATATATTTTTGTTACAATTTACTCTCCATATTAAATATTTGCAATAATGACTTCAAGGATCGTCAGTACTCCATTTCTACATCTTGACCTTATCTTCTATGGATTTTGGAGTGGGGGGATTTGTCAAGCATCCTGAACATGGTCTTCAATGCAGGGACATAATCTTCTGCCAACCCATGAAGGTCATGATATCTCTCATCTTATCATGTTAAAGAGTGGATGTCTTTCATTTTTTGCTGTGGTTGTGATCTTGTGGTTGTGGAAATTCTATGACTAAAGGGAGTCCACATGAAGAGTAAATTGGCCATTATGTCCAAGCATGTCGTCCTTTGCCCAGTATTTTAGATACATGATATTAGTGGCTGTGAAAGAGGTGGGCATCATTGCCTGTTAGGTGCAGGTGCAGGTGATAGTTGAGCATATATATATATTTAGGTGAAGCGTGTTTATGTGTCCCTTGCCCTCAATATGCTGGGAAATAAATGGCACTGTAACATTTAGAGGCCACGGAACTACATTAGAGGAAAGGAGCATACTAGCCACAGATGCAGACTTCCTTAGCAGCTCATAATTTTTCAGTGTAAGAAGTTGATGGGTCAAAAACTTGGGTTTGAATTGTTGTTATGTAATCATGGGTATATGGGGGCTGTGATGGAAGGTTCAAAAGGATGTGATAATTGAGGCTTTCACACTGTTGTTTCCACAGTATTACCAGATGATATCATTTATAGAAACAACATAAAACAGCAACTATAGCCTAGATCTTCTGTTAAAAAAGTAAAATCCTAGATCCTTGGCACCAAGTTAAGGTTTTTAATCTCTTTTGACGGCCAAATTTCTCCTCACAATGTGTGTATACCCACTTATTTAGTGGCACGAGGATATGACAACTTGTAAAGGAGGAACTTTAAACGCAATCAATAATCTAATAAGCATTAATTGTAGACATGCGTTTGCAGTGGTATAGTTAATTAGGGCAGTTTTTCATCTTTCTCTTTCTTTTTTCGTGGAGGTGAGGTGGTAGTTTTTCTTGGATGGGAATAGACAGGCATCTGAGAGAGCAGACAAAGGAAAGTGCTATCAGGCATCCTCAGAACTCAGAGAATCAAATCATGAGACATGGCCAATCTGGCACTCTAAAATTAGTAAAATGGAAAAAGAAGCAACAGATGGTCTGTATGATTTCTTGGATTTTTTTCAAATTTTCGTGCAAGTGAGGATTTTGCAGGGTTTATACTAACCTGGTAAGGCAATAAAAGCATCAGAATGCTTAGCCATCTCTGCCTTCCTTTGATGCATATCTGCAACTGCCTTCACTTCCCCTACTGTTTCGCCAGTTAACTGAAAAAGGATACAACAGGCACAGTGAAAGAAAGTAAAAAGATCAAAATTTTGTGTGTGTGAGAGAGAGAGTGAAGTTTGGAGTGTTGTGCAGAGAAGCAATGATGAGTTTTTGCAGAAGTGGTGGGCTTGATTCATAGAGTTCAACTCACGCAAGTTCGTAGCCAGTAATTCTTTAGCTTAAAAGAAAACGAAATTCGAAATTTAGAAGAATCCAAGCAGGAAAAACACAAGTAGTAAATACTCTACTACAAACCAGAGATGGCAGTAGAAAGTAGAAACCAAAATTATATATGAAAAAGGTGTAGTGCTACGTGCCAACTACCCAAGTATTCTGTGGATAAGGCTATCAAGTATTCATCAGAGGAACAGAAACCTTGAGAAACAAACAAAAATGACAAAAAAAAAATAACAACAACTAGCTGATAAAGGGAAGAGGGAAGTCCCCAGTAGATAAAAGAAAGTAGCAAAAGGCGAGGGAAAAAAAAAACCAATAGAAAAGAAAATGAAAAGCCAAAACTCTATTTTACTCAAATCCAGTCAAAGAAAAAATAAGAGAAGAACAATAAAGTTGGAGGCTTTTTTTCTTTGGGAAAATAAAAAGAAAAGGTGGGAGACTCTTTTTTCTTTTTTCTTTTTTTCTTTCTGGGTATAGCAGACATACCTCTCGAGGCATGAGCGTCTTGGGAATAACTCTGCAGAGAGACAATAATATGACAAAAAAACAAAATATCATAACCCCAACCACTGATTTACTATCTTAATTCATCTCAGTGCTATTTTAATGCAAGAATTAGAGGACAAAACTTGAAGATGAAGGAACAGTTGATTACCCAATAACATGACGACCACCATCATGAACAGCTTGTGAAACCAAACCCATCAAACCTATGCTACCTCCTCCATAGACCAGATCAATGTTCCGTGAAACCTGCAAAATAAACGGCAACATAGTCATATCTATCACCTCACCTCATGGAAACCAAATGATGGCCATCTCAGGAAAGCTCTTAATGTGGGTACGTATGGGCTCAAACATACTCATGTAAAAAATTATCGATGACCAAGTTTGACAGAAAAGAAAGAAGGAAAAAATGTTATTGTCTGTACATCAAAGCAGAGCCGAGAAAGAAAGAACAAGAGGCAGAGTATGAGGAAAGTTTCCGGTTTTAGCACAAGTAAAATGTAGAGAGCCAAGTTACAAAAATGTAGAGAAAGAAAAAAGCTGGCACAAGGAATTTAAGAAACTTTCTTGTACTTTTTCTTGAATAAGCAACGAAAAGAAAATGCAAATCAATGGGCAGAGGCGAATAATAAAGAAGAAGTACCAATTCGTTGCCAAGGTCAATAGCAGCAACTTGATAGCTAGTCTTCTTGCCTTGACTACTCCCACAAAACACACAAATCCTCTTGAACTTGGACAGCATTGATTGCTGTTGCTGTAGAGTGATCGTTGTCTCAACCATATCCATTTCAATTTTGAATATTGCTCACTATATATATGATTCTCTGTTATGTCGTTTTTGCTAACCTCTCTATTACTAGTACTACTTGGTATTGTGTGTGTGTGGATGTGTCAAAGACTAAAAAGGAAGGAGGGAGGGAGGGAAGCAGAGAAAAACAGAGAACAAGGAGGAAATTAAAGAGACCGCCTTGGTATGGTTTCTTTCTTGGTTTTGCTTGGCCACTATTAATTTCGAGGGTGCACCTCTATTTGTTTATATAGAACGTTTACACACGTGACAACACTTCACCGCATGCTTCCTCCTCCTCCTCCCCCCTCCACTCACCTCCCTCACGCATACTCCTAGTTAATATTGGCAATTTGGCACACGTGGACCCCTTCTTTTCTTTCTTTTTTATGCATTAACAGTGTTTATCATTCCAAACCCATACACCCCCTTTAAAATCAAATAATATAAATATTATATATAATAAATAAATAAATAAATATTGTTTTTTACTGTAGAGAAAACAAACGTAACTAGAATTTAATAACGGTATAAAATCTGTACATAGACATAACATTAACACTCAAATGTTATGGTACGTAAAATTAATGCTATAAATTTTTTTTTTATTCGAGGAAACCACACCCTTTCAAAAAGTATATTTTATAGGCCTAGATAAGTGAATAAAAATCTAGTTATTCCAGACTCTTACAAAAAATACATGCCTTGACTCGAACTCAAGACCTATTATGCAGATCTCAAATCTTTTATCACTATGCTACATTTCTTGAAAATAAAATATAGAACTTTTTAAATATGTATAATATCCACGAGAAACTTAGGTCAACTTTTTATATTCAATATGGACAAATAAAAAAAATGAATTAATCAAGTTTATTATTTATTAAAAAATCAGAAATTGAGTTGGATATGTATTTTATCTAATTACATCCATAAACACTTTTTTTTTATCCTTTTCCAAATTTTATTATAAAAAAAGGCCCTGCTTTTTCAAAACTCCACTTGTTCATACTGTAGTCGTCTTTGGATATGGCTTTGGATTGATTGTTCGGATTCGATATATATGGGTTTGGATGTTTTCCGATCGGCTTTTCCATTTACTTTCTTCTACACATATATTTTCCTTGAGAAAGCCAAATATTGTCCGTTGGACGCTTTAAAACTATTTCTTTATTTGACGAGTGGCAGGTGAAAGTTTAATTAGAACCTGTAGTTGGGAATTAAGCCGATAATTTTAATTAATAGGAGGAGCTGCCATTCTTGCCATCGCACAACGCGCATCAAGATTCAAGTTTTTTTTCTAATCCAAAAGTTCTTCACCTTTTAAACCAGAAGCTTTTCAAGATGAAGACAGGCTCTCTTTTTTTCTTGATGAAGCCAGAAAAGAGAAGGGCCAAATACGGACATTCTAAGATGGGTTCATTTCTTTAATCCTAGTAAAAATGGGCACTTCGATCTCTTAAAGTATTGAACACTAATATTGTACAACTACATTAATTATATGAAGAAGAAGAGCAATTAGCAAGCTAGCATGGGTAAAATTCAGAAATACCCAGATGATAGCATAGAGCATTGTGCGTTGATGATTGAAATTAAAACAAAAGTGGGTAATGGCCTATCACCCTGTACCCTCTTCCGCCATCCCTTACTCGACACACTTGCTGTGTGCATAGGAAACATATTATTTTTATACACACACCTCCCTCCCCACCACCACCACCACCTCGCCCCTCCGAGCAGCATGCATGCCTTCTCACTAATTGCACTTGCCTCTTATCCACCTATCACATCTCTCTCTCCCGAAGACCAAAAAAAAACCCCACAATTTTATACCATTTGTATTTTCCTTAGCACCCACTTGCTCGTTTCTTATTATTTTCTGTACGGTCCTTGCTTAATGAAGTTGCTGCCAGGATTGCAGGAACTGAACCATGCTATTAAACTAAGGTGTAATGCATTACTTTAACATCTCCAATCCCTAAATTAGCTTTTATCTAGCTAAAGCTAGCCCTTTTCTGCTTATTATATCTACTCTTTTTTTCTTTATTTTTTATCATCTGTCTACTTCCTGCTCACAGCCTCAGTATAGAAATTATAAACTCATAATGCTATTCTTAATAGGGGACGATCGAGCATTTAATTTACTTGTTAACTACTTGTGTACCTCCTGCATGCTTGCATGCGCATTTGACCCATGTTTTTGTGTGTTAGTGAGTGTCCCTTGTGTACTATGTTAGTGCTGCTCGTGGATCTTTTTTCTATTGCAATTAATTCTTCTGATTATACCATCTTACAAGGCAAACAAAGACTTCGGAATCATGCCTACCTATGATCTACTATACTACGAAATTTTGGCAAACGAAGAGTGCAAGTATATAATTACAATTCCATGACATTTTCTGAGGGATGATTAAAATATTATAATCTTATTAACTAATTGGACTCCCATGAATTCCATAACCCTAGCTAGAATGCCTGCTTTTGACTGGACATGAAAGATGAATTCAGTTTCGGTCTACAATCTTGGCCGTGCAAATTCCAAAAAAAAATGCACGAATTTAATTTCTGAGAAGGATGAACACCTCCGTCCATGAAATTGCTTTCTAAGGACAGGAAATCAAATTATACAAACGACCTTTGAACTTGAATTTCTGAAGAAGAAAAAAGGAAAGAGAGAAAACAAGGGTGTCATGCATATTATACCTGGCTAGTTGCAGATTCTTGACACATACCAGGCAAGATATCATTATTTTCTATTAGCAACCCTTTGTTTTAATTTTCATAGGACTAAAATAGAAAGAATCGTATGAAGAAAGCCTACAAGGGTCCTAACAAATTCAAGCCTCATTTTCGAGAATTAGCACGAGGAATTACTTCACTAAATATTATATATTTTACAAGGCCGTCTTACATCATGGGTCGACTGAAATTGTTTTTCAATGTAAATAAATATGAATTATGGAATCA
>Ga0325414_1007169_pt1 | contig 11848 bp, 10 predicted proteins | sample PopdelMetagenome_8_FD_206183 | JGI IMG/M metagenome (GOLD analysis project Ga0325414, IMG submission 206183) | Populus deltoides microbial communities from Bellville, Georgia, United States - Leaf-PdKOR-R3 | ecosystem: Host-associated > Plants > Phyllosphere > Phylloplane/Leaf | place: USA... | reverse complement strand
AAAAACCATCAATTTTAATATATATATTTTAAAATTATTTTATAACTTTAATTTTAAAAGCATTCTTAACCAAACACATTAAACTACTTTTTATTCAATCTCAATTTCAACCACAGTTTTAACCAAATATCTATTTTTTCAAACCAACCTCAATTAAAAGTACTTTTTACAAAACAACTTTTTTCAAACCACAACCACAACAGCTACCGCAATACCAAACACACTCTAACAAGATATACCAAGTAATATAAAGAAAAACGCAGTTCTTTTTTTTTTTTTTTATGATCTGTTCTACAACATGATGTGATAGTTTTTAGTAAATTTGTTTTGGTTTTTAATGATAGAAAGAGAAATCAAATGAATTTTGGTTTTTACATGATTACTTATCCATTATGTTAATTTAAATTAACAAAAGGACTGCGAATCTAAAAATATGGTGGGGATCTAACTGAGGCTAGAAATGAGGTGAAGTTCTATGTACAGGTTGGAGACTTTTTTTAAGATCTACGCATAAAAAACAAGCATACAAAAAAATAAGTAACATAACTTCCTCATATATTATTCACAAATTATATTAATTCTATGCGTTATTAAAGACTAATGAACTGTAGCTTAACGAAGCACATAATTAAAACAAAACAGGGACTCCGTTTTTTATTCTTGAAAGTGTATTAGAACAAGGAAATATTGAGGTGTGCTCCCTCATTAGACATCGCCGTTCAAACTTCAAGCTATACATCACTCTTCATCGTAAAACCAAAAACAAAAACAAAAACAAAAAAAATCACATTTCACTTTTTATTTGATTTGGGAGATAAGAAAATAAATGGCAACAGCTGCTGATATTATTGTTCGAGATGTTGCTATTACACAAAAATAGCAGAAGAAATGACATTAACTCCTTGTCACAATGGAGGCATCATTGTGATCAGGAATCTTCAACTCGTAGAATTGCCGAATGCTCATGTCCCCATATAAAACAGTTTTTAGCTAATGAGACGACAGATTGATTTAATCCTTCAAAAGAGGCTGCTTGATGTTGTCCCATGTATTCAACCGATTTGTTGCTTTCTCAACCTGATCAACAATCCCAAATTCAACATTCACATGACATTCCAAAACAGTTCTATAAAATTATCTATCTACCAGCCCAATGATCATACGGACAGAAATCTATAAAATTGGTAGATAGCATATATCATTATATATTATTATTGAAAAGCATCGAGTTGAAGATTTTTTAGATGTTTTTAATATTCTCACATCAAAAACATCAAATAAGCATCAAGATAATTTTTATATAAGGATTTTAACGAAAAAATTATTAATTTAATATATTTTTAAATAACTTTAAAATGATCATTTTGATAGATATAAAATGATGCATATGAAAAGACTCATCCCCTAATCATTGATAAATTGTATCATTCAATTTTTACTAGTTTTCTATTCCTTTTTTTTTTTTTTTACACTTTTTGTATGTATGTGAGTTTGCTTGATAGGTGATTCGTTATCAAAGAAATGTCCCACTTATCCCCAAAAAAAAAAAGAAAAAGGAAAAAGTTGTATATATTAAAAAATAAAATAAAAAATATTAAATTTACCTCTTTATTCCAGTCCGTACGAAAGGTAACCCATAATAATATGATAGTTTGAATAAGTGTGCCTCCTATCATCCCAGACCATATTCCCTGTTATATATCAATATATATACACATACCATATATATTCTCTATAAGCAAATCGAATTGTTTTCCTATTAAACATTATTTTGCTAATTCAATCTTGATTCGATTTCTCTACTTTCAGGCCATCACATGAGGTATGGTTCAATGTACCTTAACACCGAAGTCGAACTTGAAGCCAATAACACATCCCAATGGGATACCAATAAAATAGTAGCATCCAACATTGACGTATGCAACAAATGCTTGCCATCCACATCCAACAGCTACACCTTTATATAAGAACTCAAAATAAATTCAATTTTAGGAAGAATAATACTCAAATGGAAGAAAGAAATGTATAACTACTGGCATGTGATTGTGATTGTAAGAATTGATTGCTACATCTTCGGAGAAAGAAGATAAATCCTTATCAGAGAAGGATCGCCCATATATAATAACATATGGAGGAGGTTAATTGCTTTTATAAGTTGCTTTTAATTTTTCTGGGTTGACCTGAGTTGAACCGGGTTGAACCATGAAACCCAGGACCCGATCTCTTGGCCAAGTCAACCCCCGGACTGGATTTAATAACTATGCTTCTAATTGAAACTGTGTTGATAATTTTAAAAATATTTAATTAATTAATATACTATAAGGATCCTAATTAAAGCTTTCTATTAAAATATAGATTAAAAAAATTATAAGTTATAACTCTTTCGCAGCAGCAAAAAACACACAGAGAGAAAAGGGAGCCTTATGTTATAAGAACAAAACCATTATGCTTACTTTTATGGGATTGTCCCCTGCATAATTTAAAACCAAGGTCATAGAAAGCAGATACTACTACTTAGGTTACTGATTACGAACATCTTACCAGATAAAACAGGCTGGACTCCATTTAGTAGAATAGAGATGGCCAAGAAAGGAGAGAGTTCTGCGACAGCATCGGCAACTGTGGAACCACCAGTGAAGGCGTAGCTGATCACATGGCGAAGTAAGAGCAGAACAATAGCTAGGGCCAGAGCTATAATGAAGGAGCTTAAAGTTACAGCCACTACAGCAAATGATGCTGATTTGGGATGTCCAGCTCCTAATTCGTTGCTTACTCTTACACTGCATATAACAATTAACTAAATTTAATGTTTGTGAAAAACAATTCTCCTAGCTACAAATTATTTTCTTCTATGTCAACTTGTATGTCAATCAATACTAAATTCTTCGTCCGAATGATTTTTTAAAAAAAAAAAAAAAACAAAACCTCATTGATCATTTTGCTAGTAGCTAGTAATTATACAAGTAAAGCTAACCTTGCTGCTGCGTTGAAACCAACTGAGATCATGAACACCCATCCTGATATTGTCATGCTGCGTTCAAATAAAGCAAATACTCAAAATATTGTGAATCGTGCACACATAAAAAGTGACTTAATCAAGGAATTTGATACATAATCAGGCTAGATTTTATGATTTTCCTTCTAAATTTTTTAGCTAAAGTTGATAGAAAAATTTCTACACTAACAAATTAATTAATATTGGGAGCACAATTATATGTTACATAGTTTGCTTTAATTAACAAATGAATGTTTTTTTTTTATGGATAAACATTTATATATTTAAAAACTTTCTCTAGCAAAATATGATCATTAATTTCATACTTCCGTGTCAATCAATCAACTATACAATGATTTTATGCAAAGTGCTTAAAGTTCATGTGCTATCTAATAATGCAACCTACTTATTTTGAATAAGTACTATGATCCGGCCCTCGAATTAAACATGATAGTGCAGAGCCGTCCCTGTATAGAATGGTAGCTCAAGCGTGCATGGTGAACGTTTCTTCTACATAGAGAAATTAGGCATGCGCGACAAGATCTGTGAGTTATAAAATTACTTGGCCACTTGGAATCGACCCAAGAGCCTCGAGACAAAAACTTATTAATCGTCGATCGTGGTAGCCATTGTCATACGATCGACCAAGTGGTAGACAACTGGTACACCTCGTCAAAAATCTTAAGTTTATGTAGAGGTGTTCTGCCTCTGTCGTTGACTACTCTGTGTGATATAACCCTATTTGCAGAGCTTCGACTTTGACATAGATACGATAATGAAGATATCTCCGGAGATATATGGTATTGTATGCTTGGTGGGTTAGATAACATAATGTTTTTTAATTAAAAATATATTATAATAATTTTTTAAAATTGTTATTTTTATTTTATATATCAACACATAAAAACTATTAAAAAAAACTTTCGTAAAACAAAAAATAATTTTAAAAAGAATGTTGAATTTGTTATGTCGAAATTTTTTTTTTTTTTTTAAAAAAAAGAGCAATCCTAAACGTCTCCTCAAACTCACTCACAAACCGACAGTTATTAAGGTAGTAGAGCTTCCTTTCTTACCAAACTGTCAGAGAGTCCAAGGCAATTTCAGCATCTTTGAGTAGACCAGCAATCAAAACAAGAATCTGGTAGTACCAAGTCTCAAGGCATAGCATAACAGCTGATGCGATCGATAACTTGAAGAATTCCCATAAGCCAGAAAAGGCCTGTAAACTAAATCCCTTCCATGTGTGCTTGAAATTTCGGCTTGCTAGAATGTAAACTAACTGTGCCCCCACTAAAAGCCACCATGACAAGCTCAAAACCAATGAGGCACCAAGCAACCCCCATCCCAATTTATATATTGCAATCCAACTCAGTATAAGGTGCACCACAAGGACACCAACTGATATGTATGCGCTAGGGAAAATTATGCTTTGAGCTTGTAAGAACTTTTGTATGGGAAAATTGGCAGCATAAGCAAATATCTGTGGAATAAGGCCATACACAAATATTGCACCTGCTGATGCAATGGTGTCTGATTCACCTAGTAAGATCAAGAGAGACTTAGAAAATATGTATATCATCATAAGTGGAATCCCAGTTGCCATAAGGAGTACTGTTGATCTCTGAAGATATATCCCCAACATTTCATACTTGTGTGCCCCATATGCTTGGCCACATAGTGTCTCCACCGCACTTCCCATCCCTAACTGCATGCCGTTATTAATTATCAGATCATCGAACTCAAGGTTTTATGAGGAAAGAAAGAAAAAGACAAACACCAAACCAAGGACAATTATTCATTAGAGTTTTTTTCTTTCTTGAGATTGTTTAGTTACCATAAGGCCATAGGCAAAAACTTGGATTCCATTGTTGCCAAGTGAGGAAGCAGCAAGCTCAAGATTGCCAAGATGACCACATAAGATTTGGGTTGACATGGAAATCACGTTGTTGAGCAAGTAAACCACAACTGCTGGTCCTGCTAGCTGGAAGAGTGTCTTTAACTCAATGAAGGTGGCTCTTTGGAGTCGCTTAAAGTATGGCAAACTTGTATCTGATAGTACATCTTCAAGTTCAGAACTGATTACTGGCTCCTGGGATGGTTGCTTGTCTAGCAACATGGGTTGATGAATCTCATCATTTCCAGAACTGGAGTCATCTATTGTGTTTTCAATACTGTTGGAGGACATGATTTGTGTTTCACACTCTTTGTTATAGGATTTTGTATGGGTGGCTTAGTATATATACTGAAGGTTTAGCTTAAAATGAGAGTGGAGTGTGCTGGTGGATGTAGGATGACCACTAGAAAAAAGAAGTGTGTATCTGTGGAGGAATATCATCTAACAAATTCATGATGATTTTTATTAAATATAATAATTCGGAATCTTGCTCAAATGTGATGTGAAAATTTGAGGACTATATAATAACACATAAATAAGTCTTGGTAAAATAAAACAATTTTTTTTATTATAAGTGTCGCACGTGTGTGGCGTCGCGGCGATCGTCTACCCTCACTTATAAGTATATGTGTATATATCTAGCAAATGTGAGGAGACAAGGTACTCTAACTGGTCTTAGAGATCGGGTACGAAAACTGGTTGCGTAAAAGGAAGGTATTGGCACCTCAAATATGTCCTACCTAAGGTAAGTTGCATTGTTTTATTTGTCTAATCAAAATATAAGGTTTGTTCGTATTTTCTAATTGTTGGTCCTGTCTGTCTAAAATTCAAGAAAAGTCTTCCTCAATAAAGAGGTTCTTATACTAATGAGGTAAAACCTAACTGTTCTAACGTCCGAAGAAAAAAGAATTTAATATCCGGAATACATATTACGTGTAATGTCGTACCCTAGATACTAAAAGACAAACAAAATAAAATTTTTGTTGTTTTTAAAATTTTGGTCAATGTTCTCTTGACTTTAATAAACTAGTTATTAAAGCAAAAATGCATGCTAAAACATATTTTTTGAAGTTTTTTGTTGTATGAAAATACAATATGATTTTTTTTTTTTTTTGCTTTGAGAGACTTGGTTGTCTGCACGAAAACAAAAACATGTTTGTTTTTTTTTATGTTTTGATGAAAACTGGGTATTTTAATACCGAATTTGTATTTTTACGATATAAAAAAATAAACCAATATTAAGCAAAATTTAGTAGAAAAATACGCGAGGAAATCATAAATTTTTTTGAAAATGTTTTTATGAATTTTTTTTGACTGGGCCGGACCCGACTCACTTATTTTGGGTAGTGGGGCACTCTCCACTGTTCACATGCTACGTAACAGTGGAGATAATGCTGAAGAAGGAGAAACAGACGGAGGCAGAAGGGAGGGGGAAGCTTACCTAACAGTGGCGTTGGTAGTGCTGTTGGTGGTGGTGGCAGAGGCTAACGACGGCGGTCAGGCGGTGTGCTCGCAGTGTATGGCGATTCCAGACAGCGTTTCTGCCCTTTCTTTATTCTGTGATTTTTTCATGTTTCTTCTTCTCCCCGTTTCTATCTCCTGCTTCTCTGTCTCTTCTTCCTCTCTTTTTTTTTTTTTACAGTGGCTCAAGGTGGAGTGGTTGTGGTGGCAATGGGGAGGAATAGCAATGGCGGAGTCGCGGCACGGTAGTTGTGGCAACCAGTGATGTTGTTTTCCTTCTTCTTCATATTGTTGCAGCAGTGGGAGGAAGATGGCAGCTGGTGGTGATGACGATGGCGGAGCAACGATGTTTGTTGCGGTGGTCTTCCTCTCCTTTCTTTTGCTTTTCCTCTTTCTTCTTTGTTTCGTCTGGTTTCTTATCTTTGTTTCCCCGTGTCTGTTTTTTTTTTAGCTCCCCTCTCTGTTTCCATTTTTTTCTTTTTCTCCCCCGTTTCTGCAGCTTGCTTCCCTCTTTGCTCCAAAACATTTCTCCTCCCTCTTCTTATCTTTCTCTCTGCCTAAAAATTGCCCCCTATTTTTACTGTGGTTCCTTATCTGGTATTTATAAGCAGAGGAGGAGAGGGTCATCTTACCCCTGCCATGGCGCAGGGTAAGGTGGGTGATGGGAGAGGTTTGCAGGGGATGGTGGTTGAGGCATGGGTGTCCTATTTTTTCATCCTGGTGGCAGGGTATATGTGGGTATGGGTAGTGCCGGGTTTCTTGGGCAAGTGGGGAGAAAGAGAAGTTGAGCGGGAAAAGGAGATTTAAACTCTTTTTTTTCCCTGACTCTGCATGCGCAGGGAAGAAGAACATGCACAGTAACGTTTAAAATGACACCATGTCCTGCTTCTTCTTTTTTTAGAAGAAATGAAATAATTTTGGGAATAACCCAAAAATGGGTTATGATAATAGGTATGATTGCATGTTGATTAATATATTGTAATGTTTTTTAGGGTCTTGAATCAAAATACAGTGTAACGGATTTTCTTCTTTTCTGTTAAAGAATCATCTCAACCCAATAGACTAAACTATTAGGTGAGGTTTCAAGATATGATTTATATTATTCTCTAACACATCCCCTCAAGTGAAAGCCATTTGAGCCTGAAACTTGCATAAACTCCCGCTACCTCGTGCTTAATTTTTATCAAATAAATGGGGATGGTGAAATTTAAACTCATGACTACTTTGTTATTAGGACTCTGATATCATGTCAAAGAATCATCTCAACCCAATAGCTTAAGTTGTTAGGTGAGGTTCTAAGATATGATTTATATTATTCTCTTACATTTTCTAATGAAAAGTTTCCAACTCATCTACTTCCTTTTGCTTTTTTTCTTTTCTTTTTATTTCTCAAAAATTGTCTTCTTTTTCTCAAAAAGAATAAAGGCAATTACTATATATAAACTTGACAGAAGAACTTGTAAAAAAATTTAAAAACACAAAGGATCAAAAATATATAATACTTGAAACCATAAAGTGAAATTAATTAATTTCATTAAATTATAGAGGCAAATTAAGTTATAGTTTCCTCCCTAATATTATAACCATTTTGTAACCAGATTCTTTCTATATACATCATAACAAAAAAAAAAAATGATCTAAAACATATGAAAGCAGATCAAGGAATAATTCACCAAATTCAAAAATCAAAAAATAAAATAAAAACTAACAACGTAGAGAAAGCAGACCAAGGAAGATCTCAAACATATGAGAAAATCAAACTGCAATTTTGGATGAGATTTGAAGCCTAATTATACCCTATTATACCCAAGATTGAAGAAACAATGCAGATTCAAGGTCAAATTAAATGATTATTGGACGAATCTGAATAGAAATTAAGTCCAATGGCATAATTAAATTTTTAATATGTCAATTTGATTTAATCATAGGCCAAATTAAAGTTTAATTATATTTGAGAATTAATTTGAGTCCAATTGAAGGATTTAATCAAGTGCAAGGACTTAATTATCCTTTAAATAGATCAAATTAATTTTATTAGGGGTTTAATTGGTAAAACATTAAGTTTGGGATCCTAATTTGAGCTTGATTGAGAAGATTGAAATTATAAGAAACCAAATTTAATTTTTACCAAGTGAATTAGTTGAAATCAGGGGCACAATTGTAAGAAAATCAAAGTTTTGGGGTCAATTAAGGGTTAAATTGAAGAAATTCACAGTTAATGACCATTTTATAAAAGGCGCCAAACTCTGGGACCCAATTGATAAGAATTAGGGGTTAAATTAAAGAAATTTAAAAGCTTGATGGTCAATTAGGGGTTAAATTATATAAATCTGAGACCAAGGACTAAAATAAAAAAAACTGCTAACTTTAGGGCTAACATTTGAATTTGGCAGGGATGCAATTGAATTTATTCTTAAAATCAAAATTGCAATTGAGGACTTGATTAAACAAATAAAAAATTAAGGACTACTTTAAAAATTAGATTTTTTGGCACCATTTTCCTTTTAAATGAAAAGTCATGTTTAGTACAAAACGACGTCGTTTCATGCACTGTTCATAAAAAAAAAAATGACAAAACGGTGTTGTTTTAAATGGCATTGCACGCCATATTCTTCCACTAATGCGCAAAGGCAGGGGAAGAAGGTTTTCCTTCCCCTCCTTTGAAGTGTTTGTTTGTCTCTCTCTCTCTCCCTCCCACTTGCCCAAAAACTCAACACAACCCATACCCCTTCATGGCCTACCCCCATGATGGAAAAACCATGAGAGTCATGCACTGTGGGCGACTGCACAGAGGCTACCCCAACCACCCTATCCATGTGTCATGACTGGACAGGGGTAGTAGCTCTCTCTCCCCTTATAAATACCAGGGGGCAAGAGAAACAAATGAGAGGGGAGAGAGAGATGACATTTTAGAGGATTTTGAGAGAAGAAAAAAATGAGACAATGGAAAAAAAACAAAGAGAAAAGGGGGATTTAAAAGTTAAAAAGCAGAGAAAAAGATGAAGAAAATCAGAGAGAAAAAAAAAAGGAAAGAAGAGAGAAACAGAAGCGAAAAAAAGAAAGAAATAACAGGGGAAAACAAAGAAGAGGAAAAGAAAAACAACAGAGGTGGAAAAGAGAAAAAATAGAGAAGAAAGGAAACATAAAAAAAAAAGAGAGACACACAAACTAAAACGAGAAACAAAAAGAAGCAGAAGAAAAAAAAAGGGAGAAACCATCGCGAACCACCACATGCTTTCCTTGCCGCCACCGCCAGTGAACGCAGCCGTGAGCCACTGCAGGTCAGCTTCCTACTTCTCTTCTTCCTCCTCTTCTTCTTCGTGACTGTTCTCTCCTTCACTATTCTGTAAGTGAAGAGTGAAGAGTAAATTAATTCACTCTCACTCTCCACTGTTTACGTGAATAGTGGAGAGTTTTCTCCACTGTTTTCTAGGCCGAACAGCGCAGGCCCAGACCAAAATAGTCGGGTCAGATCTGTCCCAATATATAAAAAAAGTGAAAGAATGTTTATTGGTTGGCATCGGCCTAACCCTCTTTTGGGTTAAGGTCGGCCCAGTTCCTTTTGAGTCGAACTCAGCCCAAGCAAGGTGGGCTCAGCCCCCATGATTGGGTTTGGCTCAGCCCAATGTGTTTTATTATAATATAATAATATATTATATTATATATTAAACAAAAAAACCAAAAAAATACAAAAATCCTTTTAAAAAATTTGTTATTTTCCTATGTATTTTTCTAGCAATTTTGCTTAATATTGGTTTGTATTTTTATATTGTAATGATACAAATCTAGTATTAAAATACTCAATTTTCTCTTAAATGTTGCAAAACAAATTATATGAAAAAACAACAAAAAATATCTTGTTTTCATGCATATAGCCAAGTCTCTCAAGGTATAAAAATCATATCGTATTTTCATAGAACAAAAAAAATTTTAAAAAAAATTGTATTAACATGAGTTTTTGGCTTTAATAACTAGTTTATTAAAGCCATGAGAACTAGGCTAATATTTCAAAAATACCAAAAAAACTTATTTTGTTTTCTTTTAATATCTAGGATTATGAACTTATACGTAAAATGTATTTCTAATATTAAATAAGAGGTACTTATTCTTTTTGTTGACATTAGAATAGTTAGGTTTTACCCAATAAGATAAGGATCTCCTTACCAAGAAAAACTTTTCTTAAACCTTAGACAAACCAACAATTAGAAAACATGACAATACCTTAGCATATATCAGACAATTAAACAAAGCAACTTATCTTAGGTATGGCGTATTTAAAGTGCTAATATCTTCACTTTACAGAACTACTCCCCGTGCCCGATCTCTGAAACCAGTTAGGGTTTCTACTGATCAAAATATTAGGTGGCAATTCTCATTCCTTCTTCCCACTAATAATACAAGAAATCCTTGTCTCCCTCATTTCCCGATTTCCAGATACCAAGAGTGGACTCATTCATCGCGACACCGCACACGTGCGATAAATATAACCGCTCTCATAAGTATCAAACCAAATCCTATAAATCGAATCACTTTTCAAGAAATACAAGACATCTAAGTCATATAAGTGAAAATATTTATTCATTGATAAGAAAAAAAAACATGAAAAGTGATTGTATTGATTATAAAACTGAATCTTTGGTCATGAAAAATGATTCGATCGAATTCTCCATCTTAAGGACAAAATAAAGGATTTATCAAATTCTATTAAGTCTAATTAATAATGATCATAAGTATTTTGAAAATGTTTAGAAAAACAAGAGGTAAAAAAAATAAGTTTTATGTCTTTTCAACAAACATGTTTAGAAGATTTTAACAAACAAAAATGAATGAAGAAAATACTTATTAGTTTTAATTGGTAATGAAGATCATATCTTATTGATTTGCTTGTTTCAGTAGATAATATTATTATCTAAAAAAAAATAATGCTTTGTGATCACGAACTAGTGTTAAAGTATTGTTTAAGGAGATGTTGTATAAAGATTTAGAGATTTTAATAGAGATCTCGTAATGGAGATTTTTCATGGAGTGATGTTTCATTCCAATCTTCATCCTCTATTCTTCCCTCTTTTGATTTTTTAGTGTTAAAGTATTGTTTAATGAGATGTTGTATAAAGATTTAGAGATTTGAATAGAGGTCTCGAGATGGAGATTTTTCATGGAGTGATGTTTCATTCCCATCTTCATCCTCTATTCTTCCCGCTTTTGATCAAAACACATCGATCATTTCACTTAATGTGAAACAATATCATTTTTTTACCTTAATTGAAATAAGGTTTTCCAATTTCAAATCATGCCAAACTTAATCTTTGTCCCTATATTTTAACACCTTGTGTTTTGGTTTCTAGGCTTCCAATTCTCTTATTTTCAGTCAATTTTCAACTTTTTCTCTTAATTTCTTTCAATTTTTCCTTTTATTGAATTACAATGTGCCCTCTCATATCGGTCTTTGATTCTTCAATCTTTCATTTTTTTAAGCCAAATTGACTTTTAATTTCATT
>Ga0325414_1007167_pt1 | contig 11849 bp, 7 predicted proteins | sample PopdelMetagenome_8_FD_206183 | JGI IMG/M metagenome (GOLD analysis project Ga0325414, IMG submission 206183) | Populus deltoides microbial communities from Bellville, Georgia, United States - Leaf-PdKOR-R3 | ecosystem: Host-associated > Plants > Phyllosphere > Phylloplane/Leaf | place: USA... | reverse complement strand
GTTCATTATCACTTGCACAATTCTTTTCAGCACTTAATAAACATAAAGATTAAAATCAGTTTAAAAATTAAAATGAAACAAATATTACAGAAGTCAAGTAACATGTCAAAACAAGTTTAGAAAATGTGTCAAAACAAGCTTAGAAAATCTATCAATGGAGGAAAAATAATTACAGAAGTAACAGAACAATGAATACAAGAATAACATGATTTTAATGAATACAAAATGCCAATCAAGATCATCCAAAACAGAATAATGAATACATTTTATAGAATGACAAAACAAAACTGAATAAAAAAACCCATCAAAACAAAACTAGTTTGCAATGAAAGACAAACAACCAAATCAATGACTAAGGGAATTAAAATACAATCTCCATATTTAAAAAAAAAAACTTCATACAACAAACCAAAATGAAAAAAAAAACTATCTTTAAGAGCTGCAAAGAAGGAGATTGTCAAAGATGACATTCGATCCAAATTTAGCCATGCTGGAAAACTATTATTCTCAAGGAATGAATAGGTTTGATGGATATCAGATCTAAAAGAATGATCAAAATAACATCAATAACATAACTCTACTTTGATAAGGTGAAATTATACATATGCCTCAAAACATCAACAGTATGCTCTGGTATAAGTATTCCTAAACCCCTTTTTTTCTTTGGAAAAAGGAATAAATCAATGAGCTAAAATAAGGTAAAGATGAAACGAATACCAAAGAAATCACACATTAAAATCATACTTTAATCCTAAAAAAGACACAAACTTAACTGTCACATTAGCTCAGCAAAATGAATACCTAAGAAATCAATCTTTACAGGAACCAAACAGAAAATTATTTGTGAAACCCAACACCACCACACCACACCACTAGTAAAATTTCTCAACATATGCGATTCAAAACAGAAAAAATAGCACCATGTGCAAGGACAAAATGTGGAAGGCAATGCAAAATAGTCCTATGCTATGCCATGGAAAAAAGAGCCAGATGTGAGCCATGGCAGAAGAAATAGGTGTTAATAAGAGAACTGAGAAAGAAGTAAATAAAATAATAACCAATAACGTGAAGGCATCAATTGGTAAATTTTATAGAAAGCATAACACCTAATATTACAGATAAATTCTAAAAAGGAGAAGAAGAATAGTTTGGCACATAAGGAACTGGAAGTGATAAATAAACAGAACTGGATAAGAAATAGGGATTTAGAACATGTAACAATAGAAATTTATATAAACGACAGATATTTCAAACTAAGAAACAACCCATATAGGAAGAAAAAAATTCATTTTAATCACCCAAATAGCTCTAAATTCTAATTTAAACCTAAACCAAAATTCATCACCCAACAAAATTGATTAAAAATAACAATAAGCTTAACTGTATGAATTAATTAAAAAGGAGAAAAAAAATTAAAACTCATTGGTTTTGAGAGGCTCAGTCTGATGGAAACACCGAGTCACCGATTGTGTTGATCTAGTGGAGACTGAGGAAGAAACGTATAAAAAATAAGCTTAACTGTATTTAAAATAACAATAACCTTAACCGAATTAATTAATTAGAAAGGAGAAAAAAAATTAAAACTCACTGGTTTTGAAAGGTTGAGGAAACGTTGGTCTAATGGAAACACAGACTATTTTGGTCCAGTTGAGATTGAGAAAACGTCAATCGTTGATCTGTGTTTATGTTTTCTACTTTTCTTAGTCTAAGGAGAGTGGACAGTGGAGAGGGATAGGCGAAGAGGCAAGAGTGGACGGGTTGTGGGTGCTTTGGTACGGGGGCGGCCTTAGCGGAGGTCGGAGAAGGCGGGTGGCTCTGAGTAGTGAGAGGAGAGATTGAAATGTTTAGGTTTAGGGTTAGCGCAATGAAGAGTAAACTGGAGAGAAGAGAGGGGTGCGGCGCGGCTCGATAACATTTTCTATTTATACTAAGGACTGAAATTTTTAAACCGGTCCGGTTAACCCGGTTTTTGCACTACAAAACCAAAAACCAAACTGAAATGGGATTTTTTCTAAATAATCTAATTGGTTTAATCGGTTTTATTTTTTGGTTCGATTTTTTCGGTTAATTTTTTATTGGTTTTATTGGTTTACTCAGTTTATCGGTTTTTTTGAACACCCCTAAATATGATGACATGAGGGCCAATGTCTTGTCACACCTAAAGTATCTCTCATAGTGCAACTCATGAATGATATGTTTCTATAAGGAGCAATCTAAGATATATACTTGTAAACCAGGAAAAAAAAAACCATTCACAACTATAAAGTTATCTCGCTTACCTTCATTTGCCAATTCTATATAAATCTATCTAAAAGAATAATCACCTGGATATAGGTTATATAAAATATCCAACCCTATCACCTGGGTAAGCATGGTACTGAGTAGAGTAATCCATCTACTAAGGGCATTAGCCACTTTGCTGAGGTTGTTAGATTAATGCCTCAATAAGAAAGTAAATCCCTGCAAAAAAAAAAAAAAACACCTATATAGCGTATTAGCGACTCAATTTTTATTTCTCATTTATCTATTTTAGTTCTTCATGATCGGTAATAAGAATAAATTCCTTATGTATAAGGTAATGTCATCAATGCTTCAAAGTCTAAATAATAACATAAAACTTTAGATTATAAGTGAAGTAGTTCTTCTTTGAGTTTGGTAACTTTTTACTAAAAAAAGGGTTATTGACCACCCATCCTAGCTAAAAACACATCAAATGCCTACCCTAAATGATTCACAATTTACTTTAAACAATTTGTCAATTTCCGGCAGCACCAACACCGGAGCTTCAATCATCTTTTTCTTGACTGACTAAAAGTTGGTTCTGACTTCATTATTCCACTGAAAATTTCATCCTTTTAAGAACTTTATGATAAGTCCAATCAATGAACTAAAATTCTAGATAAATCTCTTATAAAAAGATGTAAGTCCATGAAAACTTTGGACATTATGGATGCTTCTCAGCATTAGTCATTCCATAATCATTATGACCTTTAACTTATCAGTATAAAATTTATTCATAGATATAATAAAACCTATAAAAGTAACAGTATTGGTAAAGAATTGACATTTTTTTATGGGTAATAACTAATTACTCCTTAAGCAAGGTATCAAAACAACTCGTAGATGCTCTAAATAGTACTCTCGAATAGAATTATGATTCAGGATATCATCAAAATAAAACACAATGAATATGCCCATAAATGACCTTAATACTTGATACACGAATCTCATTAAAGTGTTGGGAGCACTGGATAGACCATGACATAACTATCTATTCGTATAACCCATGTTATGTTTTAAATGTTATCTTCCATTTATCCCATAACTTAATACTTATATAATGATTCTTGAGATCTATTTTAGAAAACAACATGAATCTTACTAAGTAATCCAACGTATCATCTAGTCACGATATTGAATACATGTACTTTATTGTGATCCAATTAATGGTTTAACTATCAACACATATGTGTCATGAACTATCTTTTTTTAGGACCACAAGAATAGGAACTACACAAAGGCTTATGTTATCTCAAATACACCCCTTCTCTACTATCTCCACCACCAAGCTCTACAACACTTCAACTTTCTTAAGGTTGAGCCTATATGCTGGCCTTTTTTGTAAGCCAGAATTCAAAATCAAATCAATCTAGTGTTGTATACCTCTCAAGCGGGGCAATCTCCAAGACAACTCTTTTGACATCAAAACTACAAATTATGCTACCACGCCATATATTTTTTTAGGACTATTATCATCTTTCTCTTTCCTAATTTTGCTATTACTGGGAATTAAAGCATACACCACTTGTTCATTCCTTATTTCTTTTATAAACTGAATCAATGACAATACATTTTTTATTTTATCTCTATCCTCTCTTTTATGGGTGCTAATATTATACATTTCCCTTTAATATTAAGGGGGTATTTTTTCTTTCTCATGTCATGCACAACACTCCTATCAAACTGTCATAATCTCCCTAACAAAACATTACATGCATCCATTGACTTATATTATACCAAACATTATCAAACTGTTTTTGTCCTATGAAAAAGGAAACAAGGTAATGTTTATTCATAATTACCTTAATGTCTTTACTCATCCACATCACCTTGTAGGGCTTTGGATGACTTTTAGTTTTTAGCTGAAGTTTTTGCACCACTTTTATGGGCACCACATTCTCACGGTTATCACTATTTATAATTAAATTATAGACCTTGTTTTTTATAGTGCACGTAAAGTGTACAGTACTAGTGAGCTGTCAATCTTCTTTTGAATTACACTTAGACATCAATAAACTTTATGATAACAAGGATAATATCACTATCTCCTAAACAATCTCTCTTTCATCGTATAAGTCATCATCATTGATAGGATTAATTATATTTGTAGGCTCTTCTATCAATAGATTCTTTCCTAAACAACTTTTTAGTTAACTACACTTGCTAGCCTAGTGACCTGATTCATTACATCTAAAATAATGAATCCTAAAAGTAAATCTAGAATCATGACCTATCATCTGTTGAGTTTATTGAGTTTGTTTAGGTTATGTGGTGGTCATCTTTTGATTATTATTTCATTTTTCTTGATTGTTTTGATATGCTCGAAAACTTTTACTAACAACCATATCATCTTGCTATTTCTCCATAGTTAGCATCCTCAAACATGCCTCTAAATTATCCATAAAGACTAGAGACATAACACGTCTTGAATAGGCCATCGTAACCCACTTAGATACCTCGCCACCAACCACTCTTCTATTTATTTCAAGTCATTCCTGGCCAATAACTATTAGAAATTATTAATGTAATCTTTGATAGACTTCCCTTCTTATTTCAACATGTGGAGCCTCTAATACATGCTTGGACACAATTGAAAAGAAATATATGTTCCTTCATCTTTTTCTTTATAATGTCATAATAATTGATTTTTTACTTTCATGATCTTTTCTATGTCATCTTTAATTGTTCCTACCAAACAGATGTTTGGACCTTCAATTTGATTATGATCATTTTCATTCACATCTGTCCATGAACCTCATTCTAAAAATAAAAAAAAAACCCTTTCAATCTCATTTAACTAATTTATGAATTCCTTTGTTTATAAGGTTTTAATAAATTCAGGGATCTTGATATGGAACCTAAAATCTCTAGTTTTATTTTCATCCTGGTCAAGAGGTTATCTCCTTTACTGCTACCTTTGGTATGAGTTTTTAGTATTGACCAAGAACCTATGGTTATTTTCTTCTCAGCCATAGTCTCTTAAATCCCTCTATTCTAACTAATAAGTCAACTTTTTAACCTACCTCTGCATGTCTTTTATAACGAGCTCTTAAACATTTCTTTCATGGGAGAGAGCCTCCTCATACCCTCCTATTTGACCATGCCTTACTCCATGACCTCTTCTTATCATGGTTGTTCTACAGCACACAATAAATAAAAGAACTTGGAATTTCAACACACATCAAGTAATAAAACTTAGGATCATTGGACTTTAATACATATTGATGCAAGTAAAAGCACAAAAACACTCCAATAAATGCATACGAAATAGAAACTAATGAATGAAAGGGTTGTCGATATGAACTCTAAATTCATAGTTTTGTTCTCTGAAAATAAGTCTAATAAAATTAGCCTCTTAAAGAGCTTTATAACTTCTTTAAATAGGTTAGAAAACTAACCTCTACTAGGTAATACTTCAAAATCTTAATGTATAAAAGAAAGATAACATAAATTATAGAAAAAAATAAATAAAATTGGCTCAAACAAGATCTCTTGGGCCTAATTTGAGGTCTTCTGGTTGGGAGTATATGATTAAACAATCTCCCTTAAAAAAAAAGGCCTCAAGAATCTCCTAAAGAAATTCGAGTTTAATCCAATGAGTATATCAAAAGTTGTGATCTTTTTTAGCTACTATACTAGTTTGGCGTGACTACTAGTTTGGCGTGACCAGACTTATCTAAGAACCCTCAATCCCACATTTAAAGATTATAAGATTTTATTGTAGCTTATATAATGAAAACTTGAAGAGTTAAAATTGAGATTAAAGCATACCAAAGCTTTAAAAAGGGAAAGGCCCTAGGCTTATTGGGTTTTTTTTTAGCTTTAAGCCATATATACATGCTAGCTCAACTCAAGTCATTAAGATTCTTCACCTCAGCTTTTCAATTTACTTTCCTTTAGTTTATGCTTTGGTTTTTTTCTTTACCTTTTCTTCTTCTCCAGAGCTTAGATTCTGTTATATTGTATAAATATTTTGAGTCATATTTTCTCAAGTTTGTGAACTTTGTTTTATAGTGCAACTAAATAAGGTAGTGCTGTTGAAATCTTGAAAGGTTGATTGTAATCATTTTGCTTACACCAAGAAACGAGCAATAAAGTTTTATGATAAATGATTGATCTTTAACAACAATAAATCTTAATCTAAATTAGATTCTAAGTGTTTTAACAAATAAGTGTTCTTAATAACCTACTTTAGATATTGTTTATGCAATTTTATACAAACATGCTTGTTATGTTTTAAAACTTCAGTTTGATCTCATGTTTATAGAATTATTCAGCAAACTTAGTTTTATTTACATGCTTTTTTCTTATAGTTAAACTAAACAAAGAACTCATCTATATTGGCTTTAGATTGTAGTATTTAAATCACTAATAATTTTTGACAGCTTAGATATTTGGGTTTTTTTGGTATTCATACATGTATCAATATGAAAATCTAGATTTCATCTTATGCCCCGTTTGTTTGCTGGAAAGTAGTTTCTTTTTGGAAAATAGTTTCCTTGAAAAGTGGATTCTTCAAAAGTGAATTATTTTTCGATGTTTGGTAGTATCATGGAAAATAAGCTGGAAAATATTTTCCAGTATTTGGTTATGTCATGGAAAATAAACTAAAAAATAACTTATTAATGTTTTAATATTTTATTTTTAAAAAAGTTTATCTCACATATATAGAATATTAAATATAAATATTTAATCACTTACAATAAAAGAATGAGATCTAAAAAGTATAATGATGATTTTTTTTTGTTATATCATATATTTATATATAGCTTATTTTATAAAATATAACTATATATGTAATATAAATATTTTAAATATAATATTATAAATATATAACCTTGTAAAATATTTCTTAAGTAAAATCTATTAATATTTTTTTTCATTTGTAAACGCTCAAAATAATTTTTTAGCAGTATTAAGAAAGCTAAATTAGTTAATGGTATTAAGTAAGCGTTAGATATTTGGGTTTTTTTGGTATGAATTTTTTTTTTAGAGATAAATAAATACAAAAGTATTTTGATGGGTTTTTTTGGATAAAGATTGCTTTTTTAAAAGGTTATGAACAATTATCCCTTTAATATATATCAATTAAACATTAGGAAATAAATATAACATCTTACATCAAACATTTTCATGCATAAATATTAAGTTTTGATGTCATACACATATATATTAATTCAAATTAACAATCATAAACAAATTAGACCAAATAAAACAGGTCACCATACTTGTCAAATAACAAACATAGACTTTCTTATCATAGTAAAATCATCTTAGCAATCAGGCTTGTAGTAGTGTTGGTTAGGGGTGAGCAAAAAAACCGAACAACCGATTAAACCGAGAAAGCAGAAAAAAATAACCAAAAAAACCAAATCGAGAAAAAACCGAATTAACCAATTAAAAAATTACAAAACAATTCTGGTTCGGTTCGGTTTCAAAAGTCTAAAACCGATTAAACCGAACCGGTTCAACCAAGCCAGCACTTAAAAAAAAAGGGGTATAAATATGATGTTTTCCTAACCCTAAACCTAAATTAGCTTTCCTCTAAAAACAAAACTAGCCGCCCCCTCCCTTGCTTTCTGCATCTCTTCATCTCTCCTCTCCCTTTGCTCCCTGCATCTTTACTTTTTGATTCTCTTTCATGCTTCTGTTATTTGTTAAGCTCTGCTCCATGCTCCTCCTATCAAAGGCACGCCACCCTCTTCACTTTTGCAATTTTACTTTTAATTGTTTTATTCCTTCAATAAAAGACATACCCTTTTTTATTTTTGCTTTTAATTTTTTTTATCCTTCTTCTTTCTATTTCTCACATAATCCTATAATTATTGTACATTTTTTCATGCACATGTAACCAAAGAAGATTATTATGTTGAACCAGTAAAAGGTTTTCCTGTGCTCTCCTTGATGTTGGTATTATGAGGACAACAATTTGAAATCAAGTTTGGCACTCGATGGACGATGAGCAGATGAGGATCTATGTAAACTATCTTTTGATATTCCCTTTGTTTTTTTTTTTTAGTCAAATGACCTTTGTTCTTTCCTTTTGTGTTTGTCATACATGCCCAACCATTTTAAGAAAAAACCATGTTGAGAAAGCCAAGATTTCTCAGAAAATAAGCACATATCTGTGAAATTAAAAACAAAACGAAGATAGAATTCCTGAAAAAATATGGTCAGTGTTTAAAATTTAGAATAAAAACTCAATTGAAATAATTTCGGTTTAAATTGGTTTGGAATGGAAAAAAACCAAACAAAACCGAATATGGTCGATTCGAACCGGTTTTCGGTTTGGTTCGGTTAAAAAACTTGAAAAAAAATAATTTTGGTTTGGTTAATTATTTTTGCCCAAAATCAGACCGAACTGGAAATGCTCACCCCTAGTGTTGGTTCACATAATTTTGAAGCCAAATTTTCCTCAAATTAGCATTTTTTACCATAAATGCTTTTTCTAACATTTCATTTTGGACCAAGTGATCAAAAGCATCACCAAGAGTGATCTCCTCAAATCCTTCAATTTTCATCACTTCTGTATATAGCTCATTAACATCAAGTTGATTTTTTTTTTGCTTAGGCTTTGAATTAAAGATGCTACATCTCTAATCTTTTTAGACAACTTTTCAACATCATCATCTTCATATATTCGATTTCTCTTTCTATGTTGCCTTTTTTGTGCACTAGAGGAAAATGTCTCTTTATCTTTTGAAGTTTCTTCATATCACCCTTCATTTTCAATTGAAATAGATTGCACTCCAGTGTTCTCTTCCAGGTTGATATCAGCATATGATTTGGCATAATTTCCGGTTTCCATGTCTTTTCCAACAACAATTATCATTGCTTCATACATATCAAGTTTTTTGTTGAGATACTTATCATAATAGGGTGTGCCTGTTCATAAAGATTAGAATATGCAATTTTTAATTCATTGTATAAAGTTTTGGAAACAAAAGTAAATGTAAAAATTGAGTATACTATTTATTATACCTTTACTTCTTCATCATATACATCTTTTGAAACCGTAATCTTCTTCAAATAATCATCCCAACCAAAGCCACTTTTATTTTTAAGTTCGGTTATTATTCCCTATTTTTTTTTCCACAATTTTGAGATGATTGTCTACATGCTTAAGCTTACATTGCATGTTGAACTTTTCACTAATTTTTGTAGCCACCTTAACAAAAGATTCCGCTTTAAAGGTGGAAGAAACCTTGTTTCCTTTAGGTGCCTCATCGACTAATATCTTAAGTAGCTTGTGAGATATAGGCTTAGACCATGTAAAATGTTTACCCTTGCATTTTTAATTCTTCGTGGTACTCATTTCTATAAAAAAATCATAAATTTATACAAAATAAAAATCATACAATATTTAGATTGAATTAGTTTTATACAAAACAAATGTAATTATTATTTAAAAAAGAATACATGAAATACATAAAAAAATTATAATAAAGTTAACAAGCAATCCAAATATATAACAAAGATAATACAAACTCAAGAAAGATATAATAAAAACAAACACTCAATTACTAGTTTCTTTGAATGTTATAATCATTCCACATGGTTGATACAATCTTTCTCCTTTTGTTATCCACTCCCTATTCTCTTCCCTCTTCTCACGTTGGCTTAAGCTGATTGTTCTTCTAATTGGTTCACTTTTCGAATATATTTCTTCCATAAGAAAGTCATAAGGATCAACTCCTATTATGTGATTATGAATAATACAACATGCAAGCATAACATTCACTTGTGTTTTATAAGACCAAAAAGGTTTTCCATCAATTGTTCTAAAGCAACTCTTCAAAATACCAAACCCTCGCTTAATAGTGGTTCTCAATGAAGAGTGTCAAAGATTAAATAGCTCCTTTTTATTTTCTGGTGAATGTTCTATAAACTCATTCAAGTGGTATCGAACTCCACAAAAAGGAGAAATGATTCATTTTCGAATACCTTAACCAACATCACCAAGATAATATTTTCCTACAAATTAAAAATAAAACCTATTACTATCTTTATCTAATTAGACAATTTATATGTTTATTGCATATAAGAAATATTTAGTTTATACCTTCTGGAATTTTTAAATCACCAAGTCTTGATAGTGCATCACCTACAACCCGAGAATCGTGTGCACTTTCTTTTCATCCAGCTAAAACATATATAAACTTCAAATCAAAAGCTATAGCTGCTAAAACATTTTATGTTGTTCCCTCTTTTCGACCTTGAAACTTTCCTTGAATTTCAATAGGAACATTTGCAGGAACATATGTATCATCAATTGCTCTCACACAATCCTATATAAACATGGAAAAATAATTTATAACCTTTTCTTCTAGATGTAATTAATTAATGTATAAAATATTGGTATTGTTCTCATACCTTAAAATAAAAATAGAATCTATGATTATTCATTATCTCCGTGGGAACTGTATCTCCTAGGTCTTTAATAAGACGTTTGTATAACTTAAGAACTGCTTTTAATACAATTTTAAAGTAACGATGGATAGTTTCAACAGACTTATAATATATACCATTAATAAAATAAAATCTTTGGTTTCGGCTTATAATTTGTAAGAACACAATTACTTGCTCCTTAATAGACACATTCTGAGTTGATTGTAATACGTCACGACTTGTGAGAACATCATACAAATTATATAATACAACTGGTTTCATATGAATTTGTTCAACACAATGTTTATCACCTCGATTCAAAATGCTATCAATATAAAATTCTCGTTAAGCAATTGCATTTATACGTAGTTCTCTTGATATATAAATTCTATTTCTTTCTCGTTCAATAATAGCTACCCTTGCAGCTATAACAGTTATAGCTGCTCCCATACATGTTGCATGAATAATCTTACTATCCATAATAAGCAAGTGAAGTTTTCTAATAACAAAACCTAAAATTTTTAAGGAAATAAACATTCAAAAAGCATATCAAATACTTACACAATTAATACAAAGAAATTATGATCAAACTGACACACATTATAAATTAAAAGTTAGAAATAAGAGGAGCTGATACTGTATCATAATTATTGCAATGATATTTGATTATTTAAACAAACAAGGCCTTAAAGTGGATTACTAATTTGGCAGTAGATAATGAATGGTCAAGTTGGTGGTAAAGTTTGGCAATAGCTAGTGTGCACACATATGCAAACAACATGGCTCAATACCATAATATGGTGACAGTTCTCAATCCTGATATTTTATGATTTGAAAATATAATTTTCTTGCAAAATTCACTCAATCCCTTTACAGTTTCATGGTAACAAATTGTTTGTGCTCTTACTTGCCATCATTTATTGGTACATACCGAGATTAGTTTACTGGAAATGGTGTCTCATCCGAACATTGTAAAGCTTTTGGGTTATTTGTCTTGAAAATTAAGAGAAGATCTTTGTCTATGAATACATGCAAAAAAGAGCTTTTAGACTACCAAATATTTTTCACAGACTACCATTTATTTTCTAGTAAGGAGAAAATCAATTATTCTTAATTTGGAGTTATATTCTGCAATATTAATCTCAACATTGTATAACCTTATTTTTGCTCCTAACATGCAT
>Ga0325414_1007165_pt1 | contig 11849 bp, 8 predicted proteins | sample PopdelMetagenome_8_FD_206183 | JGI IMG/M metagenome (GOLD analysis project Ga0325414, IMG submission 206183) | Populus deltoides microbial communities from Bellville, Georgia, United States - Leaf-PdKOR-R3 | ecosystem: Host-associated > Plants > Phyllosphere > Phylloplane/Leaf | place: USA... | reverse complement strand
GACATTAACATAGGTTTAGGAGATTCGTTTGGGTTTATATTTTTTAAGCTTATATTTTTTTTTTTCAGTTTCATCCTTCAACATTTAATTTAATTAAAGATTGAGCTCTATTAAATTTCTTTTATTTGTTTTCTATAGGAGTTTTAATAATTTTAAAAATAATTGGGGTTATCTCAGGTCTTTTTATTTCTCATTCTTTGTTAAATCTAGTCGCTTTTTTTTAATTGAATAATTTTTTTCATTTTTAACTTTTAATATTTGATTGATTGATATTGGGCTCTCTATTTTATTTTGATTTAGGTTCCATGGGGTTTTCACGGTCTCGTGCTCCGGATCGCGAGTTTCACAAGTTAACCATGTTTAGTCAAGGTCGATCTAGTATATTGCCGTCTCAATTATTTTTAAAAATAAATATATCATCAATTCAATATTTTAAAAGTGGATTGAGTTTTTTACTTTCAAATATTATTACATTTTTTAAAGGTCAGAAAAACATATCTAACTCACAATATATATAGTGGGGTGAAAATCTAGTTAAAGAACTACATAGTGGAAACTTATCATTAAATTAATTATTGAAGGGTTATTTGGTATTTTTAATAATTTGCTATATATATATATATCATCAATTAATTGTATAGGTCTCACTATCTCAACTTGAGACATAGGTCTCACATGTCAAAAAAAAAAACTTCTTTTTTTTTTCACATATTCATTCCGTCCCTCAATTTTATATTTGATATATGTGAGTCTCAAGTATCGTGCATTAGATTTGCGCAACCACTTCAACTATGTTAATCTGAAAAAAAAAATTGAACTATGCTAGTATGGGAAAAAACTAAAAAATTAAGTTGTTTTTTTAAAGTTTATGATAGAACTCCATTTGCCTTTTGGTCTGTTAAAACGAAACTTAATGGATATTTTATTTCCTAGCTTTTGTTCTTGAAAGCATGCTTTTTTAGTAATTGTGGATTTTTATGATTTTTGTTCCAGCTGGGCTACAACCCACCTTAGCCTTTTAAATACCTCTGTCCTTGCCCTGGACCATCAGTCTTTGTCTGATTTAGACTTAACTCCTGCTATGATATGTCGCATGTGTGCGGCGTCGTGATGAAAACATCCACTCTCAATTCTTTTATCTTCCATCTATCTGGCAAATATAGCGAGACAAGAAATTCTTGTTTTTTATCAGTTAAAAATAGAATAGGAGTTGCCACTTAGTATTTTGATCATTATAAACCCTAACTGGTCTCAGAGATTGAGTACGGGGACTAGTTGCCTAAAGGGAAGGTATTAGCACCCAAAATACGCCCTATCTAAGGTAAGCTGCATTGTTTTATTGTCTAATAAAATTTAAGGTCTTGTCGTGTTTTCTAGTTGTTGGCACGTCTATGATTTAAAAAAAGTCTTCCTCGGTAAAGAGATCCTTATCTTAGCGGGTAAAACCTAACCGTTCTAACGTCAACAAAAAAATTTAATATCTGAAATATGTATTACGTATAAGGTCGTAAAGAAAACAAAATAATTTTTTTGAAATTTTTGAAATATTGGCCTAGTTCTCATGACTTTAATAAACTGGTTATTAAAGCCAAAATACATGCTAATACATATTTTTGAAATTTTCTTTATTGTATGAAAATACAATATGCTTTTTTCTTTTATTTTTGAGAGACTTGGCCGTATGCATAAAAACATATATTTTCATTTTTCAATGTTTTGATGAAAACCGGGCATCTTAATACTGGATTTTTATCTTTACAGTATAAAAATACAAACCAATGTTAAGCAAAATTCAGTAGAGAAATATGTGGAGAAATCACAAATTTTCCAAAATGTTTTTTTTGGATTGGGTTGGACCCGGCCCAACTACTTTGACGTGGGTCCGGCCAACCCAGCTATGTGAGTTGGGCTAGAATTAGCCTGACCATGAACAGTGGCTCTCTACTATTCCTTAGCAGGACAGTGGAGATCGGGGTGAAGAAGAAGAAGAAGAAAGGGAAGGGGAAAAAGGCTAACTGGCGGTGGCTCTAACGGTGGCGGAGTGGAGCTGCGGACGGTGGTTGGCCTTTCTTCTTCTTCTCTGTGTTTTTTCTTCTGCTCTGTTCATCTCTGTTTCTGTTTTTTTCTTCTGTTTCTCATGGTGCTGTTGTTAACTGGGAGGATAGTGATAGTTGGAGGTGATGATGATGGCGGAGCGACGATACCGGGCAATGTTTTGTTGTTGTTTTTCCCATCTGTGCAGAGGCACAAGTTTCTTCCTTTTCTTTACTGGTGGTGCAGCAAGGGGAAGAAGATGGTGAGATGTTGAGGAAGAATGACGATGGCGTTAGCACTGTTGGTGGTGATGGAGGATGGCAGCGGTTCATAGGAGGGAGAAAAAAAAAATGATGGCCACCAATGGGTGTTCTTCCCCTATTTTAAAACAAACTCCTCAATGTTTTCATATCTTCCCCGTCTCCCCCCTTTTCAGTTCCTTTATATGCCTTTTTAAAATTGTTTTCCCTCCCTCTGTTCTGCTATCTTTTTCTCACGTATTGCTCGATATGCCTCCTCTGTATTATCTTCCTTACATTCCCCCTCCCTTGTTTTTTTCTTTCTTCTATCCTCTTTTCCCCTTCCCTTCTCTCGTCTTTTTGTTCTGCTTCTATAGGCCAAAGACAACCTTGTGCTAGTAACGGCTGGCTTGGTAACGGTTTGCAGAGGGATAATAACCGCGAGACATGCCTCCCTTTGATTGCAACTCCACTGTCTTTGCTGCTAACACCTCCCTCGTCTTCATTGCCAGCCATTTATTTGAAGAAGATAATAAATAGTTTCAAGGAAATGACGTCGTTTGAAATTTCAAATGGATATTTCTAACTTGGTCCTTGGATATTTTTATAATTTTGTAATCAAGCCCCAGGAAAACTTGTAATTGGATCCCTTGATTTTAGAGCCTTTTCCAGTTTGGTCCTTGGTTTTGGATTGTTTCAATCAAGTCCCTATTTGGCCATCAAACTTCAATAACTATGCAATTAAGCCGTTGATTTGACCAAATCAACTCTTCAAAATTATAATTGGACCTTAGAACTTTAATTTCTTTCAATAAAAGCCTAAATTGATTTAAAAATCAATTTTTCTTGCAATCAAACCCTCCATAAATTCAATTAAACCTTAGATAAAATTTAATTGAGTCCATAAACATTTGATTTTGGACTTTTGTTCCTCAAACTGAATTTTACTTGTCAATAGGGCTCTCACCAGTTACAAATATACTATTAAATTTCAATTCATGTATTTTTGAACCTCTTCAACCAATTTCTAGCCATTTTATGGGCGTTCCAACACCATTTTCTCACTCCTATTATTTTTTTGGATTCCTTCCAATTATTATTATTATTATTATTATTATTATATATGTATTTTTTGTATTTTTTTATTTTCTGTATGGGAACCCAAAAATGGTTAACAACATAAGAGGTTTTCGGACACTATATCCTTAATTTTATATACATAAAAATAAAAACATATAGCAAGAGAACGATATTGAATAGAGCTCTTTCCTTTTAAGGTCATTCTCTATTCGTGGATTGAATAGAGCTTTGTTCCTGTGAAGGTCATTCTCTATTGTGGGATTTTCTAAGTGTATTAAGCTTAGTGCCATTACCCAAAGACTGAGGAATCCCTCCATCATAACTAGAGAATGACATTAGTTTTACTCTAAAGGTGATCATAATGGTGGTGTACTTTTTTTGTCACTGGGTCAATTTTTCATCTCAAAAACAGACCTAGCGCGATAGTCTAGTCTCGTTAGACTCAACTTTTTCCTCACCGATTCACTCGTGTTTGCCTAACAACTAAATGTTTTCCTCACGAGGAGGTTTCCCACACTCTCTCTCGTTACGTAGACAAGCAAAATACACAAGTGACGATGCACAGAACCAAGCACACAAGATATTACAGGAAAACACTCCTAACCTTTATTAGTCTCGTCAATAAAAGGTATACACAAGTCCGTTAGTGTGTGCTCTATCCACAAGTATTCTGTTTCAGAACATTGCATGCTACATACTTATATACAACCTATTACATGGAATATTACATCAAAATTGTCTCCCAAGACATGGGCCATGTTTGGTCAGTTTGGTCTCCTAGAAAACTACCGAAAACTGCCCTAAACTGGTGCTTCTTCCATAGCCTGCCACCCAACAAGCCAAATGTCCCTTTTGCCAACTCCCATGTTGCCAGAATAAGTGTCTGCATGCCTTGGACTGTCTATTGTCCAAGTTAGGATTCCTGCTGAACATCAACCCATGTCTTGTCGAATTGTTGATGTACACTACTGTCGAATCTGCCAATGCACGCTACCACTGCCTATGCGTGCTGCTATTCATGCCAGCAGTGCATTTCATCCAGTCATGGACTGTCCATCGTTCAGACCTATCATCAGCCGCTGCTGCTGATTTTTTCAACACTGCCGATCTCATCAGTGCAGCCGAATTCGACATTGTCTCATTGTGTCATTCCGGCATTGTTTCGTCAAGCCTTGAACAATCCATCGTTTAAGTCCCCAACTCGCGTCAGCACACTGCTGCGCTAGCTATTGCGTGCTGCTGCGCATGCACGCTGCCGATTTTCGCTACTGATCTACTGTAATATCCCACATCGGCGGGTGAGAACTTGGGGAGGGTCTTATATGAGCATGCTCACCTTGACTAGCAAAACACGTTTTGAAGCCACGTGTGGTTACCAAGAATAAATTCATGAGGCCCGTGGGCCAAAATGAACAACATCTTGCTAGTGAGGTGAGGTGTTACATCTACCTTTTACCTCAGAATTGAAATCTTTGTGCAAAATGGTGTGCTTGTGAGAAAATAAAAGCAGTAGATGAGATGGTCCAAACTCCTGGGCATCATCAGAAGAGTACTGAAAAACAAACAAGGCTTTGAAAAGAAACAAAAAAAAAAAAAAAACATCGGAAGCTTCATTAATTTGAGGATGAAGCTCAGAACCCTCTAAATGCAGCATGGAGCTGGCTACGCGGTGACTCAAGCAATATCCAACTGTAGATAACCTTTGAAATTGATTTAGCATGAAGATATGCTACCAAGCACGACCCCACACCCATACATGGTCACACTCATGCCTGCACAACCCCGTAAAATATTTTATAGACTACTGTTGCAACCTGATTTTAATGAGTACCGTTGAGAACGTGCATTAGAATTGAAGCCCAATAACAGGTTACTTTAAATGGAAAAAAGAGCATGAGTTGCGAAGTTTTTACCTCGAATATAGAAAGTTCAGGTCCTGAAGCACAAGTATTAAGTTTTGCTTACATTTTTAACTTTCGTCCTCCCACCTAGAGCTTGTTTGGCGTGTGAAATCTAGCAGGTATATGTGGCTGTTTATTTGATCATGAATGGTTAGGAATGAATGATAATGGCGATCCCTAAGGTCTTCTCCATGCGCATAATTAGATTGGAATGGCAGGACAGAATCAATCATTTCTCCGTTTACTTATCTTGAGCAATTGACAAGCAACATGTCCTGTTGTGGAAATTTTCAATGATGGCCACACCAATGCTCTCTAACTGACTAGCCTTCTGCCTAACCCTTTTACCAGGTAGTTGCTGCCCACTATAATCGTTGGTTTAACCAACCTTATACCACCAAAGAAAGAAGGAAACCCTAGCACTGATTTTGACACTAGTAATCCAATCTGAGTAATTTTGTAAATTAGAATTGCTCCAAATTGCTTGCTGGTATTAGGCTTCATGTATATGTCTTGTTGGTCACTGATTTTTTAATGAAATTTTGTGTCCTTGATGGGGACGATTTGAAGCTCAACAAGTCTGACAAGCAAACTCACAGGAAAAGTTTCCTGACGAACTAGAATCAGACTAGCATGATTATTCTAATGGGTTTCCGACAACAACGGATACTTATTGGCTAAAAACAGATAAACAAACCTCGAATTCCTAAACAGGAAGAACAATACAAAGTCAGACGAAAATAATCGAAAACTAATCGCAATCAATGAAGAGGTGAGAATCCAGTGGGATGAAAGGAGACAACGGCAGATGTTGCAGATTTATAGACAAAGTCAAGAACATTAGTCCCAGAATTGTTGTTCTAAATCTAATCAAGAGTCCTTATTTCTTCTAGTTCCCACAATGAGATCAACGAAAAGACATTCATTTTCTCTCATGTCCTCAAAATTTTCTTTCTTATTATATGATATTACATACCAATGCACATTAGAATTTTTTTCCCTTCTCAGCTAAACATTACAAGGCATTTCAAAAGAAGAAAAAAAAAAGAAAAAAGACAGTGTATATGTTACACTTTAAATTACCATCTGCTTCTGGAAGTAAACAAAATTCACTTAGTTTTTTTCACTGGAATTTCTATTGATGGACAAGAACTTACTGAACATCCTTTTTGGTCGTGTAGGAAGAGCACAGAAAGACTTGAACTTTGAAGTTCTCCTGAGCCCTTCTGATTGCAGATCACTTTCATCTAAATCATCTTCAGCCAATTTCATCCTTAGTGTTGAAACCTTAGATTTTGGTGATCTAAGGCCTGAAACACTCCATTGGTCATCTACTGGAATGCTAGTAGTCGTGCTTAATGTAGTTGTTGGCCTTGAAGGATCGATATTGTGTGCAGCAAGTAGTGCTTTGATGTTGCTAGGCAGCTCGGTGACTTTGCCACTACCCATGGCTGCTCTAGCTTGCTCAAAAAAGAGAACTTGTACCACCACCCTCAGTGGGAGTAACTCATTCTGTGCGGCATGCATGCAGGCTTCAACAGATAGTTTCTTGCAGTCTAGGGTTCTGCACAGTCGTTTTCTTTCACTCTTGTTTAGGTCTGGATGTGCCTGATGTTCGTTCATGAAAATTGTCACCATGTGCCCATCTTGTGTTGGTAATTAAAATCGGCTAATTCTATAATACGTCAAGCAATTGACATAAGGTAAGGAGGCTAATTTTGTGACCAGGTGAAATTCATATTTTGTCAAATATCAAAAGATGAACCCCTTCATTAGTCTTGGAGTGGCAATTCAATACATCAAAAGATTATTAACAATAATTCATTGCTAAATTTGTCAGACCAGCCTAATCCTAACTGTCAAATACTTGTGAACTTGACACATCCAGAGGTCAAGAGAGTTGGTTATCTAACAGACAGTGGGGACCTACATCCTAGAATATGATAAAGAAACCTAGAAATCTAGCAAGAGGGAGAAATATGTCCTAACATTGAACTGCCATGAGAGTTATGGTAAATTTTGCTGACTAAAATACTATGAATTTGTAATTTTACCTTGAGATAAATGTCAATGGCCCTGTAGAGATCATCATGATCAAGCCTTGAGAAATCTGGAATGGCCTCAGCAAGTGCGATGAATTTTGAAAGAGGCAAATTCATATCTCGGGCAATCTCTTGAAGATAGCCATCCACAAGCTTTGCCACCTTCAACTTTGAGCTATGTGATGCTGAAGAAGACCTCCTGCTCTCTTGAAACGCCAAGACAATATTCTCTGCAGACCGCGACCTTCTCCTTTCAAACCCCAGCTTGGATCTCGGAGGGCTCGTGGGAGGACTCTGCCCTTGTAACATGAACTGCTCCAATATGGTGATGACTAAGTCTACATCATACACTGTACTGTTTGCATATGAGATAGAGGGTATTAACAGATCCCTAACTGTTGCTTCCTCCATTTGAAGTGCCACTCTTCTGGCCAATTCCATCTTTGAAGATGAGGAGGCATTAAGAATATTGGCCGCTTTCAAAAGTTTGAGAAGGAAACTGCAAGATACAGCACCTTTCTCAGCTGGGAGTAAGCTTACTATTGATTCTAGAAGCACCCTATGCTTTGAAGTTATCTCATTGGTTGAGTCTGAATCCGAGTCAGATGCTACTTGCTTATTAACATTTCTTTCTCTCGATATGTTAGGCAGCCATCGAGCTGCGTAAATTTTCAAGGCCTCCCCTATGAGACTAGATGGCATCTTTCCACCGGACTTGACTGCTATCATGGTTCTCCAATAGAGGTCTATGCCTAATTCTGCCAAATCTTCAGCCCACCACCCTTTGCTTAGCGGTTTATGTCTCTGGCTCTCTGCTCCATTACAAGACTCATCATCTCTTTCCCTTCTAGAGTAAATGTGCGACAAACTCACCTTTGATGGATGAGTTAAGACTTTAGAGGCAATCGCTTCAATGCATCTGCTTGTTATTCCAAGGTCTTCTGACCACGAAGGAAATTCTTTGGTGCTCTGTAGAGTGACAATAGAATCTTTCCACCCATGAAGTATGCAGGAATTGAAGAAAACTTCAAGCTTGTATGTTAGGTTTCCCTTCTCTACATCCTCTGTCATCTGCAGGTATTCCGCAGCACATCTCACAGCAACTATGTTGAAGGCACTAAGAGTGATTGTAATACCATAACAGAACTTTGCGCAAAGTTCAAATGCCTCAACCCCACCAGGAAAATCAGGGAGTTGGACTATATGGTGTTGTGAGGTTTCAGGGGATTCAGAGCACAGTCTCTGTAGGCGCAAACACTTGGAAAGCAGAGGAAACTGCAAAAATCAGCATCAGGAATACTGAAATTATAATCCAGATGAATCGGAGGAATAGATGCCATGATCAATATCCTTTATTCCAAATCTTTTGTAAAAGAAAACTTATGGACTTTACCTACCTTGTGAAGCAAATATCTACTCCCTTTCACTTGAACTATAAGGTCACTTGAAACTTCAGAGGAGACAGACCTGCATTGCGAAATTAAATTACTGACATCTTTCCTTCAGGATATACGTCATCTGACATTATCTGCAGCCTATTGAATGATTTATAAGTTTTTTACCTGACAGCCTGAGCAGTGTAGAACGTGTCCGGCCGGGATCCGAGTTTCATGAACTTCATGACTAATCCTTTTGATTTTCTTCTTGATTATGTGTTCATCAAATTGCTTTTTAAATATAGTTGAATCAGATAGACCTGACTTCTTCACTTCTTCACCAACGTAAGCTTCCCATTCAATGCATGAGAAGCCCCAAAAGGTCCCTTCTTCAGCAGCAAGCGAAAGATGATCTCAGAAGAAGACAGAACTCAATAAGACAACCTGCTTCCTGTACAAAGTTTCACTACTACTTAGGAAACCAGCAAGTTGTTATTCCAGGCAATCAAAACCTTTAATTTTCATCAATTCAAGAAGAGAGAGAGAGAGAGAGAGAGAGAGAGAACAGATAGAAATTCTTGGAGGAGAAGAGATATGCTAGAACAAAGGAATGGATACCAAGAGCTTTTATTGTCGGTGTGATAACAATATCTGAGTGTTATATATATAGAATTACTTGCGAAAATCATCAATAATGAAGCAAACCCAGAACATCAAACACTCCAATGTCCATGTCCCTTCCGTCAAATTCTATACCCCATATGATTTGGACATGCAAACAAAGAACCAAAGTGCTGCAATGCCGTCAAGCTCAATCACCCCTCAAACAAAAGCTTGGTAAAAAAAATACCAAACCCAAGATTGTAGAATTAGAAATTAAGAGTAAGAATGTACATTAGTAGCTTTACTTTAACTAGAAGGAAGACACACGCTAATAAATAAAGAATGGAAGTAAAATATAAAGATTGCAACCTCAAATCTAAGGTTCTTCTTGATATGCTCAAACAAGTATAAACTGCCAATCACTCACAGCAAGACAGGACCTGAAATATGAAAATCTGTGAACTAAAGCACTGCTAATGTATTTTTTGTTTTGTTTTTGTAACTAGGACTAGAATGTAGAGAGTTTGAGGCATATTTTCCATGGACATGCCAGCGAGCAATGAGAAAAGGCGATGCCCACGTGCTTATCCTGCACCAACTAGTGCCCCTCGCTCTCATCATTGCCACAACATTTTTTTTACTGTACCTCCTCTTTGATTATTTTAGTCAAACACTATTTTAGACGCAGCATCGTCCGCCTCTCAAATTCCTTTTTTAATACCCAAAAAGGGAATTATTCCAAAAAAAAAAAGGAGCAATTAAAATGAATTGTGCTTACATTTTTCATATTAGAGCCAACGAAAACAGGGGCGGGGGTTTTTGCTAAAAGAAAAAAAAAAGATTATGTTCATCATTGTTGATTAACCATTTTCTCTTCTGTTGGGATTAATTTTTGCATTAAATCATTCATGCCATGATTGGGACATCCATAAGAAAATAATTCCATACAATCCAAATACAAATGCCCTTTTATTTCTAATTTTGAACATTTTTCTAGCATTTATTATGGTCCATGACCACGAAAGATCTGTATATCATTGGTGAAATGAAGAAACAAAACGTTTTTACTTCATGTATGCAGAGTTATGTTAATGCTACCGGGCGAGGGAAGGCCTTCCGGGTCGTCGAGGTTTCATAAATGAAACGCGAAAATGTTGTCTTTGTGCAGCTAAGGGTCATTTTCAAACCAGTCTTGCATTGGATTCTAACAGGTTTCCATTTCTTCCTTCCCACCTTTCTTTTATGTTTTGAGTACTCTGATTATTACAAGCGCTGATATTTATGGGAATATGGGCCATCCATAGTTGATTGATCTACAAGCCTTCGAATGATGATCAGCATATGATGTTATTAGCATGTAAGACTTCAACACTTGCACTGGTTTGTGTTTCGCAATGTAGTTTTGATGTTGCGGTTAAAAAAAAAGTTATAAATTATAGTTTTTTTAAAAAAAAATTAAGATAAAACTATGGTAGTGTTTATTAATTAATCAAATATTTTTAAATATACGAACATGCAAAAATACACACACCTTAGTGCAAGTCAATGCAGCAGAAGTAGTGATATTGTTTATCTAAAGTTAGCAACCTAGGAATCATATGAATAAATAATATTGTGATTAATTTTGAGAAATGGGTTAGATTCTAATCACCCCCATCAATTCTTTGCTAGGCTAGGTATAGACGTTAGCAGCATGACTTCGTGAGCTAAGCTAATTAACCTTGATTTCCAGCTAAACTGGTGTACTTGCAATGCTAATCCATGAAATTAATGGAGGGATTTCTTTTCTTTTTTTTCTTGACTTTATTGTCTACGATGAGGAGATAGGCATCATCAGTGTTTGAAAATTATAAAAGCAAAAGTAAAATATAGAGAGCAAATCTAGTCTCTTAAGCACTGCTAAACAAAGCTGATTGATTATAAGATGATCTTCGCAAAGATAATCTAGAATCCTTATCTTTTTTTTAAAAAGCTCACTTGGACAAGAATATCTCTCATCTTGGAATTGCGCACCTATTTTTTTTATATAAAAAATGGAAAAGGAAAGAGAGAGTACACACACCTAGGCATCCCAGTAAGCACATTTTCCTCGGACCTTGATTCAATTGCTGGAAGAAGGGTGTCGACTTTTGCATACCGTCCAAGTCTTCTGGTCCTTCCCTCCTTTTCTTTTGGCATTGAGACAATAAATAAGTTAGTTAAGGTATAGTCTTGGAGAAATGGACGTGTCATATAATGGTAGTGTCTTAAAAATTGTCTACAAGATGTAACACAAAATTTGGGCAGGGTGGCTAGGGAAATAGGACTCGAATCTGTGCTGGCTTAATCAGTGTCTGCAAGAGGCCTTTGTGAAGAGGAAATCTTGATATTTCACAAGGGAGTGAAGGGTGAAGTTTTGGAATTATGTGGCGTTGGATACAGTAAGAAGGCAGTGGGCATAAATTGATGTCAACCCATCGTGACAAACGGGGTGATTCACAAATGCTGCCTGTAATGGTCCTTCTCCGTGCTGCCCAACGGGGTGGCTAGCGGACAGTGGTCTCTTTTATGGGACCCAGCCTCGGGCCCATGATT
>Ga0325414_1007163_pt1 | contig 11851 bp, 9 predicted proteins | sample PopdelMetagenome_8_FD_206183 | JGI IMG/M metagenome (GOLD analysis project Ga0325414, IMG submission 206183) | Populus deltoides microbial communities from Bellville, Georgia, United States - Leaf-PdKOR-R3 | ecosystem: Host-associated > Plants > Phyllosphere > Phylloplane/Leaf | place: USA... | reverse complement strand
TTAATTGTGTATGAATATGATCTGAGTAATGTTACAGGAGATTTTGCTACATCCTTCGATTCCATGTTGGAGTTTTCGATTGCGCAATATTTATGGAAAATTCGGTAGTAAAAGTATTTTGATCTTCTAGTCAGGTACATCCGGCAGCTTCGTGCATTCATGGGCTTGGTAGAATATTATATTATATCATGGAAAAAACTAAAAGAGGTAGAGGTTTCAATATGCAAAATTCACTATCCACACACTCAAGATTTTAATGGTGATTTGATCATCACACTTTTTTTTCTATGACTCGTTTGTGGCCAGATTTTTGATTAATTGCTAAGGAATGACAATATTCAAACTCAGAGGATCATGGTGAAAACCATGAAAAAATTAGGTGGCCATTTTAAATTGACGTGAAAATTTAATTTTGATCCGCCTACTTTTCAGCTAATACAATCACAATCTTTTTAGTTTTTGAAATTTATTTTTGATTTAAAACTTTGTTTTCTTTAATTTTTAGTCCTTTAGTTTTAGAGAAAAAAAAGAAAATTATCATTGGCTCATTTTAACTAACAAAAAATTAATCTTATTATTTACAAATTTCATTTTGTAAGAAGTGTTCAACTTGGTTGTTTTTTTTTTTTTTCAATTTACGTTGCTTCATAGGGTTAAAATAGGGTTGGGAAGCGTTTTGAATTCGAGTATTTAATCAAATTTGGGGTTCTGTAATATCATAAATGAGTTTATTAAATTTTTTAGAGTGTTTTTAGATGTTTTTTAATCAAAAATAAGTTAACAAAGGATTTTTTTATGTATGAAATTCCATTGAAACAACTTTACAGCATCTATTAATCACTAAAATCTAGACTAGCAGACAACGCATGGTTTATATGTGTTTTTTTAATATATTAAAAAGAGCTCTCTGTAGTGGTCAAACCTCTTTCTAATAGGCAAGGTTTGCTTTTCAAATTATTTTTTAACAAATCTATTTGGAAAAACAAAAGAAAAAAATAAAAACAAAACAAGCCAAGCATGTGAGCTTTTTTTTTTATGCAATCATAGGTTTTTTTTATTATATTAGCAAATATTTTTTTTATACAACTCTTCATGATTTTTTTCTAAATTCTATTTGATAGCTAATTTTTTTGGATATTTGATTGATTAATTAGATTATATTCAATTTTTTTTTCAAGAAATTTTATAGCATTATTTTTTATAATATTAGCAAGCATTCCTCTTTTTTTTTTTTTTTTTTGCAGCCCCTTCCAACAAATTTTTTTTTCTTAAATCTTATTTGGTAACTTTCCTGTGCGCGCATATTAGCTTTTATTGTCATATAATTGGATAGAAAAATTTCAAAAACAGAAAATGAAATTATTAAATCCATTTGAGCCTATCGCACGGTTTATTTATATGGTGGGTGAATTAGAGTCTTTTAAAGTCAATAAAAAATAAAATAACGTATACTAACATCTTTAATTCTTCATCTGTTTAATTATTAAACGAACACATACAATTTTTTATTTGCAATTAAAAAAATTCTTGCTGCTATAAAATATGTTTGCAATGAACGCTTTTTTTGGTGTTAAAAAAAAATTATCCAACTAGCGGGTTTGCCTTTGACCTCAAGGATGTTAAGATATAATTTTTTTTTTTTTTTGTGTATTTTTAATAGAACTCTGATTTATGGCTCAAATAAGTTATTCAAAAAATAATTATTTTGGTTAAGTAAAATGCAAAAATAAAGCTACTGTTTAGTTAGGTAACGAGTTTTAACTAAAAAGAAGTATTTTTTAGCCTTCAAATCATTTAGCTTTTTTTTATTAATTCTAATTGCTTGCCATTTTTATAATAGGAAATTTTTTTATTGAAAAAAAGTATTTTCTTATTAAAATAAGACATCTTAATTTAAGATTTTTCTCAGCAAGACGTTTTGTTGATGCTAAAATTATTTTTCTTGCATTTGATAAATAAAAAAAAAAAAATTGTAACTGCCCGTAGCGTAACGCAGGCATGTAACTAGTTAATTATGTATGCGTTGAACAAATACAAAAGGCAACAATTGAAAAATAGGACGATAGCCAGAGGCAGGCGAGTCAAGCCCAGACTAACCAAGCCCAGACTAGTCAAGCCAGACTAACCAAGCCCAGACTAGTCAAGCCCAGCCTATCTTTCCGCAGTCCCATTTGGGCTCGATTGGGCCATCGCAAGAAGTTACTCCGTCAGTACGCCGTGCCTGCTTGATTGTACAATTGTAGAAGTTTAGACACGCGGATGCCTTTTAATTTTATCTTTTCTTTTAATCATCTGAGCAAGAACAGAGCACTCAATGAGCCAAAGGCAGCAAGACGAACCACTTTATATAAAATATTAGGGTAAATTTTCAACTTGCCCCCTTGAAGTTTATGTGGTGTTTCAATTTCATCTCAAACTTTGATTTATTTCAACTAGACCGGATATATTTTATTTTTATTTCAATCAGCCCCCACATTTTTCATTTTTTCCCCATTTTCATCGAGTGTAAATTCTAATTTCATCCCCAAAGTTTGTATGATATCTCAACATCATCCAAAAAGTAAAGAAAAATGAACAAATTAAAATGAACACAAATAGAGATAGAAAATATTTTTTTATTGGAAAATATGATACTATCATATTGAGATATTCTATAAACGTTGAAGATGAGATTATAATTTACACGGAGTGAAACAAAAATATAATAAATATAATACACGAGAAAAAAATTATTGTTAATTAATATTATATTAAAATCTATTTGAATTTTGCATGGTTTTAAACAAACTCAATTAATAATTCAAACTTGAACACTATATTAAAACTCGAGTTTTATGAGCTCGGTTGAAACCGGGTCAATTCACGTTTTTAAAAAATTCAAAATTATTTTTAGCTAAAAATTAATTGTTTTTGTATGTTTTGGATCGTTTTGATGCACTGATCTCAAAAATAAATTTTTAAAAATAAAAAATTATTATTTTAATACATTTTAATATAAAAAACACTTTAAAAAACAATCACAACTACATTCTCAAATAAACCCGATTCAAGAGCAAAAGTTTAATCAGATTTTTATAGAGAGGAGAATGTTGCGATAGTAAATCCAACACAGTTCAGATATAGAAAGGGGTATGGCTTTTTTACTGTTCAACAAGAAATAAAACAGTGTGGATTATAACATTGTTTTTTAGTGTTTTCTCTTCTATTTTTTTTGGTCCTTTGGCTATTCTGTTTCTATTCCTAGATTTTTTTTTTTCAGTTTGTTCATTTAAATTTAGATTTATTTGAGATTGACTTGGTAGTTTATTTTAGTTGTCTAGATTAGAGAATTGTATATATTAAAAAAATATTTTACAACTCGGTTGATTGCTCGGTTGAGGACCAAATTTGAACATTAAAAAATATTCAACCCTTTTTTTTTTGCTAGCATAAACGATTTAATTGTATGGGCAGGGAAAATATTCAACTTCTTTCCTAGTCGCTCAATTTTTTTTTATTTGATTCCTTTACATTAAATTTATTTGGAATTAGACTTAATTATTTGTTTTAGTTACCTAGATATGAGAAATGAGTATCTCACAGTATCAAGAAAATAAAATTAGTGCTTAGTTAATGGGAAAAATTAAATTAAATTTTATTGATATAAAACAATTGAGACTTTAAGGACCAAATTTAAAACTAAAACAACTATGAGGGATTTAAGTGCACAAGAAATGTCAAACTAGATGGAGAATGCAACCACACGTCAACATGGGAGGAAAGTTGTTGTACTCCGGCAAAGCATGTGACTTTCTCTATTGTCAGAATATCATTGTTCTTGGCTATGTTGAAAGTGACTCGGCAAGGTCTTTTATAGGAGACGCCAAGTGCAATGGACAAGCGATGATAAGGCTACAACTAGCTTTTCTTTCTTCTCCTCTCTTTTTTTTCTCTCTTCTTCTCTCTTTGTTTGCACCCTAATCAATCTAAAATTGCAAGGAGTTGTATCATTTTATTTTTATGTCAAATTTGAAATTATTCTTTTAATTGCTACTTATTTTGTATTTTTTCCTTTTTTGAATTGATTTTTTTTTCATCAATTTCATCACTTAACATTAGATTTATTGAGAATTGAGTTTCATGATTTTTTTAGATTGTCTTTTACAGGGTAATCCTGGTTTTGTGCCTCGAATCACATGTTTGAAAGGTTAACTCAGGTTAATTTTGGTTGTTTTTTTATAAATTATTTTTTTTTAATTTTATCCTTCAATATTGGGTTTTTCTTTTTGGAATTGAGCTTTATAAGTTTTTTTTATTTTTATTTTTATTTTTATGGAGTTATCTCTTAATCTCATGACATGAGTCACATGTTTAGTTTGTTAACCCAGGTTAGCTTGGTTTTTTTCCCCTTCAAATTGAATTCTTTTTTTGATTATTTGACATTAGATTGATTTGAGAATTATGCTTCATATTTTTTTTCCTTCCAATAGTTTATCCCGTTTGCATTACTCGATTCACAAGGGTTGGTGGGCTTAATAGGGTTTGCTAGGGTTGTTTTGTTTAACTCCTTTTTATTAATTGATTTTTTTATTTTATTCTTCTGAATTGAATTAATTTTTAATTGAGTTTCATAATTTTTTTCAATTTATTTTATATGGGTTATCTTGGTTTTATAACTTAGGCTGTGTGTTTGGCAAGTTAATTCATGTTGACTTGAGTAGTTTTCTATTTTTTTTTAAATTGATTTTTTTTAAAATTTCATCCTTCAATATTAGGTTGGTTGAGAATCGAGATTTGATTTTTTTTTTTGTTTTGCTTTCTATAAAATTGTTCCATTCTTATATCTAGGTTATATGTTTGATAGTTTAACCCGAGTTGAATCGAGTTATTTTTTTAAAATTAAAAGTTTTGTTTCCCATTTCACCCTCTAATATTTTGTTAGTTGGTCTTTATTTTTGTTTTTTTTTTAATTCTTAGATGAATTAAAAATATATCTTAGATATTATTTTATTAAATTCTATTTAATTTTTTTTTGTTATCAAGAAAGATTATTGAGATGCTTTCACAATATTGACAATATATATATCTTTTCATAATATGTTGAATAACATGTGAATATCTTAATATTTTATAAGTTTGTTGTCAAGTAAGTATACATCAAATTTTTTAGTTCATGATTGAATTTTTTTCTGCTAGCAACGTCTTTACAATTTTATTTTTTTTACATTTAAAAAAAAGCGTATGACCTGATGAGATAATCACTGTTTCTTGTTTTTCTTGGAAATTACTAATTAATTACCAGTATTTGTTTACAACAGAAAATTACCGCTACACTGGCTAAACTGCCCTTGAACGGTGGATATTTCATGGGATAATTAAGCATGGCATGTCCATGTTCTTCTTCAGACATCAGAGGTCAACTATATGACAGGAAAGGACATTTTGTTGCATGCTTAAATACCGTGAGCAAAGAAAAACCAGAGAATAAACGATAGTGCATGTAACAAGCTAAAAAGGTAACAAAAAAGAAGGAATCTCCGTAATGGCAAGCTAGATTTCGGGACATCAAGAATCCTCATCTTTCGCCGGTGTTCAGCACGACCGTACCCAACAGCAGCGCCGCCTGGATAGGCCTGTGACGCAGGCCACGCCTTCCCTTCTTTTCTTATGTTTGGTTTTACAGACGTCGTCTGTGTTATAGCAACTGTTGTTTTGTCATTATTGTCCCTGCTTTAGGTGAACACACCATCAGAGAAATAAAAGAGCCCCTCCCCTTTTTTTCCTTTTCCCTCTATCACGGTATTGCTTTTGCTATTTGCATGTATGTACTATGTACCGAGCCCAGGGTACGTACATTGAGATGCATTATAATACTTGCCTCTGTATTTCAACCGCAGGGCTGAAGTCGAATTGTACAGTAGAGTGAAAATGACTCTTGTACTTTGAAGACTTATTTTATACTGGGAAAATTACTCGTGTAATTTAGTTTTTTCCAAAAACATTTCTTGAAAATTACAGTTTATATTCTATAATTTGATGACATTTACATGCGAAAAACTTGCTCTGCTCGCAAACAGCAATGCATGTCCATTCTCTACTAATTAAACAGTAGAGGTTACCTTGCTAGTGTGAATGCAAACTGAAAAATTGTCCTTCTTCATGAACAACGAGAATCAAGCTATCAACTACAGTCTACAGCAGGGGTTATCATTTATCAACTTCATTTCATACGAGGAAAAAGGAAAAGAGAAGCATGCAATTTGACATTTGTTCATCCTCAGTCCCACTCTTCTTTTATGCCTTACAAGTGGCAAGTGCACTCCAATGAGAGGGCCACCAAATTTTAGCTTGCATGACTCATCCTTCAGCTAAGTTCCCAGTACTTTGGCTTCTATTTATTTATTTTATGAAATAAAACTGTGTGCTCATTTCAACAAAGACAGAAACTTTTGATTTGTCATAAAGTAGAATAAAAAAATTTTCTTGCCACCCCCGGGGACCCCATTTTGTCCCCAATTTTTTTTTTTTTTTATTAATAGAATGAAAAGGGAAACTGGGAAACAGAGGGAGTTGAAGAAAGAGAGAAAGCGATTTTAGCTTCTTCCAGGTAGTAATTTTGGTTATTTTTAAAAATATTTTTTATTTAAAAATATATTAGAATAATATTTTTTTTATTTTTTTAAAATTATTTTTGATATTAGCGCATCAAAATAATTTAAAAACACCAAAAACATATTAATTTAAAGTAAAATATAAAAAAAATTAATTTTTTTAAAAACACACAAACAAACAGTACCTAACAATTTAATTCAACAACCAGGATTAAGCAAGGTTGGTGTGAGTTTTATGGAAATTGGTATTTGAAAGATGGCGTCGGCGGCTAGAAAATGGGGCGATGCTACAAAGCCATTGAAGAATTGATTTGGTAATTTTAGGGTTAATGAAATTGAAAAATCATGGTAATTTTGGGTTGGTTTCAGAAGAGAAAAGAAGAAAAAGAAGTTAGGTCATGATTTGAGTTTTGGATTATGTTCTAGCGAAAAGAAAGAGAGACTATAATTTATAATATATTATGTATAAGGATAAATTGTTTTTTTTTTATTCTTATTTAAAAATTATTTTGACTTGGAATATAAACTATAATTTAAAAATAAAATGGACGTAAAGTGAAAAAAATATTAAACTTTAGGATTATTTGACTAACTTTCTTGTTTTGATTCATTTGCTCTTGTTTTCTTTTCTTGATCGGTGAATAATAATATTCGATTTACAATGAGGTTTAACTATTAGTTAACTAATTATTTGTTGAGAAGTAGTCCACAACTGTCAGCATTACTGTTAGCAAGTCTGTTAAAGTTGTTAGTTAGTTAGTTTAGCTGGCAGTTAGTTAAGTCAAGTAAGTTTGTTAGTGATCAATTCTTAGCTAACAATAACTGATTCCTTGAATCACGGGGGCAATATTTATTAGTTACCCTACAGTATTGTAAAGGCTATATAAAGCCAAACGATTGTTCATTCAAGTCATGAGATACATTTTCAGTATTCATCAAGTGTTCTTGTATATCAGTTTCTATCAATTGGTATCAGAGCAAAACAAAAGAAAAGAAAGAAAAAGCTGCAGTGAGAGGAAAAGAAAGTTGCAATTGGTTTCTTTGTTTTTTCTACTGAATAAACAAAACAAAGAAGAGCCAAACTAAGAGATGGTGAATGACAGTAACAACAATTTTATACAACCAGCCATACCACGATTTGATGGTCATTTCGATAACTGGAGCATGCTAATGGAGAATTTCTTGAGATCCAAGGAATTCTGGATCTTGGTTGAAACTGGCTACACAGAGTCAGAGGAAGGAGCTAGTGTGACTGAAACACAACGAAAGAAATTAGAGGAGTTAAAACTCAAAGATTTGAAAGTGAAGAACTACCTATTTCAGGCCATTAACAGAACCATACTTGAAACTATCCTAGAGAAGAACACCTCTAAATAAATTTGGGACTCAATGAAGAGGAAATATGAAGGAAATGCAAGAGTGAAGCGTTCAATCCTTCAAACACTAAGGAAGGAGTTTGAAAAACTGGAGATGAAAACAGGTGAGAATATCACTGACTATTTTGCAAAGGTTATGACTATAGCAAGCAAAATGAGAATCTATGGGGAACAAATGCGAGATGTAACGATTGTGGAGAAGATTCTTCGATCCTTGACTGACAGATTCAGTTACATAGTATGCTCAATCGAAGAATCTAAGGACATTGATGTTCTCTCAATTGATGAGCTACAAAGCTCATTGATTGTACATGAACAAAAATTCTAGAAACACAACATGGAAGAACAAGCTTTGAATGTGACATCTGAAGAAAGATCATATGGTAGAGGACAAGGCAGATGAGCTTTCAGAGGAGGAGGAAGAGGTAGAGGACGATATAACTTTGACAAAACCATTGTGGAATGTTATAGATGTCACAAACTTGGCCATTTTTAGTATGAATGTCCCATAGTTAGCAAGGAGGCAAATTATGCATAACTGAACAATGAAGAAGAAATTCTATTGATGTCTCATGTAGAATTGTATGGCAACAATCGAGAGGATGCTTGGTTTTTTGACTCTGACTGCTCAAACCATATGTGTGGAGACAAGGATATGTTCTGTGAATTGAATGAAGAATTTAGACAACTGGTAAAGCTTGGGAATAACACACAAATGACAGTTCTTGGAAAAGGAAAAATCAAGCTGTTTTTGGATGGCATGCAACACATGGTTACTGATGTATTCTATATACCTGAACTGAAGAATAATCTCTTAAACATAGGTCAGCTACAAGAAAAGGGTCTGGCAATTCTTATCAAATCAGGAACATACAAGGTTTACCATCCTGTGAGAGGCCTGATCATCCAAACCAGAATGACAATCAATAGGATGTTTGTGCTAATAGCAAAGGCTCAAGTCAAAGATGTTTCTTGTTTCCATACACATGCACAGGATGTTTCACATTTATGGCATTGCAGATATAGTCATCTCAGCCACAAAGGACTTAGAACCTTACAATATAAGAAGATGGTTCGAGGATTACCACAACTCCCAGCATCAACTACAGAATGCACTGCTTGCATTACTGGCAAGCAGCACAGAGAATCTTTTCCAAAGAAGAGTCAATGACGTGCATCACAAAGGCTACAGCTCATCCATGCAGACATATGTGGCCTAATCACACCAACCTCAAACAGCAAGAAAAGGTACTTCTTATGCCTCATTGATGATTATAGTAGGGAGGCCTGGGTTTACTTCCTAGCAGAAAAATCAGAAGCTCTTCAGCATTTCCAGCACTTTAAGAAGCTTGTTGAAAAAGAAACTGGACAATTCATTAAAGGTATAAGGACAGATAGAGGGGGTGAATTCAACTCACTGGAATTTAATGAGTTCTGTAAGCAAAATGGCATCAAAAGACAGCTAACTACAGCCTATACCCCTCAGTAGAATGGAGTGGCTGAGAGGAAGAACAGGACAGTGATGAACTTGGTAAGATCAATGCTTTTAGAAAAGAAGATTCCCAAAAGCTTTTTGGATGAGGCAGTAAACTGGATCATATATGTCTTGAACAGATGCCCTACTAATGCTGTAAAAGACATGACTCCAGAAAAAGTGTGGACTGGAATGAAGCCCTTGGTTGAACACTTTAGAGTGTTTGAGTGTGAGTGTGTGCTGTGTATTGTTGGGAGTAAGTGAAGAATCAAAAGGCTACAGATTATATGACCCTGCAACAAAGAAAATTATAACCAGCAGGGACATAATCTTTGAAGAAGAAAAACACTGGGACTGGGTTATCAGTTACAAAGAGGAGTTACAAATGAACTTAGAATAGGAAGAAGAAGGTGAAACTGATGGAGATGAAGCAAGCAGTAGTGAAGATATAGAGGCAATTGAGCAAAATATTGCAGACTCAGATGCAGAGTCAAATTGGAATGGCATTGGAGAATCCAATAATGCTTATGCCACTCCAATTTATGAAGAAGATGTTAATCTGCATACAAGAAGGGAGACAATTATGCCAAATTGGATGAGAGACTATGTCTCTGGTGAAGGACTGTCAGAAGAAGAAACTGAATTGAATATGACAACTGTAACTTCTGGAAATCTCGTGAGCTATGAAGAGGCAGTAAAAAGTTACAAGTGGAGGGAAGCCATGGATGCTGAAATGGAGTCAATTCAAAAGAATGAGACATGGAGTTTAACTGAATTACCAGCTGGAACTAAGAAGATTGAGGTGAAATGGATATACAAGACCAAGCTAAATGAGTCTGGTAAAGTGGATAAGCTAAAAGTCAGGTTAGTTGCAAAGGGCTATGCTCAACAACATGGTGTGGATTATACAGAAGTATTTGCTCCTGTGGCAAGAATGGACACTATTCAAATGATCATTGCACTAGCTGCTAAAAAAGGTTGGCTTATCTATCAATTAGATGTTAAGTCTGCTTTTCTACATGGAGAATTAAGTGAGGATTTATTTGTAGAACAACCAAAAGGGTACGAGCAGAAAGGAAATGAACACAAGGTCTACAAACTACACAAAGCTTTGTATGGACTAAAACAAGCCCCTAGAGCCTGGTTTAGTCGCATTGAAGCTTACTTCAGCCATGAAGGATTTCAGAAGTGCATCAGTGAACAAACTTTGTTTATTAAAACTAGTGGAGGCAAAATCCTTATTGTGAGTGTCTATGTGGATGACTTGATTTTCACTGGAGATGATGAGCAAATGATGCTGGAATTCAAACAATCAATGATGAGGGTGTTTGACATGACTGATCTAGGAAGAATGAGGTTCTTCTTAGGCATAGAAGTACTGCAACAGACCAATGGGACCTATATTTGTCAACGAAAATATACACTAGAGGTTCTAAAACGGTTTGGGATGGAAGAAAGTAATGCAGTGATGAATCCCATAGTCCCTGGCTTCAAAACTGACAAAATTGGAGAAGGAAACAAAATCGATAAGTACTATAAACAAATAGTAGGAAGTCTCATGTATATCACTGCTACCAGGCTAGATATCATGTTTGGGGTGAGCTTTATTAGCAGGTTTATGTCTAACCCAACAAAAGTGCATCTACAAGCTCCTAAAAGAATATTAAGATACTTGAAGGGCACCATCAATTATGGTATATTCTACAAGAAGAATGAGAACAAGCAGTTGATTGCATACACTGATAGTGACTAGGCAGGAGATCTTACAGACAGAAAGAGTACATCCAGCTATGTCTTCATGCTAAGTGGAGGAACAGTCTCATGGTCATCAAAGAAGCAGCCTATAGTCACTCTGTCAATAACTGAAGCAGAATTCGTGGCAGCAGCAGCTTGTGCCTGTCAGGCAGTATGGATGAGAAGGATTCTGGAGAAGTTAAACAATGAGCAAAAGGGTTGCACCATCTTAATGTGTGATAACAATCCAACCATCAAGCTCTCAAGAAATCCCATTATGCATGGACGCAGCAAACACATTGATGTGAGATTCCATTTCTTACATGATTTAACTCGAGATAAAATCATTGAACTTGTGCATTGTGACTCACAAGATCAAGTAGCAGACCTGCTGACAAAACCAGTTAAACTGCAGACATTTGAAAATCTTTAAGAACAAATGGGAGTTTGTGTGATGCCTGACGTAAACTAATTGTTACACAGAATTAGTTTAAAGGAGAGAATGTTGAGAAGTGGTCCATAACTGTCAACATTACTGTTAGCAAGTCTGTTAAAGTTGTTAGTTAGTTAGTCTAGCTGGCAGTTAGTTAAGTCAGGTAAGTTTGTTAGTGGTCAATTCTTAGCTAACAATAACTGATTCCTTGAATCACGGGGGCAACAGTTATGAGTTACCCTAC
>Ga0325414_1007159_pt1 | contig 11855 bp, 7 predicted proteins | sample PopdelMetagenome_8_FD_206183 | JGI IMG/M metagenome (GOLD analysis project Ga0325414, IMG submission 206183) | Populus deltoides microbial communities from Bellville, Georgia, United States - Leaf-PdKOR-R3 | ecosystem: Host-associated > Plants > Phyllosphere > Phylloplane/Leaf | place: USA... | reverse complement strand
ACAAAAGATTAAGAGCATCGTCAACCAAAAATATGCGCTGAATGATGACAGAGACTAGCTGCAGATCACTAAGAACGAAAGACTTGTGTGGGACTGTGGGTGCTCAAACTTTGTGCTTCCGTTTATTATTATTTGTTAGTCGAATGGGAAGTGTATTTTAATTATCATTGTAAAGCAGAGGGTGTGATACGAATCTTTAGGCGGAAAGGTGGACGATTGAGAGAAGAACCAAAAAACAAAACAACAAGGATCGAATGAAAGGAAGCAGTTGCATCTATCAAGAGGTTTTTTTTTAATATATTTAAATAATATTTTTTATTTTTTAAAATTTATTTTTAATATTAATATATCAAAATAATTTAAAAATATTAATATATATATATATATATATATTTTAAATTTAATATAATATCAGTTCACTCAAACAACATCTAAATGATCCATTTGAATCAAATATAAAAAAAATTCTAATTAAATCATAACCGTTGAAATTCAGTAAGAATTGGTTGATTGGACAGATTGATTCGAGTATAAAAACAATTATAAAAAAAGGAAAAAAAAAGGTTGTCCTTCAAGACTCAAGTCAAAGCCTTGATAGACATAAATTAGATGTTTAAGAATATTGTACTAATTATTTTTTAAAATTTTTTTATTAAAAGTACAATAATTTTTTTAAAAAAATTATTCTTGATATTAAGACATCAAAATAATTCAAAAATATTAAAAAAATAAATTTTAATAAATCTCTATCTGTTCCGTACTCCCAAACAATTCAAAATAATTTCAAAGAAACGAATAGTTCAAGAAATTACTTTAATTTTTTTCTTTTTCTGGTGATACCCAAAAAATTAGGATTGCTTGAATTATCAGAATTATATATATTTTTGTTTTATAAATTCTTAAAATTTATAGACTTGTAATTTTTCTTGGATCTAATTTTAGCTAGTAAAAACTCTCCCCGAGCCTAATTTTGGCTAAGTAATTATAACTCTTTTAGATCATAGGTGAAAAGGAATTTAATGAGTAATGGGTAAATTTTTTGGATCAACCAATGTGAATTACGTGATCTGATTGGGTAATTTTAATAGAAAAAAAAAGCTCAAGAAATAAAAGAAATTGTAAATCTTAAACCTAATTACTCGAATGTTTGACCCTAGAGATAACGCCAATATCTATTTTTCATAAACCTGATTGGCTGAATGTTTATCTTTTTTTGGTGAACAATGAGTTTTTAGTATTTTTTTTTTTTTTTGCAATCTTTTCTTTTGGTGATGTTTAAATTGAAGAATTAATCAGTCCCTAAGGTTTATATTAATTAATCAATTAATTAATTTTGTCCCTGTAGAGCTGAAACCAGTTAAATTACTCATTTGGTTAGGTTGATTATCCTTAATTTAGCGTTTTTAGTTCCAACCTTCTTTTCTAATTAATTTTTCCATCTTGTCCACTCTTCCTTTTCTATTTCTTGGAGAATAAAAAAACAGTAAATTAAAAAATAGCGTGGAATTTAATAAAGGACTAAAATTGAAATCGCTGTGTTTTTGGTTAAATACTGCAAATTTATTTGTCGAGTTATCTTTTCGTATTGGCCCACTAAGTTATTTGTACCTTTTCAACCATATCAATATTTGACAAATGCTCTCAATATTTACATCATGAAATAATGAAGTTGTTTACATATCTAAGTCAATCAAATCAAATTTTTATTCAACATAAAAAATGATATTGTCATTAAAAAAAATGACATTATCATTAAAATCAACTTAAGGAGTAAAAAAAATATGATTTAATTTTTTTTAAAAATCAAGATAATATTTTTTTTAATATTAAAACGATAACATATTGAATCAATCTTGATTTTATGGCTTAACTAGTCACCCTTGTGACCCAGATCATGCAGTTATGGACTCCACTAAAAGTAGTGATAAACTTTAGTAAAATGAAGCAAACTAAATTCATAGATTCATAATTAAGAAATTATTGAAGAATTAATGGAAGAATATAGACATGAAGAATAAATAAGAAAAGATTAAAGAATGGGGGATCTCGAAATTCCTTGGAGTAGCAGTTAATTCATCAACTTTCACTTATGACATTTATTATAACATAAAGCAATTATAAGCAGAGAAAATCAATCTAAAATTCAGCATCTCAGCCATTCTTTCTTAAGCCATAAGTGGCAACTATGAAAGTTAATTAAAATGCATAATGTCACTTAAACGACATGTCTTTGTTTTATTTTTACACGTCATTTGAACATAACAGTTACTTTAATGGTTAGTTCTTCCTTTACTGGCCAATCTTTTTTGTATCCTTCCTCTCTTGATTCCACACTTGCAACAATTGTCCTTCTTTCAAATGGACCTTATCCCCAAGGTTGAATTGTGAAAACCTCAATGCTAATTCATCTACAAATTCCCAAGTAGCTTTTGTAGGAGTCAAGCCCTTCCAGTGGATGAGCATTTGAGTGGCTGCTTGATTGTTCCGATTAATCATTTGATGATCCAATATAGCTTGAGGGTGGAGAAGAAGTTCAAATGGAAATTCTAGTAGTGTAGCTTGCACCTCTCTATTGCCAACCTTTTTCTTCAATTAGGACACATGAAAAACAAGGTGTATGGTTGTAGATGAGGGTAACTTCAATATATACGTCACGATACTAATTTTTGCCAAACTTTATAGGGATCGTAATACTTTAAAGCTAATTTCTGAGATTGCATGTAAGCTATTGTTTTCTTCTTTAGCAAATCAATTAAGGATTTATAGATAAGCACCATAACCTCAAACACTTCATGGTAACCCACTTTCAAAGCTTCAAATGCAGCATTCTCATTAATACAAGGTCGCAATATAGTAGACATTAATTGCACTTCTTGGCCTTCGTCTACAATGAATCTTAAGTTGCATAGATTAATTTCAGGAACTAATCTAGTTTTGTTCAATGAACCATTTAGTTGTTTAATTCTAATAGTTTCCACTGATATTGAATCATTTCCCTTAAGAATCATTTCTTGACCTTGCCATATAAATGTCATCCACATCTTTTTATAGTTGCAAATGATAGTTTTCAATCTAGCCCGCTACTAAATTCCTAAGACCAAATCATAATTTTTCAATTCCAGAATAAAAACATCAGCCACAAATTTAACTCCTTACACTAACCATTGGAAGTTTTTGCATACTGAAGTGTAGGTCATTATTCCACTATCTATTACTTGCACAGTCAGGGGTCTGATATTAGTGAGCTTAAAATGCAACCTATTAGCTACTTGGGAGTTGATGAAATTATGTGTGCTTCGTGAATCAACAAGAATAAACAATTGTTGTTTGCCAACCCTCTCGGTGACTCTAAGAGTGTTTAGGCCAGTAACTAATCCAAAGAGCATTACAAAGTATATGTAGATTGTGAGTGTCAGCCTCAAATTCAGTCACCTCTTCTTCCTCACCAACCTTTTTTTTTTGCTTCAATAACACATAATGAATAAAACTTCTTATTCTTACATTTGTTCCCAAGCATAAGCTTCTCATCACACAAAAATCAAAGGTCTTTAGGTCTCTTTTCATCTAGGTTCTTATGCTTTATAAGTTTAGTTGTTCTTGTGGTGCTGATAGGGTTATGGTTTGGAGTTGGCAAAATACATGCATTGATTGGTTTAAAGGTGTTATTGTGTTGTGCATGCTAGTTTTTGAAGTAACTAAATTTTTATATTCACAGTTAAGAAATCACATAAGAATTAATGGAAGAATAGAGGCATGAAAACCAAAGAAGATAAGGTAGAGAAGGTAAGAGGGAGAGGGAGAGGGAAATGAATCTTCAAATTCCTTGGAGCACTGCTTAATTCATCCATTTTTACTTATAACGTTTGTTACAACAAAAAAACAATTATAAGCAGAGAAAATCAATCTAAAATTCAGTAACTCAGCCATTCCTTCATAAGCCACATAACAACCATGAAAATTAATTAAAATACACAGTATCACTTCAGCATGTTTTTTTTTTAATTTATACACATTATTTGAACATAACAGCTCCTTCAACGGTTAGTAGGGGTGATCATTTTCGGTTTGGTTTGGTTGTTATAAAAAAAGTAACCAAATAGAATTTTTTTAAAAAAACCAAAACCGAATCGAAACCGGTTCAAACCAACCGGTTTTGGTTCGATTCGGTTTTTTAGGACAAAAATCAATTCAAACCGATTTGGCTTGGTTTTTTCAGTTCGGGTTCGGTTCAATTTTTTTAGTTTTTTGCTTATAAAACCGAAACCGAACTGGCCGGTTTTTTAAAATTTTAATCTGTATAATCGGTTTTTTTCCTGGTTTTCTCAGTTTAATCAGTTTTTTGGTTTTTTTCTCACCCATAACAGCTAGTTTTTCCTTTACTGGCCAACCGTTTCTATATCCTTGTTCTCGCTATTCTCCACCTAACAGCATAAAACTTAAAAATAAAACAAAAAAAGGAAAAAGAAAGAAAATTCGAGATCAGTTTAATTTTGGTAGCAAGAAGAGAGCGAGAGAGAGAGAGAGAGAGAGAGAGAGAGGTGGTTGTAATGGGAAGGGTATTTTAAGTAGAATTAGAGGCTGCAGGTGGTGGCTGTTACAGATGCAGGTTTTGCGACACCCCTCTAGCTCTCGTCGATCATCTCCTCTCCAGGGTAATTCTCTCTCTGTCCCTTTCACATTAAATGAGCATATCTAGTAAATGAGTTTCTTCAACCTTATATGATCCTATGCTTTGTGATGGATCAAACTTTCAATTGTCGCAAGGGGAGGGCATACTTATTCAGCAATGTGTGAGTTATTATAATCTTTGATTTAGTTTGCTAATTTTTTTAGTATTAATTCATTTCTTGGCATCATTATATGAGTGTTGGAGAACTGGCTAAATGTTATGTTTTGCGGCGAGGGAGGCGGGAGTAGGTTGATTGTAATGGCTAATTCCTAGCTGGCTTTAATGAAATGCACTATGGTGTTGTTTTTATGTTTACCACCTTGCTGTTTGCAGTAAATAATGAGATCTAGCCATCTACTACCTAGATGGAGAGACAATCAATTACGCTGCTTGGGGTGGTCTTTTATAAACCACTTCTCTGCTGGTCTGTTGGATATACCACGCAACGACATTTTTTTGTTCTAAAACCTGAAAAGTCCCTCAATCTTGCCCCACTTAAGTGATACAGGAAAGAATTTGAACTTTATATTTTGATAGCATGGAAAATCTTATAACAACAGTATTTACGAGGATAGTAGCATGTTAAAATCATATGCTTTTATTATTCCTGTGTTTATCTTGTTTTTTTTTGAAGTTCTATCATGGTTTATTGGAATCGATAAGCAAAACAAGAAATAAGAATTCAAACTTTTTTCTTTCATTGAGCATAAAAAAACCAGAGCATATGATTTATGTTAAATTTACCTTTTCCTTTCCTGCAGGGTCAATATATCAGTTGGAACCCCTAAGGAAAGGTTGATGCTTTTTGGTATGCATACTATAGAAGATATATTTTTCTGTTACTGCGGGTGACTACTTGGTTAGAAATATGTAAGCTCCTCCCATCTTATTTGATGTTTCTGGTAGCGAGTGATCTTTTATGAGAAGTGAAAATATAACTACAACAGTATTGTGAAAAGTGCTATAGGCGCTAAAGTGTCAAAGGTTCTTCGAGCTGAAGCACATAACACAAACATATGCTTGATCAAGTCAAGGTGCTCCGTCTTTGAAATAAAGTGTAAAACGTTTTCCAGGAGAAAACATGATGACACAATGGGAGAAAAGTCTTGACACCTCAATAATAATACATTTAGCTACCAGCTCATTTGGTAGGGCATTCCTAGGTTATAAGTCCAAACCCTATATCAATAAGAAGATGTTACTTTTCCTCTGTTTATCTTCTTTTTCTTTCTTTCTTTCATTTCACGCTGTAGGTGCATGTTAGTCTTTTAGCTGTTTAGGCATATATTTTTTTTCTTTTGCTCCTAAAGCCTCTCAGTCACGCCTGTTGTGCCATTGTGAAGGTGCCTTCCCTCAGGGTTTTGTAGTGGGTCAGTCTTGTGGTTCAAAAAGACTTGACGGCTCTATGGACACGTCAAATCAGCTTCAAATTTCTGTCTTCATTCTATTTTCCTCGAGACGAGTGGAGGCTATAGACTGGAACCTCATATTTGGCTGTTTATAGTCTAAAAAGTATGAATAAACTTTAAGGGGCTGAATCTGCAATATTGTAAAGGATTTCCACGTTGAAGACGTGCTTCTCGAATGAAACTTTCTTATTAAAAGTATGTTTATTAGAATTATAGTCCCTTGAAAGAATTTGAATCCAGGGCATAGCTTCCATGCGTGTCAAATCTTGAGACGAGTATGCTGAATTCCTAATGTCTTGGCTCCTGTGATCTTAGATGTTTCTGTTCGGAGGCTCGCTAATCATATGTATCTCTACTTTTTAATTATCACAGGGGTGTTGTGGCTTCTTTTCCAAAACAAGCGTCCCCATGTAAAGTGTCTGGTGCACTGGACAAAGATAAACTAAATAAACTGTATATAATAATTTTTTTGAAGTTGTTTGGTGTAATTTTAGATAGGATAAAAATTAATTTTTGTTTTATTTAAAATTTTTTTAAGTAATAAGTTTTTGTTCCAACAAAAGAAATAAGACAAACTTGTTCAATTCACTGTACAAGAGTTATTATTTTTGAAATAATTATAATGCCCTTCATATAAAAAAAAGCACCACAATATCTTTTCTCATTTCTTCATTTCACTCCCTGTTGTTGCATGAAAAAAAGAGAATCATTTTAGAATAATCATGAAAGCTAGAGTTTTTGTTTCTCTACACCAAAATCAGAATCCATTACATGTAATCAATGGATACTTTCTTCTTCTCTGCTTCCAATTTGTTTGATAAAGTACTAATTTGACTTTCATTTGTTCAACTTTAGTTTTCTCCAAATTATGTTTTGATAACCTGTAAATTTGTTTCAATTGTGGTATACAATGCATACAAGAATGATGTGGTGCTCCTTTTCTAAAAAAAAAATGGAGTCAATTTAGGCTATTGATAAGTGCTTAATATCTATTTAATCCACACTAAATGGAAAATATGCTATAGGTTTGTGAAATGATCAAAAATCTCAATGAGTTTGTATTATATTAGAGGTTACCTATATGGTTGGTTTGACTATTATTTTAATTAAACTTGTCTTGTATACAATGGTTTACCATTATGAGATGATGGTTTGAAAGATAATTGTTGGAAATGTTAAGAGTAGTTTACATTGGTTCATATATATGGATAATTGGTGTAGTTTCCATTTAGATGTATTTATGCATTCCTCTAGTTAGTAACTCTCATTATTTGATAGCTTTTTTTTTCTATTTTTTAATTCTTGTATTTATATACAAAAAGTACATCATCAATTTAGTAAACCCACTTTTGTAGTTTGCAAGTGGATTGAAATCATTAAGAAACTTTCAACTTTCCATTTTTGTAGTCTTACTAAAGATGTAAATTTTCAAGAAATTATCTTAGTTTGATATATAGTTACCCTGGATGTATGATGATACCAAGAAAATAATTACCCTTTGCATTTCCTTATCTAATAGACGTATAATATATATTTTGGATTTCTCTTTCATGTGGTTTAATTTGTGATTGAATAAGAGTATATTTCATAGACGTATGGACTATCTTATAAACATACTCAGTTTCTAATAAACCTTGTCCTTTAAAGGAACCATATAAATTTACTGGTCATTTTTTTTTTATTTCGCTTGATGCTACATAAGATGGATTTAAGGTGTAAGGAGAGGAATAACTTAGGAAAAAGGGTATTAGTTAGAATTGAAGCAAGAAGGATGGAATTGAATAATATTCTGCGTGAGGGTGATAGTAATTGTATTTAAGAGTTAAAAATGAGTATAGATTCCTTTACATGTTTATATGATCTACTTCACACACGTGGAAGATTAGTAGATGATGGTTTGATAAATATAGAAGAGCATGTAGCTATTTTTGTACACATCTTGGCCCACCATAAGAAAAATCATAGCATTCAAGTGACGTTTAAGATGTCCGATGAAACTGTCAGTGAGTATGTTCATCGTGTTTTGTGTGCACTATTAGGGGTGATCATTTTCGGTTCGATTCGGTTTTTATCAAAACAAAGTAACCAGAACCGATTTTAAAAAAAATCAAACCGAAACCGGTTCAAATTGACCGGTTTTGGTTTGGTTCGGTTATTTTGGGGAAAAACCGGTTTGGCTCGGTTTTTCTTCTGGTTTTTTTTATTTAGGTTTGGCTTGATTTTTTCAGTTTCAGGCTTATAAAATCAAAACCAAACCGGTCGGTTTTTTCAAAATTCTAATCGGTTTAATAGGTTTTTTTAAGGTTTGGTTTTTCGGTTATTTTTTTTTGTTTTCTCAGTTTAATCGATTTTTTTAAATTTTTTGCTCACCCCTATATACTATTTCACTACCAAGATGTGTTGCTTGCAAAACCAAAACCAATATTTGAGAATTGCACAAATGAGAGGTGGAAATGATTCAAGGTAACAATTTAATTTATCTTGAAAAGATATTTTTATTTTTGTATAATCAAGTTTGATTAAATCAATTATGTGTTTTCATTTTTTTAGAATTGTTTGGGAGCATTAGATGGCATATGTACAGCTGTAACAACACCTGAAGATTATAAACCTAGGTATAGAACAAAGAAAGGCCATATTGCCACTAATGTCTTAGGAAGTTTGTTCTCGTGATATCAAGTTCATGTTTGTGTTTCCTTGTTGGGAAGGGTCTGCTTCAGATTCAAGGGTTTTGCGAGATGTTGTCACTATATGTAATGGCTTAAAAGTCCATGTCGATACATAAAACATAGCAAAAATCAAGTAAATTATTTATCAAAATAAAAGTATTTTGTGTTTAACACTAAGTGTCAATTGTTTTATGTCAATATTATTTGGTTTATGTTGGACACAAAAATAAAAGTGGTTTTCATGCCCCATATAAAAGGATACGATACCATTTAAAATACAAGGTCAGATGATAATGGCTTGTTTTCTGCTCCACAACTTCATTAGAATACACATGCTTGTAAACCCAAAGGAATCCACTCCAATGTCACTTGAGGATATGCCCATATGGGAAGAAGATTCACCTATGAATGGACATGATGGAAAGATGGCTTAGCTAAGCAGATGTTTGATCAATTAAGAGCTCGACAAAGATGATTTGATTATAGAGCTAGGCTTGAAATGTATGCTTTTGTTATGATCTCTGCTAGCGTTTTGTTAGTTCAATACAGAGAACCAATTCTATTATATTTTATTCTGTTTTGTTTTTTTAGTTAATAAAGTTATAATTAATTATAGTTTTTTTTCTCATTAAATGTTTTTTTCTTATTCTTTTCTTCCATACAACTTATGTTTAAGTTATAATCAATTTCTTGAAGAATGTTACTTTTTTAATATTCTTGTCTATCATCAATCCTAAATTCATTAGTGAACTTCCTCTTAAAAATAAGGGTCATTTATGCCATAATATATACTTTTCTTTTTTAGATACACTCTAGGCACATCTGTATTTTACTCTCTGTGTTTATCAGTGATGCACACAGTGGTTGTGTTATGATTGGTTGTCTTGACTTAGAAAATGTAGTTTAAATTTTTCATTGTCCCGAGGATGTGGTGATGCATGTTCATTGTTCGGAAGTGGAGTTATACCTTCTATATAGAAACATGAATGCAATTTTTTTTAATAGCACTTTAGGTTGCTATTAGGAAAGGTGGCTTGCAATTGGTTCTTGATAATGTATGTTGTTAATTCCCATGTTTTCCCTCCCTTCATTAGATGTATATGGGGGGAGATGTTGGCAGTAAAGATGTGAAAAATAAAGATTAGTCCTGAAATGAGATGAAATTTTAAAGATATTACCATAAACTGCCATGATTATGGTTATGATTATGATTATGGTTGTGTATTCTCAAATTAATATACTTTATTTAATTATAGAAACACACCAACAAGACTTGATCAATTGTCAACAAAGAAAATAATTGACAGCGCAATGTCCTGCTTTTACAAAAGGAAGAAGGGGCGAAGAATCTATGGGTCCCAACTGTACCCAAAAAAAAATGATAATCAAAGCAGAATATGAAGAGTCATGACAGCTGATAAATAAGCACTGCAGAATCTGAAGGCCCCACAATATCCATCCCTTTTTGCAAATCTTAAGGGTGATGGCCCACAGAAAAAGAGGGTGCGGTTGTGCCAGCGTCCAGCCTGCGGAGCCCCCACAGCTCCTCATCACGCCATGAAAAGAAGGGGAAAAAAACAAGAAAAAGGGAAAGACACTCAAAATCATGTCGAGTTACTTACGACGACAGCCTCTTTATATGGTTGTTGTGAGCTCTACCAATTCTATCAGCCCATTGTTTCAAATTAATATTCAGTCGTTTTCTTTGGGAGGGTGGTATTGCTAGCTCCACACTCCTTTTGCTCTTTACAATCACATGGCGACCACACCGGGCATATGATGATTATGTTAACGGAGGAACGTGATTGGGAGGAATTACGGTGGAAGAATGTTTTTTAAAGGATATTTCGATTGGTAAAATATTAAAATAATATATTTTTAAATTTATTTTAATATTAGTGCATCAAACAATCTAAAAATATTAAAAAATTAACTTCCAGACCCATAAAATATTTTTAGGTCTTTTATTAAATATAATATCTCTCTCTCTCTCTCTCTCTCTCTCTCTCTATATATATATATATATATATATATATATATATATATATATAATTTAAAAGGAATATTACATAATTAAAATCTTAGTTTTTTTTTCCACCTATTTCTTCTTGGATTAATTTTTAGAACTTTTAATCTTTAAATTTGTATTCCAACACAAAACCTAAGCTACAAACTCAAATAATATAAATCTAGCAAGTCAATGTATTTCACTTTATTTTTTTTTATTTTATGCAATGTTTGTGCTATATATTAAATTAAATTAAATTAAATTATTATTATTATTATTATTATTATTATTATTATTATTATTATTATTATTATTATTATTAGATAGTTGATAATATGATGTTCTGGTTGACCATGTTGAAAAAAATTATGACCTTGGTGATGTACAATAATATTAAAGTTGTATTTAAAAATACAGTTGAAACTGTATTTTTTAAAAAATTTAAAAATAATTTTTTTAAAATAATTTTTTTTAATTATTTTTATTTGTTGATGTAAAAAATTATTTTTGATGTACAATAATGTTAAAGTTGTATTTAAAAATATAGTTGAAACTGTATTTTTTAAAAGTTTTAAAAATAATTTTTTTAAAATAATTTTTTTATTTTTAAATTATTTTGATCCGTTGGTGTTAAAAATTATTTTTTTAAAATAAAAAAATATTTTAATATATTAAAAAAAAACACCTCAAATCGCATCATTTACTGACGCCTCTCATAACATAAATTACGAAAACACGTCGTTTTCAAAGCCCCATTTGTCTCTTTAGCTTGTGAGACTGCCAATATCAATTTGCTTTTATTAATTGCTAGAGCATGTCCTCAAATTATAATAGAAAAGCAAGAGAAAAGCAGAAAGGGACACGAAAGACAATGAACTTTGTTAGGGCCCCACCTCAAGACGGGACTCCCTCTGCCACTTCCAGAAAAGTCCCTAGCTAGCCCAAGTCGGAAAAGCCACATCATCACTTTCATCATCGTCATCATCTCGACATACATACATCATCTTAACCCCACCCCCCCACCCCCATGACCCATCATGACATGTAACCAATGTGGCATAATGATGCATCCTATACTTAACAGCACCGTCAGGTAATGA
>Ga0325414_1007157_pt1 | contig 11856 bp, 7 predicted proteins | sample PopdelMetagenome_8_FD_206183 | JGI IMG/M metagenome (GOLD analysis project Ga0325414, IMG submission 206183) | Populus deltoides microbial communities from Bellville, Georgia, United States - Leaf-PdKOR-R3 | ecosystem: Host-associated > Plants > Phyllosphere > Phylloplane/Leaf | place: USA... | reverse complement strand
CTTTTTTCAACAAAAAAAAACACATATCCTTCATTGGTTATTCCTGGTTGGTAGTGCTCGCTCTACGATACTGATCTATATTATTTTTTCAGTAAAATATTTTAGTATCTTAAATGTTTTTTAATCTCGTTCAACTAAATAAATTGATTTTATTTGAATTATATTAAAAAAAAAGTCAATGATAGCAAACGGGAAAACATAGATATAAAAAAAACCAATCAATGAGGATTAAAAATAAAACAATATTTTATCAATTTAGATTGAAGAGTGAAATTAAAAAGAACATGACTTTTATAAAATAAAATCATAAAAATAATGATCAAATTGAAAACACAAATACATGATCAAATAAACTTGAACATGTTGAATTTTTCATTGTGATTTTTTACATAAAAAAAATCATAAATGTAGATCGAAAAACTTATGCAAGCATCCAATTAAATAAACCCCTAATCATTGTGTAAATAAACGAAAAAGAAGAAGTAATCAATGATAAATAAAGATATAATTGAAAAAATTAAGATACCGGTGTAAATAAAGATATTTAATATCCCAACACAAGTTATTTACCTAATTGTGTCTAATAAATTTGCTTATAAAAATCAATTTGCAATAGAGATTGATGCACACATAAAATTTATTGAACAAAATCGAAGTAAAAAAAAATTATACAAGGTTGCACATATTAAAAAATATTATAAAAAATATTTAATCTATATAAAAAATACAAAAACATTACAGATAAAACATAATAACTTCTGAAAAAACTAAACACACCCATTATAATTAAAAAATAATTGTTATTCAAGGCTAAAGAATCCAAAAACAAATCATGAAGAAGGGGTATTAATTAAAATTTAAAAGTTATAAAAATTATTTGAAAAAAAAATATATTAAAAAATCTATTAATATAAAAAAATAAATAAAAAATTAATTTAATGTATTTTAAAATTAAAAATATTTTAAAAAATAATTCAGAACCCATACCTAAACATGACAAGAAATGAAAGTTATGGGCTCTAATTTGGTAAAGCTCATGGGCTGGCCCGTTTGTAGAGCAACCCTATTTGAGATTTATTTGAGTTGCAAATTATTAACAAGAACTCTAAAATACATTTTATAATTAAAAAAATATTTAATTATTAACAAGAACTCTAAATTTTTTTTCCACTTTCTTTTTATATTTAATTTTTTAATAAGTTTAAATATCTTAATCTTAGTTATTTATTGATTAGATATCGATATATTTAACTAAAAAAATATTTAAATATTTTAATTTATAATTAAAAATTGTTCTATGTCCAATAAAAAAACTTCATATTTTTTTACCAAGAAATAAAACTAACTCACAACGGATCACGAGCCATGTAAACTAGTCTATAAGATATAATTTCAAGCCTGGGTGAAAATGGACTTCAACAGGGACTTGAAAACATAGTAAGAGCAATATTATAAAGCCGCACGAAAAAAAAAGTATGTGCCCAATCGGTGTATTGTACCGAGGCCGATCCCTGTAAGAGATAGAAAAAAGATCGAATTGTCGGTTGCTAAAACAGGCCAGTAATTGACCTCGTTCCTTGATTAGCTAGTTAGGTACTCAATTCGCTAATCCCTGCCATCCCAATAAAACAAAGATTAGAGTTAATATAAGGGGTTTAGTTTAACTTATTAGATTTTATGTTTATTTTTTTTAGAGGTTATTCGTTTGAGTCCTATAAATTTCAGGATCATTGAAGATTTATATGGTCATTAACTTTAGAGTCCATAAAATTAATCGAAATACACACAAGTTAATCTAAACATTTATATTAATAAAAAAAAAATTAGATGTATTGAGGTTTTCCAACACTTGCTTTAAAGAGATAAGAATCTATGTTTTAAAACAAGAACACATTTATGACATATGATATAAAAGTGAGTTTAGTGTATTTAGTTTTATGGTAAGAAAACCGACGGGGGGATGAACTTGTTAGACAAAAGAAAGAACAGGGAGAAATTATCAAGATTTTGAAAGTTGGGGGGTCTAATAACAATTAGTGTATGTACAGGTAAAGGCAAGAGAAACTAGGCGTGGAGGATCCCTTTTCTGTGTAGGATGCTCTCTCCTTTTACTAAAGTTAATGAATACTATATTTATTCATTTGCCAAACGCTTCTTAAAGAGTTGAGTCTTCTTCTTTTGCAGAGCAGGGAGGGAGTAATTTGTGTCGGTGGGGTCGCAAAGCACACAGTGAAAGTTTCACTTTCAACTAGTTTTGTTCAACGCGGCGCCGAAACTAAACAAAATCTATTGAAAACAAGCAGTTACTTTCCTTGTTCGATCCCTTCCATCGTTCAGAGAAGCAGATATATACTCGAACCTGTTCAGGATAATGCAGGGCTTTGTTTTTTAAAATATTTATTTTTAAAAAAGCAACCGTTACAATATTTTTAAAAACCCTTCAGGATAAAATTAATTATTTTTTGTTAATCCAAATTGTTTTTCAAATTAATTCTAAGAAAAATTAGTTTATCTTGGTACAACTTTTGTTTTTAGTATGTGTTTGGGTAGGAAATACGGTGGAAAGCACAAATTACACCTTTTAAAAATAAAAATATATATTTTTTTATTAAAAAGAACTATCACACCTTCCACCCAAAAGTTTAATCTACGAGGAAAAAGATTCGAAATTAAAGAGGGGATTGGAAGCAGTGGACGTGGCAGATTTTGACATCTGGTCAGCTTCCCCCTGGGCACTGAATTAACGCGGTCACAGGAAGCGCTTTCGTTGCTTTTCATTTCTAGACACAGCTTTTTCTTTCCTCTTGACTAGTAAATGTAATAGTAACAAAGTTAATTACTTCCGGCTAGGATAACAATTTTATCATCATTGGATATTTATATGATTCTTTTATGATCATTGAAGATTTATTGGTGGAATTAATCTATATATATATAAAAGCTAATCAGATATTTATATTAATCTAAAAAAACCACTGTTAAAAAAACGACAAACCATACGAAGAAAGAAAGACCTTTAACATATATACTTATATTAGATAGTTTGATGACTTAAGTTTCAAAAAATCATGGAATTAAATCCTGGGTTTTCTCGAACAATTCAACAGGTTCATTGAATTATCTTATAGTAAATATAACCGATTTGTTTTTTATTTTCACGTATCACCTATTATAAATATCATTTTTTTTTGTAATATCAAAATAATTAAAATACAATATATAATTATTATTACGTTGGTGTTCGTATAGTCGTAACTGGGTTATGTTAACTCTTTATCTCTTGATTATTTGCTCATTTTCCGCCACTCAAATTTTAAGTATTTATGAAATTATAATCACAGTACTTTTATAAATTAATTAAAATTTTAAAGAGTTTTCGTTCGTAATATTGCACTTGCATGTGATCTTGTCAAGATTTTTATTAAAAGAGAGCACTTAATTAAAATCCCTATTTTTACTATATATTTAAGGAGATTACAAGACTATATTTTTACTATATATATATATATTATTTTACCAGCTAATTAAAATTTCACCAACTTAAATCTATATGTTTTTACCAGAAATTAAGCTCTTGAATATTTTTGTATACCAAAACGTTGAATTTACAGTTGGATCCGTTCGAGATAATTTATAGTTCTCAGCGAACACCAATTGTGTACAAAACAAAAGGCTAATTTAAATACTATGAGTTATTAAAGGTAGATTAATAATTTTATTTTAAATATATAAGAATTCTCGATAATAAATAATTAAAGCGCATAAAAACACGTTGCTTGGAATTTTTATTTTTCAGAAAACAAAAACTAATCACAAGTCCATTTTAAATATAAAATAATATGATATTATTCAATTTCAAATAATATTAATTTTAAAAAATATATTTAAAATTTAATATAAAAAAATTTATTTAAAATAAATACAAAAACAAGCCGTCATTGATTTATTTATACCATAACTAGAACACAAGATAGCCGATAGAGAGAGGGCTGAGAATTAATTTTGAATCCCCTAAAACTAAAAGACCATGTCCATAAATAAGTACACATCTGATCAGTCAGAGCAAAAAACACGACAGACGGGGGCAGCAGACTGACCGGTGTTGGTGCAGGTATTAGCACATAAAACAATAAAAAACACAAATTAATAAATTAATTTCAAGTAAAAAATCTTCAAAGCATGCCAGAAACAAATACTTCCGTATACGTTTAACAAATACTTGAAGGGAAAGCCGGAAGGGACTAACCAGTCTAACAAAATGCGATCTTTTCCTTGCAACAATATAAAAAATGCTCTCTTGAACGAACAATCCCTTGCTTTGTTCGGAAGAAATTGCATGCATAATATATAGGAGGAGCACTCATTGCACACTCCTTTTGAATTTTTCTTTCTTCACCACCGTAAGTGGCAGGAGTAATTAATTTATAGCCTATCTCAGAGAGGGAGTAGCTAGCTTGAAACAAATTAACTAGTTGGGGTGATATAGCAAAGAAATTATAACCAACGAATCTAAGCGCATTAGGAATTTCTCAACTCTTGCTCTGAATCTGTTCTTTGTTGTAGTTTAATTGACACCCTTGTAGATTTCAAAAAATCCCCGTGTTACTGCCCAAACCATGAAATAAGCTATAGGGGTAAAGATTGAGAGAGTATAAACTATGAGGGCGGAAGTGAAACATTGATGAATGTAAAGGATAGTTTACAGAAATAACGAGACTGGTAAAGGTGACGGTACTGGAGCAGCGCTTTTAAGTTTTAAGCAACCAAGCTGTGTTCTTTACGTGAGCGAAGGGGAGAGAGAGAGAGAGAGAGAGAGCGTAGACTCAACATTAATTAACAAAAAGAAAAAGAAAAAGAAAAAGAAAAACAGGTATGCATGTAAAGAAAAGACAGTTCGAGAGAGGAAGAGATTCCTTTGGTTTGCGCAGAGAGAGGGAGAGAGGAGTATAAATTTTGGTCTGTTTCTCACCTTGGGAGAGACGAGCTTTTGCTTTCTTTCTCTCTTTTCTTTCTTTCTTTCTTTCTTCCTCCATTCACACTCACTTTATTATCAAGTTGTTTGTCCTCCAAGTGGAATGGGTCTTTATTAACCTACGTACTTACTTTTTTGTTGTTGTACTACGCAATTAGTAGAGTTTAGAATCGCCATGTTCTTCACTGCAATTCTTCCCACCTTTTCTTTCCGCAACCTGGTTTCACTGCTTTAACCTGTTCTCTGTAACTAATCAGTACCAGTACCATTTCCCTGCTTTAATCCTTTTTTTCTGCGTTCTTTTTGGGAGTTGTGAAATTGGGCTTTGGTAGTTTGTTATTTATTTTGGGATTTTGTACTTTTTTCTTAGAGGGATTTGGGTTTTTTTTGTAAAGATTTGGGTTATTTAGAGGGTGCAAGGACGTCGTCTGTAAAATTTCTTTGTCAGAGGAAGCAAAAGGAACAGCAAAGAGAGAAAGGATATGGCTGGAGGCGGAGGAGCCGCACCACCACCAAAACAGGAAGAGCTGCAGCCACATCCTGCTAAGGATCAGCTTCCAAATATTGCTTACTGCATTACCAGCCCTCCTCCTTGGCGTCAGTTTCTCTTTTCTTTCTTTATCTAAACTTATACTTTGTATATTATGAACTATGGATCGCTACCACTACTACTTTTTTAATTTTATACTAGATTAGTAACCCAATGTTATGCATTTCATCACCCCTTTTGATGTTCTTTTTTACCTTCCCCTTGTTTTTCTAGTTACCACCTTTTTTTCTGTGCTATTCCTGTGTACATCTCCCCTGTTTTCCTGTTCCCATTTTGGTTTATTTGGTCGCTGTTCTTCTTTCTTTTTCTGCCTGTTTTTTTAATCCTTTTATAGTGATTCCTGACCCGTTCATATTGTTCTGGGTGCAAAATCAGTTAATTTTGACATTTTGGTCATGTGGGATTTCTGATTTTCTTTGGTTTGTATTGGCATTTGTTGCAGTTGCTATGAATTTGATGGAGTCCATCTACATGTTTATTTTGTTTTATAATCCATCCTTCATTCGTTTATTGATTTGATGATATTTGGGGTTGTTTCAAAAAATGCAGCTGAGGCAATTCTACTTGGCTTCCAACACTACTTGGTGATGCTTGGGACAACAGTGTTTATACCTACTGCTCTTGTTCCTCAGATGGGGGGAAGAAATGTAAGCGATTCTGCTCTTTGATGCTTCTTGTTTCTATGATGTACCTGTTTCTAAATTGATGTGAATTCTGACTGTTTTCAGGAGGAAAAAGCGAAGATGATTCAAACATTGCTATTTGTGGCTGGAATAAATACATTTTTCCAAACATTTTTTGGTACTCGCCTGCCTGCAGTTATTGGAGGTTCCTTTAGCTATTTGCCTACTACCATTTCAATCGTTTTGGCTGGTCGATATAGTGAAATTTTGGATCCTGTCGAGGTTACCTTTGGATCTCTCCCCTACGTAGATACGGCCTTACTAAACTTCGTGCATGTATGTTTCTTAATTGTTCAACGATCCTTTGTGTTGCAGAGATTTGAAAAGACAATGCGTGGAATTCAAGGTGCGCTCATTGTTGCCTCAACTCTCCAGATTGTCGTGGGCTTCAGTGGCCTTTGGAGAAATGTTGCAAGGTTTAATAAATCCTGGTTAATTGATTAAAAGCATTACCAGTTGTTTGTCGCAGTGTTCTTATTAAGTTCTCTAATTCACTCTGTTTGATAGGTCTCCCCTCTCATCTAGTTATGGCTCTTTTTTTTTCTTAATTTAGTTTTGGAATTGAAATGACTTTGGCATGATACTTGATTTGCAAATAATTATCAGATTCTATAATTGGGAACGTCAATGAATTTTTAGTTATTCTGAAGAAGTTACTCGAAATGACATTAATCAATTTATGTTTTATGTCTCTCTGATACTTGGCCAGGTCCGTGATTAATGTTTGTCTCTCTGATACTTGGCCAGGCTCTTGAGTCCATTATCTGCCGTTCCTTTGGTTGCTCTATCTGGATTTGGCCTCTATGAATTTGGTTTCCCTCTAGTATGTATCTAAGTGCCTTTCCTCCTCCTTTTGTCTTGTTTAAAACTGCATCTTCTATTAGTGTTCATTAATGGCTTCGGCTTTGGGATTTCTAGGTTGCAAAATGTGTGGAGATTGGACTGCCACAGATCATCTTTCTTTTAATTTTCTCGCAGGTATGTAAACTTCTATGTAGTGCACATTTATGTCCTCATTTTAACTGCATCAGAGGGCTTCAAAGAGAACATCAGTGATTGAACTTCTTTTTATTGAAGTTTAGTATAGTTGAGTAAATAAACTTTGACCACTTTTGCAGTATATACCCCATTGGATACGAGGGGAGAGGGCTGTGTTTAATCGGTTTGCTGTTATATTATCTGTGGTCATTGTGTGGGTTTATGCTCACCTCCTTACCATAAGTGGGGCATATAAGAATGCAGCACACCAAACCCAAACAAGCTGCCGAACTGACCGTGCAGGAATTATAGGTGCTGCTCCTTGGTAAGGTTCTTACTGAATCTCCATTTAACTTGAACTTACTGTGATATAACATCAATGTTAACCATACGGATGAGTAACAAAGGTTTTTCCTTGAAGCGGCTAATTACAGTGTTACATAGTAATATAAAGGATATTTCTTACAAGTCACAGCTCTAGTTATTGGCTGCAGTTCACGTTGGTTTGATACTAGTAGAGGAATAAAAGGTCAAAATGAAGTGTATTTTTTGTGCTCACTGATCCTCGTTGTTTGTATAATGGTGTTTTGTGTAGGATAAGAGTTCCATACCCTTTCCAATGGGGAGCTCCTACTTTTGATGCTGGAGAGGCTTTTGCAATGATGGCTACTTCATTTGTTGCACTAGTAGAGGTTTGGTTACTTCTAGCTGTGACTCTGAGATGCATTAATAAATGTGAATTGGTGCCTACTCCATTTAGTTGCCCGTATTTCTTTCATTACTTCAGCTCATAGTTGTGGAATCGAACCCAACAACTTATGAAGCAGACAATTTCTCTTTAATTTAATAATTAAATCGCCTCAAATCAGTGTTTTTTTTTCTTTCTTCTGTTTTAAAATTCTTTGAATCACCTTATGTCTGCCTCTTGTTGAACACTAAGAAAAAACCTCTCCTTTTTAATGCTTCGCAACTCAAGTTTTTTACTCCATGAAATGTTTATCATTGACTGACACCATGGTAGGACTTGGCAGCTTATCTTGATTCACGATCTCTGAAATTTACTTGCTTACAATTCACTTTCTGTGGTCAAACAGTCCACTGGTGCCTTCATTGCTGTATCTAGGTATGCGAGTGCAACTCCACTTCCACCTTCTATACTTAGCCGTGGTGTTGGTTGGCAGGTATAGCGTTTATGTTTTGCACTCATCTTTGCAGTTTACTCATTTTCCACGCACACAGAAAATTTAGAGGGTATGATTCTCTTTGAATTGAATTTCTATAGAATGCCCAGGCTCAAATCTCACCTGCCTTTTTACATTTTGAATCTAAAATGATAGGATCTCACAGAATTTTCCGTGGCTGAAGCTGCACAATTTTTATAACTGCAATATGATTGGTTGGCTGAGTGATTTTCGGAACTGTTTTAACCCTTTTTTAATAATCTCTTTCATATTGATCCCAGGGAGTCGGAATTCTCTTTTCAGGCATATTTGGAACTGGGAGTGGATCATCAGTATCTGTGTAAGATTCATATGTAGAATCCTCCTTTTCTTTGAACTGAAAAGGCATTTTAATCTCCCACCAAACTTGGTCCTTTTTAACTTCTCCCTCATGTTGGCATTTGAAACTTTCTTCCGTCAACTGCAGTGAAAATGCTGGATTGTTGGCACTGACGCGTGTTGGCAGTCGAAGGGTTGTTCAAATATCAGCAGGGTTCATGATCTTCTTTTCCATTCTTGGTGAGTGAATCATGTAACTCTCTCCCTTTCGGTTAAAAGTACAAAATCGCTTACATGCTGTTCTATGCAGGAAAATTTGGAGCTGTTTTTGCTTCAATTCCATCTCCAATTATTGCAGCTTTATATTGCCTTTTCTTTGCATACGTTGGTATGTCTTGTCAAATCTTGCGAGCTTTTACCGTATGCGATTTAGTTCAAGTCCAAGCAACTCATTGTTCTTTCATTACATGAACAGGTTCAGCAGGTCTCTCTTTCCTGCAGTTTTGCAACCTAAACAGCTTCAAAACGAAGTTTATACTTGGGTTCTCTGTTTTCATGGGCTTGTCGATACCACAATACTTCAATGAGTACACAGCAATTAAAGGTTATGGGCCCGTTCACACTGGCGCAAGATGGGTAAATGTTTACGCCTTTTTCTCACTCTTGATCATATTTTTGAAACAAGGTTTGGTTTTGTCCCGTGAGGAAACTCATGATATTGCATCTTCTGGCAGTTCAATGACATGATCAATGTGCCATTCTCATCGGAACCTTTTGTCGCCGGCTTCTTAGCAATGTTCTTGGACGTCACGTTGCATAAAAAAGACACGGCAACTAGGAAGGATAGAGGGATGCACTGGTGGGACAGGTTCCGGTCGTTCAAGACAGACACAAGAAGTGAAGAATTCTATTCCTTGCCTTTCAACCTGAACAAGTTCTTCCCATCAGTGTGATCTTCCAACATCTAATTTTGAACTTATTGTGGCTCTCTTGCCCCTAATATACATGTCTTTTCGGGCACTACACAGCAACAAGAACCTTTTCCCCTCATTTCAGATCAACATAACAAGTAAACTGTAGTGGTATAAATGTATGTATAATTATTGTTTGATTCTCTACATTTCTTCTAGCTGTCATGTTTCTTCTTGGATCTCAAACTGCTGAAGTAGACCTTGGTTAGCATTAAAACATCGTTACCACTTATTATAGCTAGTCTTGGCTGTCAAGCTTTTCAAAAAAAAAAAAAACAAAAAACAAAAAACCAAACTTTACAATTCCACACTGCCTGAATTGGCATAACCACAAGAAACTTCGGGCGTGCAGGCAAAATGGGTTGAGAGATGGTATCTTGCACGGTGCTCGGCAAGACAAGAAAATCAGGACAGAAGGCCCACTGAACGACGAGTCAAAGATGTTTTCTGCTTTAGGACTTGGGAGGAGGAGGTTCTTCTTCTTCTCTTCTTTTTTAGGTTTCCCTCCTTTTTTCCACTTTTGCTGCATTTGGGCCAGACTGCGTGCTAACCCGCATACGGACAAACTGAGTGGCCCATTCTAGAACCTTGGCCCACTTCTTGTGCTCATTTTTTCCCCTTATTATATATTTCATTTCTATTTTCTTTTGGGAAATAATTCTAGTTCAAGTATACAATTTCATATCTTCTCTTCTCTTCACTCTCATGATGCTTATATATATAATTCTGTTGATAAAATTTTTGATAAAAATTAATTCAGTGGGTCTTGGTTCTCCTAGTGTTTTTCCCACTCGTGATGCAGTTAAATTTTGATAAAAATTAATTCTGTTGAATGCTCGGTGTCCCTCTGATTTCTCGGGATTTCCCCCCCCGGTCCATATGACATTCGAGATTGCTTCAAAAGCCCGAGTCTTAAGGAATTATTTCAAGTTTGAAAGGTAAATCTAAATAAATTCATGCAAAGTGAAAAGTAAGTTTTGTAAAACATTGATGAGGCCGAGTTAGTTGTATCGAATGATTTAAAATATATTAACATTGAGGTTTTGTTAATGCTTTTAGTACCGAGTTGCTAATCATCAAGTTTTAATTATAATGATAACAATAAAAAAGAGTCATACGTTAATCTTGTTTATCCTTGTATTCTTTTATTATGTATGAATTAATGGTATAAAACCTGAAAATTATGAACCTTGAGTATCACGAGTGTATGTCTATCCAAAAAAAAACCCATTTTGGAGATTGTCTAGGTATAGTTATTGCATGGATTTGGAATTATGTATCATGGAAATGATAAACATAATTCATGATTAATTTAAGGTTAATGTTTTTTCACTGTCTAAATTGGTTAAGAGTCTTAATTTTTTATGCATAATTCTATCTATCATTTTAGATTTTACAGATCATTTAAAAATTATCACGATCATCATGATTCTAAAATACTTCAAATATTGAGATGTAAATTATTGAGATATAAATTGAAATCCAACATTTCAAATTTAAGATATTTGAGAATAAATAGTTATTTATGTTTTGGTGAGATTTGAAGTTTTTCTGCAGAGAAAATAATCATTTCTATGTTGATACTCTTGCAAGTTTGCCATGATCATGGAGTGATATATCGGGGTCTAGCTAGAGGTTACCAGTTCGAGTTCTTACTGATTAGTTTCATTGTAGGTATGAAGCTTTCGCTTCTCGCTCCCTATAGGCCTTGCTTTTCTTAATTTGCTATAAACATCAGGACTACTAAAGGTTTACACGATTGTTAATTTTAGAACTCGTGAAATTAGTCGGGGTGCGCACAAGCTCGCCTGGACAACCACGTTAATAATAATAATAAAAAATCTTATTTGCAAATGCAAGTGAAAGCTCCCAATTAAAAGCAATTGATGATTTTGGCCTCTCCATATTCTTTGAACCGGGTACATCTTCCACATTGTCTGTTCTTGCATGCCACCATTACATTACTGTATAGTACCTTTTCCAACTTAATCTAGAATTGATAGAGATTTATCTAGAATTAGAATGAAGTAACTTAATCTGGTCTTGATTTTTAATCTTAAAATGTCTCCAAACAGGGAGACAATTGGCAACGTTGATTTGATAAAACATAGATGGCATAGGTGACAAGGTGACCACAAGAAGCCGTAGTGTCTATTTCTGATTTCACGAAACCATTAGACATGTCCCGGCCAGTGCCAGACCC
>Ga0325414_1007156_pt1 | contig 11857 bp, 12 predicted proteins | sample PopdelMetagenome_8_FD_206183 | JGI IMG/M metagenome (GOLD analysis project Ga0325414, IMG submission 206183) | Populus deltoides microbial communities from Bellville, Georgia, United States - Leaf-PdKOR-R3 | ecosystem: Host-associated > Plants > Phyllosphere > Phylloplane/Leaf | place: USA... | reverse complement strand
AAAATGAAAACCTAGCATTAAGCAGTTACTGACAAACTACTATACAAGTAAATCACAACCGTAAATTAAAACTCATTTATTATTATTATTATTATTATTATTATTATTATTATTATTATTATTATTAAAAAAAGGCTAATCTTCATGCACATTTCTTACCGATGGCCATGTAGGATGCATGCCATATAGACCTGCATTTAGATGTAGATTTAGATTGAAATAAATAGCTGACATCTGAATGAAACGGTTATACATACATTGCAAAAATGCAAAAGGAAAATGATGCAGCATTTCCAGCAATTACGACTACAAAAAATAAATCACAACTCCGTACTAATTACGACTATGAGTCTTGAAATCACATGATTATTGCAATTATTAGCAAAGCCTATTTCTAACGGTAAGTCCGAATTAAGAGGCATAAATTGTTGACTCCTTTCTTCTTCTCTCTCTGTTTTTTTTAGATGATTCTTTTAAAAATGTTGATGGTTAACAGAGAGAATTGAGTATTTAAATGATTCCGCTGATAAGGAAATTCTCCTCTTGATAAAAAAATATAAAAATCAGTTTCCTTTGTTTTCTCGGCGACCAAACAGAAACGCGAGAGAGCAAATAAAACAGAATGAAACGGAGGAAATAGACCTGAGGTTGGGCTTCCGTTTCGTCTATTTCTTCCATTCTTCGAGCTCCAACTATTGTCTGCGTCTCTGGTTTTCGTTTTTATTATTCTGTGCGCGTCCTGGTTTTGTTATGCTTCGAAGACCGTGTTATGAGGAAGTCGAAGGAACCGCCATCCTTTGAGTGGGAAAGGCTTATTAATTAAAAATACAAAAATTACACATGTTATCGTGTAATGTGGTTTGGACTTTGGAGTAAATTGGTGAATTTTAAAAAAATTACATTTTACAAGTTATACTTTGACGCTTGGAAACAAAACCTCTCCCGTCCAAAAATATCTCCCCATTGCTTTTCATTTAATATTTAAAATATATTTGGATCAATAAATAATAAAAATGGCATTGTGTTAGTACTGGGGCTATTTAAAAAAAAAACAATTAATTTAATTTAATTTAAAAATAAAAAATCAGGAAATTAATTTAATTTAAAAATAAGATTTCTTTTTAAAAAGTGAGATTCAACAAGGGTCGAAAAAAATAAATTTAAGTTGACCTTACTTTCAAAAAAAAAACTCATAAAAAATAATAAAAAAATTATAAAATGCTGATGAATAATGAAGCTGGAAAACAAAAAGTTTATAAAAAAGAAGAAAAAAAACAGGTAAATCTAAGTGAATCGGATAAACTTGGTTAATTTTTTAAACCCACAACCTATTAAATTGTAGATCTGGACTCAACTAAGAAACTCAACACCTTTCCAATTAAATATCAGAGGATGAAATCAATAAATTTAAATTTAATTAAAAGATAAAATTTCTAAAGACTTCCTAATGTCAATTTCTAAAGGTTGTATTATGTTCCCACTATCAATTTTGGCCATGGATGCTAGGGTAGCCAGAGTGTTGGCGAACTGGTTCTTATCTCTCCATATATGAGTGAATTTTATTTCGTCAAATTCTTTTTGTTAGCTTGAATATATATTCTTGATATGACCTTAGCTTCTCATCTTTTGTTTGTCCTTCTCTTTTTACCTAGCAAATTATTAGCATAGAGTATCTATAGACACCAAGTTTTTTTATTTTCAATTATAATGCAGCTTCTAACCCGAGGATGTAAGCTTCATACTCTATGGTATTGTTAGTGCATTTAAACTATAGTTTTATTGAGATAGGATACTGTTTTTTATCAAGAGAAATTATCATTGCTCCTGCCCTGTTAGCGTACACATTTACTATTATGTTGAAATACATTGTCCACCAATCTAGCTCCCCCCCCCTTTTATAATCATCACATCTTCATCTGGGAAATCAAATATCAGAGGTTCATAGTCTTCAATCGCATTGTCTGCCAAATGGTTGGCAATGACGCTTCTCTTCACAACTTTCCTTGTTGTGTACACTATATCATATTCAACCAATAGTACTTGCCACCTTACTATTCTACTTAATAAGTAAGGTTTTTCAAAGATGTATATGAGATGATCTAACTTTGAAATTAACCATGTGGTGTAATACAACATGCACTACCAAAGTCGTTTAATAGCCTATACAAGTGTGTAACAAAGCTTATCTACTGAGGTATACCTGGATTTGCATTCTGTAAATTCTTTACTAAGATAGTATACTACCCTTTCCTTCATACCAGACTCATCATGTTGCCCAAGTACACATCCCATTGCTTTCTCAGTTGTTGTTAGGTATAAAATCAATGGTTTGCTAGGTATCGGGGGAACCCATAAAGGTGGATTTTGAAGATATCTTTTGATTTTATCAAAGGTCCTTTGGCATTCTTCATTCCACACTTTGGGATTCTTTTTTTAAAGGATCCAGAAGATCGGTTCATAAGTCGATGTTATTTGGGAGATAAATTGGGCAATGCAATTTAAACAACCCAAGAATCCTCCGACTTCTTTTTTAGTTTTAGGAGCCGACATATCCTGAATTGTCTTTACTTTGTTAAGGTCTATTTCAATACCTTGATTACTTACCACAAAACCGAGCAACTTTCTAGATTTTACCCCAAATGAGCACTTTGCGGGGTTTAACTTTAGTTGATACTTTCTTAACCTTTCAAACAGCTTTTTAGATTCTGACAATGGTCTTCTTTCTCTCTAGATTTGACAATTATGTCATCCACATATACTTCAATCTCTTTATGCATCATATTACGGAATAAGTCTCTATCGTCCTTTGATAAGTGGCCCCAACATTCTTCAATTTGAATGACATTACTTTATACCAAAAGGTTCCTCATGGTGTAACAAAGGTTGTTTTCCATTTATCTTCTTCGACCATCTTAATCTGGTTATACCCAGAGAAACCATTCATAAAGGAGTATGTCGATTTTTGTGTAGCATTGTCGACTAGGATATCAATATGAGGTAACAAGAAATCATCCTTCGGGCTTGCTTTGTTTAAATCCCAATAGTCCACACATACTCTAATTTTCTAGTCTTTTTTTGGGAACTATTACTATATTAGACACCCATTGCGGGTATCTAATTACTTCTAGAAACCTAACATCCCACTACCTTGTTATCTCGTCTTTTAACTTGAGTACTATATCTGGGCGGGTCCTTCATGGTTTTTGCTTCACATGCGTATACCCTTTTTTTAATGGTATCTTATGCACTACAATATCAGTATCTTATCTGCGTAGGACCAAGCAAACACGTTGACATACTCTCGTAGTAATGCGATCAAATCTTCTCTTTCACTAGAAGTGATTAAAGCCCCTATCTTTAACTCTTTTTTATCTTCTTTTATACCTACATCGACTGTTTCCAGCTCTTCTCTTGCCAGATTTCGGATTTGTTCTGACTGTTCCACTAACCTAGTGAATTCTTCCACAACATCCTTTTTCCATTTATTTTCTTCTATTGCAACTGTATACTTATCAAAATTTGGTCATTTATTCTCAATGTTATGTGCTAGTGATTTCATGGATAATCCATTATCAGATTTCCTGAAAAGCAGAAGGTGTAAGTGCATGTTTGTTTGTAAAATAACAAAAGAAAAAAGCAGGTAAATAAGAAAATGTAAAAAAAAGGTATGATCACATTGATAGAAGGAAAAGATTCAAACACAACAAAACCGATATGTTGGCATCTTGAGCTTAGATTGCCAACTTGGTAAAAAAATACGAAACTAAAAAAAAAAACACAACAAAACACAGAACATTGTCATTTACTTTTTAAAGACTATTGGAGCTTCCTGAGTCGCCCAATTCTGGAATCCTTCGCCATTTGCCAGCTTTTGTAAAATGGCCATTGCAGGCATCTTGTCTACGATGTTGATAGTTAGTTGGGGCAATAATTTTTCCTCTCTTGTCATTTTATTACGGGCTTTGACTTTACCGTCATCTCGTTTCAATATGTTGATGTCCATAGCAGTGAGGCCTTGGGTAGAGACCCATTACGTCTCCCGAGTGAGCCACATAGGCAGCTTTAAGGAATGTTATATAGATTGGGGAATGATAATCTTTTCTTATTTTGGCTCTCTTCTTTCCAGCCTAGCTAGTCTTTTCTCTTGCCTGATATTATCAGCTCTTTTGTAATATTTGTTATTAGGCTTAAAGCTAAGCCTAAATCTTTGGTTTACGTCTTTTCATCTTATCGGGCTTATCCTTTCTGGATTTCCAGTGATAGGGTTATACTAGAAATGAAGCTTATGTTTCAAGAAATACCTAGCTGCTATCCTTGCAGCTTTAGAAATGATTGGCTTTCTTAGCATTGAATTTTCTGGAACCCAGTCTGTGTTAACAATTTCAAAGGCATGAAGATTCCTGTCATTACTCCCTTCAGCTTCTATAAAAGGTACTACCATATTCTATATCATTGCTAGTGTTTCTTTAGCCTTAACTATCATCAATATTCCATTAACAATGTACTTCATACATTGGTGCAGAGAGGAAGTTACAACGCCAACAACATGTATTTAAAGCCTTCCTAGTAACATGTTGTATGATGAGTGAATGTCCATCACTTGTATAGTTACCAAGAATGCTTGCAGGCCGATGAACAAATCTATTTTAATGGTCCCTTCCACCTATCTCGGAGACCCGTCATATGTTCTAGCTGTCATAGTGCTTGGTAACATGTGGGTTGGATCAACCGACATTTCATCCAACATATGTTTTAGGAGTACGTTCAAGTTGAGCCATTATTCACCCATACCTTACCAACAGTGCAATCTTGGCATCTTACTATAATGTACACAGGTTTTGTTGTGACCTCTGACATCGAGCTCATCTTCGGTGAAGTATAGATAGTTGGTCGCTTAGATTCTTCCAACTAAATGCTCCATGGTCTGTTGGGTCATGTCTTGAGGGACATATGCCTTATTCAGAACTTTTTGCAGGGTGCTGTGGTGGGGACTCAGAACTCAAGATAAGAGACATTAGTGATATTCTGGCAGAGGTTTTCTTTAGCTTTGTAGGGCGTTGCGGTGGGGACTCAGAACTCAAGATAAGAGACATTAGGGATATTCTGGTAGAGGTTTTCTTTAGCTGTTCTACCACGTTGTACTTGTTATGCTTCATTAGTTTTAGAAATTCGTTTGCCTCCTCCTCACTTATCAGTTTTCTTTACCTCTATATCCTTAATATATTCTACAAATTCCTTGCTTTTAGCCTTTTGTTATTTCTCCAATTCTTCAGGTGTAAAACACCTGCCATTTTAAGTTAATCCATCAATCTCGGTTTGCAAAAATAAAGAAGAGCTTCCATAATGATGTGGCAGCGCACTATAGTTTTTATTATAGGTAAAAATAAACCTTGTCAGGATGAGCTTTAGAGGTCAGTTTCTAGTGGGTTGGGTTCTACACACTTTTGTTTTCCCTTCTTGAAAACCTATCATGCTAACAGCCTCATCTCCTTCCCTTTCTCCAATTCGTAGGAGACCATGAGTCATCATTTGTGCTACCTTCTGGTGAAACTTTCCACATTCTTCAATAATGTGTCTCGTAACCTCGTGGAACCTATAAAAATGATTTCCTTTTCTTGCTATACTTCTTGTTGGTAACTAACCGACTTGCATCAACATGTTATATAGCCTATTTATAGTTGCTTTTGGAACCTGCCTTTTCTTTTCTCCACATTCCACTGCATTCACCCCCTCACTACTGGAAGCATGTTTGGGCAACAAGTTTGATTTGTTGTTAGGTGTATCCTCGAAAGTTATCCACCTTGCTTTGAATAACTGCAGAAGCTTTTTTTTTTAATGCAAAACAAGTATCAATGCTATAACCTGAATTTCCAGCATGGTATTTAAAATTTAGTTTTGGTTTGTACCAAATTGGGAAATGAGGTTTAAGTGGTGGAAAAGGAAGGGGGGCTACATGACCTATGCGTAGTAGTTTTGCATATATTTTTTTCAAGGGCATTGGTAAAAGCAAGAGTTGTTCTTGGCTTCTTTGGTTACTTTCAATTTGGTTTTCTGTGGGGTAGGTGGGTTGGCTGGCTGAGAAAGACTTGACAAAACTGATGTTAGGTATTTTGGAAGGTTGGGCTTAGTAACCTTAGTTGTGATAGCTTCAGGATTGGAAATCCCTCTTACCTTTATACATTCTATATTGCTTACTTCATCATCTTTCTTTCTCCATAAAAACCCTTTTTTATCGGTGGGTTTTGATATTTTGTCAGTTTTTACTCCTTGCTCTATCCTTTCAATGATAACAATAGCATCAAAAAAATGTTAAGCATAACTTCCTATCAGGTACTCATAGTATGGAGATTTGAAAGTGTTGGCGAATAGAGTCACCATTTCTTTCTCCAACAAAGACTGTTGCACATGTAATGCCTTGTTCTTCCATATGTAAGCGTATTCCTTTACTGTCTTTTTGTTGCTTTTCTCCATTATTATCAAACTCATTAAATTCAGAGTGATGTCAATGTTAAATTTGTATTGCCTTAAGAAGGCATTTGTAAGATCACTCTATTTCTTAATCCTAGTATTGTCTAACGTCATATACCAGCTTAGCGCGGAACTTGTCAAGCTATCTTGGAAGAAATGTATAAACAATTTGTCGTTGTGCACGACTTCCACCATCTTGTTGCAATATAACCTTAGATGAGTATTAGGGCATTCTAACCATATGTACTTGACAAAGTTTGATACCTTAAACTTCTTGGGTACTACTACATTTGGTACTAGGCATATGTCAGTTGCTTAGACCAGGTTATAGATGTTGAAACCCTTGACTGCCTTTAACCTTTCTTCCCAGATAGCCCATTTATCTTGTTCGTAGTGACCAAAATCTTTAATCCCATTGGATTCTCCCATAGTCAAGTCTATGGTGGTTGGCATTTAAGTGGGCGTAATCGGGTGAGCCAACAAAATTCTCGTCATTCCTTATGGTCTGACAACGAGATTTGTCTCTAGATTTTGTGGGTTCATGATGACTGGGGTTGCCAATGGTTGTGGCAGAGTTGGTTGTTGACCGGATGTCCCTTCCTCTGATTACGCTTGCAGGAGTTGCTCGAGCAAGCTAGTCATCCGGGCCGTGTTACTCTCGATATTGTCCAACTCTTTCTAGTAGTGGGCCTCGAAGTGGGCCCTTTCTTCATTCTATATTTTTTTGCGAAGCCTTCTGTTGTAGACTTTGGTAGGGGAACCTATATTTTGAAAGCCTATTTTATGCATATTTCAAGACTCATGAATATAAATGCATATAGATGTGTAGTTATGTATGATGTACGTTTTGAGGTGGATTATACAAGTTTTCTGACTGATATATGGTCACCATTTGGGTGAGCTTTCCAATCCTTTCGTGAAAAACTTAGAAAACTTTGAGTAGGAAAAATTATGCTCCCTCTCTAGAGAATTGTTATTTATTTATCTTGAATATGATTACAAGTTTAGCTTCTATAAAATAACTAATCTACCATATATATACTTTTCTAACAACTAGCCTAAATCTAGTATCCTAACAAAGGAAAAAAAAGATATTTACAAATATAAAAGGTAATTGTTAAATTTGTCTTTAAATAGATAGCTAATTCCTTTGATATAAAACGATTTATAGATTGAAACAAATAGTTTTTTGCTTTGAGGTCCTTCAATTTTTGTTCATTCTGAATCATTTTTTGTATTACATCTATTGATGTTTCTTCTTCAAGTATAGATGCCAATACCTTTTGGATATTATAAAGTTTTTCATCAACACATTTTAATGATCATAATGACCATCGAAGCGTGGGATTATAGGCTATACAAAGTTATCAGATGCCATTAGTGAATGATTTTGCAATTTTAGATAGGCTTTCTTTCACTTTTCTCTCATGTTTTACTAAAATCATAGTTGTCTTCACTTATATTTTTTTTTCTCTCGTCTTGTGTTTCTCTCACCTCACATTTTATATCCTGTGTTTCACTCCTCATAATTTTCTCCACTTATACATAACTTGGAAGGAAAGAAAACATTACAAAAAAAAGAATCCCAATCCCATGACTAACAACCTGCCTTACTAATTATAATTTTTGATAAAGAAAAGTAAATAATAGAAAAAACTTCTTAATAACTAGGTAAATTGCAAAATGATTCCAACAAAAATAACATAATTGGTTGATTTCATAGAGAATAGTTCAATAACATATTCCCTCCTAGAATAGCAAATTTGATGATCTTTCATAGAAGATTCCAACATCTTCTTTTATTCACAACACTTTCCTTTAATCTACTAGTCTTCAAAAACCAATTTACAAAGCTAATTATGAAATTCTTTCATGGTAATTAATGCAAGTGAACTCCTTAGCTTCTTAAATATTAAAAGTTTAAATGTCTTGGACATTATATGTGCAATTTGATATCCACTTCGACAGTAAACCATGTCAATCACCTTATCCTTGCAAATATCACGTAAAAAATAAAAGCATACACCCCTGTGCCTACTCCTGTCATGAAAGACCAGATTCTTTGCAAATTTTATAATGGACATGTTACCACAATACATAATGGTGATCCGACTGTTAAATTGAACTTAAATTTCTCTAGGATATTCCTGAGGCTCAATTTAATAAGAGGCTTAGCTTGCTGTAACTAGTCCCTTCGGAAAAAACCCCCCCACCAAATTAGGCCTCAAAGATGTTGTTTGAGCTAATTTTGTGATTTTTCTTTAAATCTTTGGATTTTATGTTAATTTTTCTTTTTGTTTAAGGGTTATGATTTTGTTTCCTTGTTAAGATTGGTTTCAAACCCATTTAAAGACTTGTAAACCTTCTAGGGAGACATAATTTCTTAGACTTTATTTCATAAATAAAACTACAACTCAAAGTTCCGTCAATTATTCATTGTTTTATGCTAGTAGTTACCCTTATTATTTTCCATTAGCATTAGTTATAAAAATAAAACTAATGTTTCTTGCCCAAACATATGCATTTGGTATTAAACAAGGTTGGATTGCTTGAGCTAGAGCTTGCTTGTTACTAATGGTCTAACTTACCTTATTAAGAGCCACCCGTCCTCACTTTGTTACATTGCCTTAAACACCATTCAACTCATGTTGGCATTACTACCCTTTCACTTATCTCCAAACCCCTCTAACCTCGTGTATGGATTGTACCATACTTGTTATTGTCATGAATATGATAACAAAGATTCATTTGTTATCTTAACTCATTTATAATTTATGAATCTACTATGCCATTTGAATTTGAATTTCTCTATTTTTTTCATGTAAATTTTATGTTGAACATTAAATGAATCTCATTCTAGGATGACAAAACGTCTAATTTAGGATTTGAGATCATTCTAATATAACACTACCATAAAATTAACAAATACCAACAGAAACATTAACATAATATTTTTGTCGGTAAATTACAATGATTTTTTTTGTGTTTTTTTGGATTATATATATATATATATTAATTTTTTTATTCTTAATAATTGTATGAATAAGTTGTTGTAAGATTTTTTTTTCATATTAGATTAATTTTGTTGGATTTTTTTTTAATTTTTTGTTCAATTTCAATTAAATTATTTTATTTGTTGCTAGATTATGAGTTCTGAAATATGTTTTCTAGGTTAGGTGAAAATTATTTTTAGTTGATTTATTTATTTGTTGCAAATTTTTTTGAGTTGATTTTTTTTTCCAAGCAACATAGTTCCTGAGTATTATGGAGTGTTATTTATATTAATTTAATTATTTTCTAGTTCTGTTAAATATATTTTTTTAAAAAATATTTTTTTAAATAATCACTGACGGAATTGCATATGATATTTTTGTCAGTTATATAACAAGTTTCTCGAGAGAAATACCGACAGAATGAAGAAGATAATTTATTTTTGGCGTACTTTTCCCATCAGTAAATCCATTGGTAATAAATATTTTTTCTATTATTGACGAACTTACCGAGAAACCAAAAATTACCAGCAAAGCATTCCATCTATGATTTCATCGGTAAATTCATTGCTGATGAAATGCTAAAATAAATACAGATTGAAAATTCTGTCAGTAAATATAAGATTTTTGGTAGTGTAATTTTGTAATTTCTTTAAATACATTTACTTGTCATAAAATATTTTTCTCAAAATAAAAATAAAAATCACATGTCATAATTTTTGTCTTAGCTCACTTTCTTGAATTTGTATTTTAATTTTATCCTGCATTTATGTATTTACTCTGCCATGTATTCTCACACAAAAAGTTTATATGAAAACTTAATTGAATTTGACTTCAAACAGACAAGGTTATAACCCTTGCGATCCAACAATTATTTAAAGCGAATTTGCAAATAATAATATAACTTACACACACACACACACACACTCTCTCTCTCTCTCTCATAATAATTAAATTCTCATATTTATTTTCTACATAATTGACCGTAGCCATTTTTACAAGGAAATGCTCAAATTAGGCTGTATGGTGTTTAAATCCACAAGTGCCAACCAAATGACCTGACAACTTTCTGTGATACCTTACCAATTAATTTTGGGTTCTCAGGACCTAAAAAGAAAATAAAATGCAATGATTTAAATTCCCCAATTAATTTCAAATCTACATTTGATACTAAACTCATGAAATATATATGTTAGAAAATAATGACTTGTAAAAAATGAATTACTTCTAAGAAAACCTTTCTTATTTTTTATGTAATTTTTTATAAAACAAACTCCTTTCTCTGGAACCATTGCATTTTTAGAGCTCTTAATCTTCTGAAAAATACTCTTTTTTCAGCCTGAGAATCCTATATGTTGGATAGCAGCAACTCCTTTTAAGGCATCATATCATTCTCATCCTTTGCATCTGCCATATTTTATAGGAGATCACTCACTTATTACAAGAGAAATCAGATGTTGTAAGGTTCCTTAAATTTCATCTTTAGCAAACTCAACATTGAATAAAACACCTAGCTGAGATAAAAAAACGAACAAACATGAGATTTTCAGTTAGGAGACTAGTTATACTTGAAGCTCTAGGCTATTGTCAGGTTTTGATCTTCCTGCAACTTGTCATGCGCATCCAACTTTTCATATTTCTTAATTAAAACCTGTTCATGGTCAAATTCCATTGCCTACTAGTAGTATTGGTGATTTTACCATACCCTATAGCGATCTTGTAAAGGAAAATGGTTGAAAGGAGAAATTTGGAGGCCACAAAGCTTCTTATTCATCGGTCTCACAGCTCACCAGCTGATACAAGTGTTTGTCAAGGGAATCAATTCAGTAACACGAGGACAAAGGGTAACATTTTGGCCGCCGATGATGATGATTGAGAAAAGAATTGAAGGCGTTGGTTAGGCTTTGCTTTTGTATCATGATAGGAATAAAAGATTGTCGACACATGTTGTGACAATAGACAGATAGTTTTTATAGTTGTTAGAATTCAGTTGATAGTTATCTGGGCTGGCACGAGCAAAACATAATTAATTTGTAAGTGTAATCTTCTTAACTGCTTTATTCTTCTCTCAGATTTCATGAAATCCTTCTCTTGTTGAATGATTATCACTCTTCATATCATTCAACTTTCAATTCCCATCACCAGTGCTCTATTTCTCAAACTGATAGCTACAGCTGCTAATACAATTACACATTTTCTGTTTCTTTTGGTACAGCCCTCGACAAAGGTAAAACTTCTCCTCCAAACACATATTTCAGGCGTGTATTGTTGATATACTTAAACTGTCACAAGCTGCCTCACATTCATGGGGAATGTATATTGTAGTGGTCCATTGAAAATAGCATCAACAAGAATGCTGGCAGTAGTCTCTGTAGGATGATACAAATCCCAGAAAACAT
>Ga0325414_1007153_pt1 | contig 11860 bp, 7 predicted proteins | sample PopdelMetagenome_8_FD_206183 | JGI IMG/M metagenome (GOLD analysis project Ga0325414, IMG submission 206183) | Populus deltoides microbial communities from Bellville, Georgia, United States - Leaf-PdKOR-R3 | ecosystem: Host-associated > Plants > Phyllosphere > Phylloplane/Leaf | place: USA... | reverse complement strand
ATTTTGTGTTTAAAATGGCCTTTTATTGTTTTTTGTATTAATATCTTTCTATTATGTTATGTTGTTGTCTCACTCATTTTTTTACGTCAGTTAAAGTAAATAATACCTTTGGATTTACATTAAGTTTGCCTAATCATGTCTCATGTTTAAAAAAAATTAAAAAAATAAATGAGAATATATATATATATATATATATATATATTTGAAATCAATCCCTTTGGAGTAAACTACAAAAGTTGAATATTAATTTGACAGACAAAAAAATAAATCTCGAGCTGAGAAGAAAAATAAAGATGGATTAACCATGTTGACGACAACAAATAACGTTTTGGGATTTAATAACATATTTTATATTAATCAATCTTTGAATTCTTGATAATTTTCTTTGTCCCGTGATCTTTTTTTTTTTTTTTCTCAAATTGTAATTGTTTTGGACACATGATATGATATAATCCGGTATACTTAGGGTAAATTTGAAAGATGTAATTGAGCCAAAAATGCAATATGTAAGGATGACCTTGAATTAAAAAAAAAAGGGCAAACCTCAAAAAATATATTCAATTATATACATAGTCTTAACTTTATCATTAAAAAAGAATTTATATCAAATTTACTTTTAAAATTCTTAATTAAAGACTTTCATATTTTTTAAAACTTTCTATCGATATTTTCATCTAGATTGAACCTTTAAAAAAAAAAAATCTTATTTTGTAAAAAATTTAAAGTTTTATTATGAGTGATTTTAACATAAATTTTGTTGAAAAATCAAAATAATATGATTGTGAAATTGCTACAAAAATAGTTTTATTACAAATTGAGACTATCATAATAGTAAATTTGATGTTTTTTTCAAAAACAAATAGCAAGTAACCATTTCAAATATAAAATTAAAAATAAAAGGTAAGGTCTCACGGAAATTCTATGATACTTAAATTGTAATTACAAATATTTAGAGAGCTAAACATAAGAAAAATAGAGAAATAGAAGAGAGGAATTCCTATCATTTTTTAATGAGAGCGAATGTGATTTTTTCTTTTTTCTTTTTATAAATTTATTTATCTTCTAATACTATAAATATAACTTGAATATCATAGAATTTTTCGGTTTTTAACGCCGTATATAAAAACTTAGCAAATTAGCATTGTCGACTGGGACGTGAAGGGACGCTCTCTAATTGTGGATGGGGAACAAAAATACAGGAACATGGAAAAGTGAGCAAATCAAGTCAAAGTGCCAGAGCCTTCTTTATACACGAGGAGCGGCGGTGGCCGGAGGTCACGGGCTGCTGCCATGCTGCCATGATTCAATTGTCAACATATTGCTTTGCAACTGCCTAGTTGGGTCAACTACTCAACCTGCTTTGCATGTGAATTCACCTAACGCACTCGGATTTTCCACCAAGTTATATATATTTAATATTTAAAAAAATAATAATTTTAATGTAGTTTAATTTATCAATCTAAATTTACTTTTTAAAAATCACCAGTTCAAGTTTCACAAACCTCAGGGTCACTGAGGATTACATAATTATTAATTTCAGGGCCTGTGAGATTAGTCGAGGTATACAAAAGCTGGTCTGGATACCCACGTTAATTTAAAAAAAAACAATACTAAAATGAATAAATACCCAAATTTATTAAAATAAAAATAATATATATCTAAGATAGCATGTTGCAGGGCATCGTACGATACTTGAATGTATAGTTATAGATTTAATTCAAAATCTAATTTGAAAAAGAATTTAGGTTATTAAGTAGGCATCAAGTGAATCTATTATTTTAAAAAAAAAAGATAAATTCATTTCAGTTTTTTTTTTAATTCTTTAAATTTGACCTAGTTTAATCTACATTAAATTTAACTTAATTAATTATATCACAAGTTAATCTATTTATTTTAGCAAATCTAATTTATTTATTAAGAAAATCTCCCGTCGAAAATGTTATTGGATTTGAAATGGAGGGTGAAATGATCAAAGTTTTGTTCACATCCTTTATAAAGCATTTCATTGGTTCTTCGTTTATCACATCTATTAGTTTTCACTAGTAAGGTCACATGTGCTATGGTGTTGGTTGGATGAAATTTAATGCTTTACGTATTAGATTTTTCTTATTTTTTTTTTAAATCATCATGTTACTTAAACATTATTTTTATAATATAAGAAACTATAAAAAACACAACCCAAGTCGCGAAAAGAAAATAACCTCATAAAAAAAACAAAATAAAAAAAACCTGAAACTCAATTCTCAACCAAATCAATATTAAAAAATGAAATTAAAAAAAAATCAATTTATAAAAAAACAAAAAATTGACTCACAATAGCTTATCAAACCAGTAACTTAGATTGTGAAATCAGGTTAAATCTATATAAAAAATTAAAAAGCTAAATTTTTAAATCAATCCAAGGCTATTGGAAAAAATTGAAGAAAAAAAATCAATTGAAAGAAAAAGGAAAGAAAAAAAAGAACCGATTCAACTTGATAACCCGTCAAACCTACGACCCAAATCATGAGATCAAGATAATTCTATTGAAAAGAAAAAAAAAATTATGAAGGAAAATCCTTAATAAACTCAATGTTGAAGAGTGAAATTAAAAAAAAATTAATTTTAAAAAAAAACCTAAAAAAATATCGAAGTGAACTTGAGCTAACCTTTCAAATCTGTAACTTAGGTCAAAAAACTGATATTACCTCATAGAAGCAAACTATAAAAAATTATAAAGTCCATGAATGAAATTGAAGAAAAAAATTCAATTAAAAAAAACATTAAAAACAAAACAAATAACAATAAAAAATAAAGACCAAACTTGACATAAAAATAAAAAGACAAGATACATTGCTATTTTGGAGAGAATTTGCATAGAGAATGAGGAGAGAGAGAAAAAAAGAGAGAGAGAAACAAAAATGAAAATACATGTGCTTTCAACATCTACACGTGTCGCTTCATTAGCAAATCCTTATTGAGGCGCTTCCAACTTCACTAAGAAAGGCGACATTCTGGCTTCGGTGGAGTTGCATGTGCCTCCAAAGCATGATGACTTCTTTCACACATGTCAACCTCTTTGCCATTATTCATTACCTCAATAATTGTTTTCAATTTCAAACTTGGTCTCTCAAATTTTAATTATGTTGGATCAATAAAATTGAAGCTTATTTTGCAAAACCAAGCATCAATGACATATTAGAATTTTTTTTTTGACTTTATGGGATCCCATATCAAGGCAACTAAAAAACACTATTAAGTCCTATATAAAATAAATTTAATATGAAAAGATCAAATTAAAAAAAAATTAGACAAAAATAATGGTGTTAATCTTTTAATTGCTTATGCAGTTAAATCCTTTATTCTTTCAAAAATAGGCTAAATACTTGTCTATTGTTAAAATTTGGTTCTCACAACCTTAATTATTTGAAATCAATAAAATTTCATTTAATTTTGCCAAACCAAGTGACATAATGTTTTCTTGACACCTTATGATCCCATAACTTAAGCAACCAAAAAAAACCACCAAATTCAATCCCAAATAAACATAACTTCAAAGGAAACGTTGAAATCACCACACTCTTTTATTTAGTCTCGATTTAAAATTAAAGTTTAAATAATATTCTGATTAATTAATAAATTTTCATGGTCTCAATATTATTAATTTATAAAGATTTAACTGCAACAAGTAAAAAATCATTTACATATGGATTCTTATGAATTTTAAAAATTATATGGTGAATTCACATGTATGAACTAATAAACTCTTATAAATCATTAGATTTATTTAAATCATTAATTCAATGAGTTGTTGTAAAATTTAGTGAAATGTGCACCAACTTTATAATAGGCTTGAGAAATTATTAGATGAATATGATTCATCATCTAGAATCATGATTGAACTCTTACATATCATTAAATTTTCAAAAACTATCAAATTACACCTTTCCCATCAAAATAAATAAATAAAAATAATATTAAGAGGTGTAGTTCAACAGATTAGATCCTAAGTTTGCTCCCTACACATCACTAGTTCGAGTTCCACAAATCTTAGGGTCACTGAAGAATTACATAGTCATTAATTTTAGAACTCATGAAATTAATCGAGGTATACTTAAGCTGACCCGAACATCCACATTAATAATATAATATAGAGAGTTTCTTACAAGGTATGTCTATGGTAAAAGTTTACACTAATTAAGCACAGCCAGCCAATGCAGAGTGTTTATTATGCTATTTTGGCTGGTTATTCTATGTTTTTTTTTGGTGCTAGATCTTCAGTGATGATAAAATCTTTCTTGGTAAGCTTGCACAAACCGAGGCATTTCATTGATGGCATCGTGCACGATTTCAACTATAATGATTGCCAGTTTCCATACCTTTTACAACGAGCTGAGAGTTGACATTTCTCATAAAAGGATTAAAAAGACTGTCCACCTTCTATCATGTCCTTTTCTTTTCTCCATTTCGTCCATATTCACCTTGCTAAGGTAAATTTCCACGTTTATTTTTGTGTTTTTAAAATGTTTTTTAAATAAATAAAATTATTATATTTTTAAATAGTTTTGATATGAAAATAATTCTTTTAAAAAAATCTAAAAATAACCCCTATCATACTTTAAAAATAATAATTTTTATTGCTTAATTTTTTTTAGTATTTTATTGTAAAAATTATTTTAAAAAATAAAAGAAAATTTTTAGATGGGCCTAGGTTGTATTTACTGAATTGGGTTGTGAGCCTCCATTTCTTATTGGTTGGAATCTGGTGGCTCGTTTGGCTATTGTTTTATTATCCTCTACGTTTCTTTTTATCTTCTAAATAGAAAACGTTTCTTTGATCCAGACTGTATCATAATTACGAAACTCATATACAAGACACAATAAAATTCACAAAATAATTCGAGAAAATATAATAAAATATCCAACCAAAGCCTACAGGAATTACAGAAATTAAAGGCATTAAGTTCAGTGCTAAAAGATCATAAAGATTGAGAAGGCAGTGGAAAATTAGCTGTGCATTCCGGCAATGAGTAATTTCTATGTAAAAAAGCTTGCTTCAAGTTAATGATAATTTTCAAATATTTTTCGGCTTTTCTATATATATGATGTAGAGTATTTGTTATCTTGATTTTTATATATATATATATCTTTTATAATATATTTTTTTTTTACCTTAGTCTTGTTACAAATTCTCATTTTATACTAACACTAATGATAATGTTGAATATTGTATATTTGTTTTGTGTATTTTATATGTTAATTTCCTTTATTTAGTGTCAAATACATTCAAGTTATTTAAATTACTTAAAATGTGGTAGATTAACGTATGTTTTTATGATTAATCATTAATTATGGATAATTATACTATTAATATCAAATCAAATTCAATGCAATCCTATGAATGCAAGATGGCTCTTTATGATAATGGTCATGTTCCTAATAATCATTAAAATAAAAGCAAATAATTTTCATCCTCCACAACTCTTTTATAAATAGAAAAGCCATAAATAAAAATTAAATAGGCATACATTCATCCTCCAACAAAGTTATTTTCACATGCATTCGAGAATCAAGAGTATAGAGCCTTCATACCCTCTTTTGACACTTTATGTTCAATGGTTTCGCATTAAATTATTCTTATATTATTATCCACCATCTATATGTATGAGTTATAAATCAACCTTAAATGAGTAGAGGACGAAGGGGAGGGAGAATTAATAGTCTTTATGAAAGGTTCTGGTAAATATAGAGTAACAAGTAAAATTGAATGCTTGATGATGAATACCAATAAAAGAATGAATTCCAAAATCTTTATTGAAAATGTTATAATAAAAGTACAAGAACAATGAATAAAAAGAATAAAAATTATTAACACAAAAGGAAAGAAGAGAAGAAGAATTGAGGAAGAAATTAATGGAATGCTCAATAATAAATTCTCTCTTTTAGGTTATAAGTTTAATAACCCAACCAACTAATTAATTATCATGTTATTAACTAATTTCCGCGCAACCATCTTTTAATTCCTTCACATATGATATAACTAACATCCACATATATGTTAACTAATTATTTAAGACTTTAGTACTCCAACAACTCCTATAATGCTTAATTAACTCCTCTTATGATACAACTAGTTTATAAACCTTTCATTAAACATTGTTTTGCTTGTCATAACCTACATTATCTCATCTCCTTCCATTCTTCTTTTATTGCTTCTATTTTAACTTTCTACTCATGCTTGCTAATATAATGGATAAGTTACAATACCTTTATTTTTAAATAACATTAGCTTTAAGGTCGAAATAAGGATATTTTTGTTAGAAGATCAAAAGGAAACTCCTAAATTACATCAATAGCATTTATATTAAACTATTAAACTTATTATACTATTGAATAAAATTTTAGTGACAACTTGATTACCATATTTAGTCATTTTCCTATCTAAAGTAACAATAACATAAGGTGGAAGAGCATTGTCAGTATAAAAAAATATAAACTCTAAATGATAATCATGCACATTCTTAAATTATAAAACAGTGAAATGGATTTAGGCTTTTATAGGCAATTTCAATGTATATCCCACAACCCCAATATGATTTAGGATTCTATATAGCTCATAATACCTCATTGCAAACTTGTGTGAAATCTTCTGAGTAAGACTAAGTTGCTTGTAATGATGTAATTTGATATAAACCTAATCTCTAATTACAAATTGATGAATCACAAGCTTCTTATTTATTTATTTATTATTTTATTCTATTTTGAGATAACTCTAAATAATTCTTCAATACAACAAACACAACCTCTCTATCTTGCATCTACTAATCAATAATATCCATTATATAGTTATTAGGAAATTAAGGAAGATACATTTGAGGAGGATAGTAATATAAATCTTCGAAGGGATCCATCCTTACAGAAGAATAAGAATTGGTGTTAGACAAATAATCAATAAAAGACAAGTATGTTAGAAAATTAGGATCAAACATCTTGGTTATTTTTGTTTTTTTACTCATTGGCTCAACTTTATCATGTTTTAATTGATGATGACTACTTGAGTTAGTTTTTTTTTTTAAATGAATAAATTCCATGTCCTTCTTTAAATGGAAACACATATTCTAAAAAATATAGCATTCCTTTATTCCATTCCTTCAAACAAATTTATTTTTGGAACTTTATTTATGAGATGATCAATGTCGATGAAATTGGTTGAAGAGTCCTTTCTTTTTTTGGTTTCATTGTTAAGCCTTATTTTTGCAATATTTGGCTTAATATCTAGTTTTATTGTAGATGAAACATTTGATATCGAACTTCTTAGCAATTCCATTCCCCTTTATAATAATCTTCTTCTTCTTATTTTTATTATGGGTCTTTGCATTTGTTCAACAATGTTTGCTTTAGAGGCTATACTAGAAAAGTTGGTTCCTATTTTGGATAATTGATTATCCTATTTTATCCTTAATCTCAAAATAAGGTCTTCAATTCTCATTTCTTTACTTTTTATGTTTAAGGTAATTTTTGAAGTCTTTCCAAGATAATGGTAATTTTTTTTAATTAATTACAGCCTTCCTTTTAGTATGAATATCATGCAAGAAAAGTTGAAACTCTTGAACTTGTCTTATCATAATCCTTATATCGACCATCTTGAAATCTAAAAATTTATTAACCATGAATTTTCTCATATTAGCAATTTCTCATAGTGCCTTTATATTCTTGATTTAACTATACATTTCATACTGTGATTTTCTAATTCATTTAAGAAGTGGTTTTTACATATAAAATTAATGTGATTCATGTATCTATAACTGCCACAATTTTAGGATCATATTCATTATCTAATAGTATTGTTGTTTCGTTAGAAATAACTTCTTTAAGTTTAAGATGGTTAAATAGAACAACATCTTTTATTGTCACTTCTTGAAGTTTGATCGATTAAAATTTTCAAGTTTCTCACTATGCACTATAGAAAGTGATGAAGGAATCCTCCCTACCATATAAGTATTTATCGAAACAATATTGGTTAGAGTAACGAATTCTTGAGTTGAAGTCATGATTAATTTTTCTAAAATAATATTCAAATTTGTATAATTCAAATTTGTCTATAAATATGCAAAACATAAAAAATATAGTAAAAAATATAAAATTTCAACAAGTAAATTAACTAAACAATCTCTAATTATTTAGCATGCAAAATAAAAAATAAAAAATAAAAAATAGCGTCAAGTTTATAATTTAGATTTTATATAAAAACTATTAACAACATATTAATTAAACTAAATAATTACATTAAATAATTATATTTAACAATCAAACACTGAAAAACCAAAAAAAATAAAAAAATTAGTCTTAAGATTGTTGGTGATATGTAGTTAGCAATTGTTCAGTTTAAGTTAAAAGTATGATAACTAAAAATTAAATAACATGTAAGCTTATAGATCAAAATAAATTACTTAAATTTAAAATTGAATTAAAAAAGTTTTCTAGCATGCATACTAAATATATAGCAAAGTAATAAAAGTTGTAATTGAATCAAAATAGATCCTAGCATGTATACTAACATGTACAAAACAAATTATTATACTTATAAAACTAAAATCAACGTAAATATATGTCATTTACTTGTTGGAAATATTTGAACAAGAAAATAAAGATATTGTTGTCAAGGATTGGACTTTTTATCTTTATGGCTAAAATGCATGTCACTTGATGCAAATGATCTTGTTGTAAATAGTCTCTCAAGATTCCAACAACTAAATTCTTAAGGGATGCACTTCCTTTAAAAGTCTACAAACCAAAAAAATAAAGAAACTTAAAACCTCTTTATAAAGAACTAGTACCTAAGCTCTAGAATAAAGATAAAAAAGAGAGGCAAAAAGCGAAGCAAACTAAAGGCAAAAGAAATCAGAAAAATAGTAGAGAAGAAAGAAAAAGTGATGCTACAAGGTGTGCAAAACATGTTCCATTCAACCCTGTTTTATACTGGTTTTTAAAACCAAAACTGATGCATAATTAATTCTATTTATTACTTAAATTAATTCCTATCATTTTGCCTCAATTACCCATCATAAAAAGATATATATAGAAAACTAATAGTTTTTGTCTTAAAAACTAGAAAATAAAACTATTTAGGAAATGGAAGGTTACTATTCATATTTTTTTATTCATGAGCTGAAAAAAAAAGTAATTCTTTATAGGTCATAGTATTATTTTAAAGCAAACCTAAACCCAAGCCCAAAACATGACCAAGGCTCGGACCTTCACATATGGTTTAAGTTCAAAACGCATTTCGCTTAGAGCTACTCCTTTTTAAAAGATTTAGTGTTCTATGGGCTAATTTTTAATTTTTTAATTTCTCATTCTATTATCTACTAAGAAAAGTTTATGTTCTTTCAATGTGGATAGAGGGTATTGAGTTTTACAAAACATTTTGTCGATACTTGAGATCACAATGACCAAGTAACAAATATTTCTTTGGAAAAAGGTTTTGGTATTTGAAAATAAAGTTGCCACCTAGTATTACAACTATTAGAAATCCTAACTGGTATGCAAAGATCTAAGGTAAATGACTAGTTATGCTAAGAGAAGATATTATTACCCTTAAAGTATTCTACCTAAGATAAGTTGCATTACTGATTTTATCTTAAATTGCTAACGGTTCGTTGTATTTAAATTACCACCGATCTATTTATTGGATCTTATTTGGATCTATTACGATGAGTTAAACTCTAGTATAAAGTTCAATACTTATTCGTTCTAAAAGTCTGGTTAAGTATTTTAACTTGGTCAAACCAGATCACAACTTAAAGTCATGTCTATAAATGTATCAAGGGGCTTTGTTAGGTCCTTGTAAACCCAGCCAAAGCCCTAGAAAAGGTCCATGAAAGATGCATTGAAAGGATTACCTATCATATAGTACCTCATATATTCCCGACTTTGGTGTTATGAAATATGAGATTGAAAATACCTTTAATTGGTGAGCATTTCAGGAAATTTAGTCCGACTTTTAGCTAGAAATTTCATTGTTATTTTTTTTTAAGGAATTATTGTGAGGGGTTATTCCTCCTCATATCCAAGTATTAACTCCCTATGATGAGTCCATATACAAAATTATTAAAAGTGAATAACAATTTATTTTTAGATATTCAAGTATTGGCTTGCTATAAGTCTATATACCTAAATATTAAAAGTATATAACAAAACACAATTTTCTTAATTAGGTTTTAAAATGGTTGTTGGATCTGTATAGATGAGAAAAGTAAACTTTGTGCCATTCATGAATCGTTACAATTCAAGTTTGCAAATTTGTCAATCATTTATGTAAATTTAATAATCCATACACACATTTACAAATCTGACAATTCAAAGTTAAGTTTTGGTGTTCTTCCATCCATTCCAACCTTTTCACACACACACACACACACACACATATATATTTGATGAATTTGGCCAAGATCTAAAGCTTAAAATCAAACCATTTAACATTATTTATCAATTCAAGATCTCAAAAACCCAAACAATACTAATAATCTTCAACATATTCAACAATATTACACACCATCTAATTTCTAGTTGCAAACTCACTAACTCATTAATTAATTTGGAATTTTCTCAATCAAATTGACATGAATCATCTACAATCATCACATAATATTAAGTTTTTTAAACAGTACTAATGATTAAATAAATCTTAATAAACCATGGTAAAATCAAATATTCTCATCCAATTCGAATTATATAAACTTGAAATTTATTACCAACAACTCAACCATTCAAACCAACCAATACCAAAAGTCAACACAAGCTTTATTAATTTCACAAACTATATTCAAATCACATACTAATTCAAAAAAGAATCACAAAAAATAACATCTCACTCCTATAAAATTAATCTAAGGTTTATAAAGTTTTAACCACAACTCAAATCAAATATTATTCCACCCTAATCTATTAACAAACACATAAATAATAAAAACCATACACCACATTTACCAAAAAATAATCCATAAACAAAATAAAATCAAGGTGTCATGATTTGAGGGCTCAAAAGTTCAACCTTTCAAGGTGGCTTATCTAGGTTTAAAGCTGTTAGAATTAGGTGGAGCAATGGTGGTGCGCAACAGTGCATATACATCTTGTCAGTGATGTAAGAGGCATGTGGAGGAGCTCCCTCTACCTGTCTTCTCTGTTTTTTTTTTCCTTTCTCGATTGACAGTGATAATTATTTTTGTTCATCATGGGAGATTTAGAGCTTCAAAGTTATGGTCTTCTTGTTATTTTTCCTTTCTTTTTATCTTTTAGCTCTCTCAGACTACCTCTCTTCACTGGGGTGTAGCAGTTGCTAGCATCGACTATTGGAGGAGGAGCTTGTATGGCTACTACCATTATCTCTAGTGATGCTTAGTGGATGAGAGAAGATGACATTGTTGTTATGGAGGATAATAAGGAGATAGGGAGAGATATCAAGATTATATATTTTTTTCTTTCCTATTTCTTTAGAGAGAGATACATTTTTGTTACTTGATTTTTGAAAGAAAGAGTGACTAGTTTTATTTTTTATTTTGAGGGAATTAGGGAGAGTGATAAGTTCTTTTTGCTTTTGAGGAGAGAGGAATGGTTTTTGGGTGTTTTGGAGAGAGGGACCAACTTCTATTTTTGTTTTTTTTTTTTTAATGAGAGAATGTGTGTGTATTGGAAAGTGTTATAGAGACTCATAAGTTTTTGTGATTTTTTGGTCAGTTTTCTCTTTCGCTTTGCGTACAAGATTCTCCCTCTTTATAAAAGAGTAGGTGGTCCTATTTATACTAATTAAGAAAATTCTTTTCATACTTAAGTGCTAATAAATTCACACTTCTATAATCTTCCTATATTTTCCAAAACTTTC
>Ga0325414_1007152_pt1 | contig 11860 bp, 12 predicted proteins | sample PopdelMetagenome_8_FD_206183 | JGI IMG/M metagenome (GOLD analysis project Ga0325414, IMG submission 206183) | Populus deltoides microbial communities from Bellville, Georgia, United States - Leaf-PdKOR-R3 | ecosystem: Host-associated > Plants > Phyllosphere > Phylloplane/Leaf | place: USA... | reverse complement strand
GACAACAGACAACAGACAACAGACAACAGAAGTCAGAGACTGTGGGGTCAAGCAAAATAACAAAACAATTGACACCTTTCAGTTTCTCACAAATTCCTAGTCATGCCGTGTCGTCAGATTAAATCCTATTTAAATAGGTGATTATTTTTATTCAGTTTTTATTATAAAAAAATATTAACCAAATTAATTTTTTTTAAAAAATAGAAACGAAATTAAAATTAATTCAAATCAGTTTAATTCAGTATTTTTAATTTAATTTATTTTTTTTCTAGTTTAACTTCGATTCAGTTCTTTTATTTTAAACTTATAAAATTAAATCAGTCAGTTTTTTTAAGTTTAATTAGTTTAATCGGTTTTTTTTGAGGTTTAGTTTTTTAATTTTTTTAATTTTCTTGATTTTTTTAATTTTTTAAATTTTTTAACTGGCCGCAAACTTTACTTCAATAGTATTAAGAAATCAAAGATGGAGATGATTACAGGGATGTCCCCGAGATTCCAACGCGTCAGATTAAAAAAATTTATGTATAAATAAAAAAATATTAAAATTATGAAAAAATTTTAATTTTATTATTAAACTGGGTTAAATTTCTGACCTTGTATTTTTTTAACTATTTTTTGTTTAATAATAATAATAAAAATACCCATAAAAGAAAGTAACCTAATATCAACATGTTCAGTAAATTATAAACACTATTTCTTAAACAAAAATGCATTATGGTCCTAAAAACAATTGAAATAAAACATTTCATAATATTTTGTATATAATTAAAGAAAAAAATATTAAAAAATACACTAAAATTATATTTAAAATATTTAAAAAAACATAAATTTTATGTTAATTAAATATTCATGATTTTGCTTTTAATATTAGACACATATTAATTAGAAAAAAAAAAGACAGGCTTCAAAAAAACAAAGCTCAAACACTTGGATATTCAAGTTTCTCTTTCCTGTCCATGCCTCATCATTGGACTAAGAATATAAATTTTTTGATAAAAATAAAATTTGTTTTACATCTCCTATCTCTGAATTTGCCTATTTTCTTTTAATTAGGCCATGGAAGAGTTTGATTGATAAAGAAAAACAGCCGTTTCACGTAATATGAACAGTGACGTTTTTTCAAGAAGTTATGATATAAAATCTTGTTACCTACTCTTTGACTAATTTTTAAGTGCACAAGGAAATTCACAGCCACCATAGATCTCAAACAAATTGCAAGCAAGAACCTCAACCATCAAAATGTTGCTAGGAAAGGGTGTCACCAGGTCGGATCAAAATTCAACTCAAGCTTCATCTTTAAATTCAATGCTAGATTCATCTTGCACTGTTTCAACGTTGAAAAGAAACAAGCATACAAAACTCAAAGTTCTTACAAACCCTATCACGATTTCCTTCTCTGGATTCCAATATGGAAAAAGATCAGTAACCGAACAATCATCAAACATATCAGAAGACAAACGACATTCGACAAAACAAAAGGAAAATGGAGATCAACAAAGTCACAATTTTTATCCAGTGTCGAGTTCAATAAACATTAAGATTTGCATATAAAGTTAACAAGAGTAAGACTGAAATTCCTTCTTTTTTTGGATCAACAGACTAGAGATTACTTGCAGTAAATAGAAACATGAAAAGCATAGAGTCATGATATGATCTCTTGACGCATAATCACACAACAGAACACCCAACATGCCCTAGCTCCTCGAGAAAACACAAGGAAACTCACTTCAAATAGCATCACGATAAGCCTCAAGGGCAGGGCCAGTAATCCTGCAAATCCTCCATTCAGGCAAAACATTAGCACCCATTTCCTCATAAAACTTGATGGCATTAACATTCCAGTCAAGAACCACCCATTCCACCCTCCCATACCCCATTTTCACAGCCTGTGAAGCCACAGCAGAAAGCAACATCTTCCCTAGTCCCTTTCTCCTATAGCACTCTCTCACGAACAAATCCTCCACATAAAACCCTGGTTTCCCCAAAAAAGTTGAGTAGTTTGGAAAGAACAAAACAAACCCAGCAACCACAGCATCTCCATTGATCCCATTTCTGAATGTTTCAGCTTCTGGGTCACTTAAAGAATGATCAAGATTGATGATTCTTTCAATGGGAGTGAAGTTTTGAGAGTGCAAGTTCGAGTCTTTTTCAAAAGGGCGTGAGGAGACTTCAAGAAGGAAGATGGTGAAAGAGTGGAAAGGTGGAGACTTGAATAGGGTAGAGGCAAGGTCGGATTCTGTGGCAGTGAAAAGGTGGGTTAGCTTTTCAAAGATGGCCATTTGGTGGATGAGTTTTTGGATGTTAGGTACGTCCAGTGGTGTTGCTAAGCGGATCCGGGAGAAGAGAGGGTGGCCTACTGGTGTTGAGTCAGAGTCTGGGAGGCCTGTAGGGGCGGAAGGCGCAGGGGTTGGTGGCGGCGGCGGTGCTGCTGCTGCCATTTTGGTGGAAATGGAAATTGGGAGTTTCTAGAGAAGCGGGGAGATTTTGTGAGTGATGGAAGCAATGGGAAGGATGGGGAGTGGAGTGGGTACGTGGGGGTCTTATATTTGAGGTTCTTACTTTTTAGTGTGTTTTGGAAGGATAGGTTTGTCAATATAATTTTTGTGGGATTTTTCCTGTAAAGTTGCTATGCTCATGGGAAAATGGATGATCATGTGTAAATTGCATATGATCCAGAAAATCGGTTAAAAAAACACTAGCATTTGGGTAGTGGACAGGATGATCCTGGAAATGAGTTGAAAACCTAATTGCATCTGGTGTGTACTTAGCCAATTCCAAAGTCGATATTGACGAAATGAACAGAAGGTACACAAAGACAGAACAAGTAAACAAATCCATTCATGAACAGAGTATCAGGAAATTTCAAAGGAGAATAGGAGCTTGATATCTTTCATGACAATAAAAAATGTAGTTTCATGATAACCCAGCTTCAAGGAAACCTACCTTGACCCACCAGAGAGGCCTCAAGATGTTATGTAGTGTAACACCTCTAAAAGATATTCCTCAAACAATTATTCCTGCCATTGCAACCACCAGTCCTATTCAAAAGGTATAGGTATCGAAAGATCCAGACGAATCGATACTGGAAAAAGGGTTTTCAACTACCACTGCATTCAAATAATTGTGAATGTCCCCCTACAAAAGGATCGGTCTAACCCTAACCTACAATATTCAAGTTTTTACAATTGACTTTGCAAGCCTATTTGGCCTCAAAATTCAATTTCTCATTTCCATATGATACAGATCCAGCCTGATTACAAAATAAATCTTCATGCAGGTGTGTTTGAATAGTGTCCTGTTTTCCTCCTGTGCCGACTGAAGTCTGATACAAACCTGAAAGAAAGGCCACAGCCTTCAACCTTGCACAGGTATGGCTTCTCACCAGTGTGCACCCGAATATGCTCAATCCTGGCCCATGCCCACTTGAACGACATGGAGCAACCCTTCCATGGACACTTGAGGGGTCTATCATCTTCATGAACACGTTGATGAACTATTGCATATTTGTGGGAACGAAACTTCTTACCACATCCATCATATGTGCATCGGTTGCGCTTGTGCAACTGTAACTCTGTCTTTGTCTCAAAACTCATGCGGCAACCTTCTAGATTACACTTGTGAGATCTCTTTGTGATTTCTTTCCTTTTTGGGCGAGGAACTGAAGCATCAGAAGGTTTCCTTGACCTCTTTGTTACTGGATTTTCCTCAGCTGATTTTCCAACATCAACCTCACTCTTACATGTTGCATCTTTCCCAGCCCTTGGTCTCAATCCTTCGCATGGACTCCTGATGAAGCCATTGCTATTGAGCTTGTTTTCTGTTGGCTGCTCCACTTCACTCTTTCTTTTTCTGCCCTTTCCAGCATTTGATCTAAAGTCTACCACAGTGGACTCAATGCTCTCAATCTCCTGAGATGAACACACTTCATTGCATTTTACCACACTTTCTCCACCACATGTTTTGTATTCAATGTCACAACATTTTTTAACTGGGGAAGGAGTAGGCTGATTTACCAGAATAACACAAGTAGACACAGGTCTGTCTTCGTTAATAGAACTTGAACTCTCGTGCATTTTCTGTGCTACACTGTCTCCAATCACCCCATCACTGGACTGAATTTCCTGCTCTACTTCAGGTTCTAAATCCATACAAGAATACAAGTCTTGAATAACACAGATCTCTCTTGAAGCTTCAGCAAGTACTTGGTTTTTGGTTGCAGAAATAGGGGCAAATTCCTCCACAGTGCTTATGTCTGTAGTTGGAATTTCTAGTGGTACAACAGTGCCTAAAGTAGAACCACTGCACAAGTCATTTTCAGCAGAGTCCTGCCTATTTAGTTTAGAGAATTCTGGTGACGCAGTAGATGGATTTATTTCCATTTGCGTACCAGAACATGAAGTAAGTTCCTTGTTAGAATCATTTGTAGTCAGAAAAACCAGCTGCTCCCCACTTTCAAAAGCCACACCATTGCACAAGTGGACTGCAGCATGCGGCTCTCTATGAAATTCAGAACTTTCATCCATAGGAACAATATTAGGCCCGCTAATAACATCACTTACAACCAGTTCCTCATTACTCCCATTTGTGGTTTCAGTTTCTTGCTGCATCTTATTTTCTGCTGCACAGGTGTCTTGCTCATGATCACATCTTTCATCCGGTGTGGTAGGAGGTTGATTCATCAGTGTGTCATCACTTGAAGAGCATTGGTCACCATTGGTTCTGCTTTTAGTCTCGATCTCTCTCTGCACTTCATTATCCAAAGTCACAAGAGGAGAAACCTCATTGTTAATGGATGAATTCTCCACAACTACATTCGCCATTTGTGCGACAGGGACGTGAGAAACATGTAAACTTGCTGAGTTAGCATGATCAGAAACCTCATGCATTGAAGCATCATCATCATCATCCAGGATCCTTTGTTGTCCTTCTGAAACCAAATCACAAGTCTCACTCATAATGTTGACATTTCCCATAATTTGATCCTCTATCTGCATTTCAAATCTTTCATTAGCTGCAGTGTCAAATGGACTGCAGCATTTTGTGGTGCAAAAATCCTGTCTTTCACTGGTTCCTCCTGAGGCATTTATCCCATGCTCTATATCACAACTACCACTGGCTTTTACATTACAAATGTTCCTCTCAGTGTTTGATTCCTCCAGCAATTGATCCTCAATCTGCCCCGCAACACTTTCGACAGCGAGAATTGAACCTGCAATTTGTGAAGGAGCAGAATTCAAGGTCAAACCACTAGCTGCTTCCAGCACCTGGACCTCATGCAGCATTTCAGAATCTTCAATGGGAGAAAAACCAAATGCTGCAGAACCACTTCCGGTAATCCCAATGTTGCAAGGGTAAATCACAGTAGTTTGTTCAGCATGCTTATCAGGATCATCACCACTAGCTCCTGAAACTTCTTCTGCCAAGCACCTTCTAGAGCATCTTCGAAGCCCATTTGTGGAATAATCTATTTTTACCTTGTACTTCCTTCTTGTGTAATGAATAAGTTTTTTTTCTTTTTTGTCAGTGAGACCATCTGGCTTATTCCCCAACAATTCATCTTTGTTTGTTTCCATAATCTTGCATGGTTTACAATTGACAGGCTGATTTAACTTGATTCTTGACCGAGATCTTCTAGATTGCCATTTGATGTTTAAGAAATCTGAACTGAGACTTCTGTCAGAGAATAATCCTCCCAATGCTAATGCATGTTGAACTTTCTTAGATGGAGAGTTCTTTCTGATCTTTACACAATACCGTAAGTTGATACCCAGTTTCGATGTCCAATCTTCTCCACATTCATGATGATCTTCATCATCGATTGCAAGATTTATCAAGTTCAGATTTTCTTGGGATGCAGCTTCCAAAGGAACCTCGTTATAATTGAAAGGATTCTCAATTTCCTCCGCGATGGCAAAAGCATGAGCTTTTATCTTTTGATAGTCTACAATATAAAATTTGCAAAATAATCATTGACCAAATCGAAAAACAGATAGCAAATACCAAAGAGAATGAATAGGACAGCACATCATGCATGTGCGTCCTGCTAAATCTCATTTTACCAAGTGACTCTACAGAAAAAATGTAAGCCCATCTCACCTGAATGGCAAATTATAAGCATGTTTGCTCCACCTTTAGACTGTAACAGCTCCTCAATTTGGACACCATGCTCCAGGCAGAAAATACGAGGTCTCAAGAACTTACAAGAAGTGTTCCACCCTGTTGGCGCTGGAAGATCCTTCAGGGACACAGAAAGATCACTCACAGGAGCACGATCATCTGCAGAGCCAGAAAAATGGACAAACCGATTAACTTTAGCACCCAGAGAGGCTCGGCTGTACATAAGAGTATGTTTGCTCTGATAAGATTTTATGTTTTACATAGAAGTTATTACTAGAACTCTATTCCAAATCAAGTGAGAAGTCATTATCAAATGCACGAAAATGAAAGTGTGAAAAGGAAAAATAAAGAGAGATGGGAAGTGGCAGAAAAGAATACACAAGTATCAAATAAGATAAAAGTACAAAAACTCAATACCTGGAATGGAGCCTTTAACAGAGGTATCAGGGTTTGAAGAGGGCTGAACATTATCGCTTCTTGTAACTCCTGGCTCTTCTTGAGCCGAAAGATAATCCCCAGGGGTAAGTTCTATAAATGCTCTCTCCGAAGGTTGTACAACGGACATAAATGGAAAACCAAGGATTCCACATGCCACACATGCTAATGTCCCCGAATCAACTTGAAAATCACACGATAAATCATCTTCCATGTATAAATCATTGAGAGTTTCCATATACAAGCTCATCTCCTTAAACAGATCATTCTCATTACTATTACTATTTAAGTCAGAATGAACATGGGAAGCATTTTCATTTGATGTAGTAGTGATAGTAGAAGTTATGCTGAGTAATTGAGACTCTTTACTTGCACAAGGAAGCAAATCAGGGTTCCATATCACCACATGACAAGTGGAATTTTTCTCAAGAAAAGCAGATAAAACATCATTTTCCTTTAACATGTCTTCTAGAAAAGCCTTCTTTACTGACAACTCTCTTTCTTCTCTCTGGCGATCTCTAAGACGAGAACTCCGAGCGCCTGGTAGCAAGGATCTTGGCACTCTGGCATCAAAAGAAATCCAACAACAATAATCAATAAAGCATGCAAATGATAACTTTATAAAAATATGAAAGGAGGGGTCATCACAGAAACTGTTCAAATATAACAACATAAAGTACTGCATGACAGAAAAATATTTGTGTGGTTATGGGGCTTGTAAGCTAGATGGAATTTAGCCAGATATATCTAAATCTTACGAAAGTAATTCAAGTGTATGCAAAAAATCATGTTGAAGGATTGATAAAAAGGCAAGTTAGTTAATACCTTGAACATCTAGTGAAAAAACAATTGATTTCAAATTGAAATCAAAACGTATATACAAACTTGTTGAAATGGACTGAAAAAAATGAGATACAATATGGGACACATTAATTAAAACAGGCCACGTGGATCTCAAAGTTTTTTATTGATCACCCTAATAAGACATGCCATGAAAGCAATTACAAAAACTAAAACGATCATTATCAATTTTAACCTAGTACGCATTTTATCTATGCTCCATCAGGTCAAAGCTTCCATTTCAACTGAAAGAGCAAACATTCTTCATAGAGAAAGTTTCATAAACTACAACACACAAGAAAGCTACAGTCGATAATCCACTGACCTGGAAACAAAAGACATGGTCAGCAGGTATAGAAGCTGCTGATGAGAAAGCATGGGAAGATAGTTCATGGCAGCTCTACGGACTGCAGCTTCCTTAGCTACTTTAAGCCATTGTGGAGTTCCAAAGTTGGCAGCTTCCCCACAGTTAAAACCTATCAAAATCCACAAAAAAAATAATTTATATAAAAGAAAAGTGATCTCAAGGAAGAGAGGATAAAACAAGGCAATAAAGCATACCATGGCTGAATCCTACATGGTAGGCCCTTGGAAAAGTCACAACAAATTCACCAGGATTCTGTACTAACCTGCAGAAAAAACAATTACAGTCAGTAGAACCACCAAATCCCGAGATCAAGACCACCTCTAAATCCAAGTTTTCATGAAAAATCAACGGAATGACCCACCTACAACAAGGAATGCCTGAGGAAATAATTGCTTCAGGAGACAGAAGGGTTGTCTTCTCACCCAACAGACTCAGGGCAGCTAGAAAAAGAAACCAGAATTTTAAGTTACAAAAAAACATATAGGAGTTAATGCCTAACAATTCCAGATTCAAACAAACCATTTCATTGTAACAGAGTTGATACAAGTTGCCAGACTAACAAATATGCCTTTCACCATAGTTACTAGAACTTGCCAAATCTGAGAAAATACAACTGAACCAGCTTTTGGTTTGTTTTAACTGTAAAACTAGAAGAAAAAAGAATGCAGCTGCAAGATACAAATTAGTTAATCACAAAAATTCTTTGCAACCTGATTCAGGCCTCGTTTATCATCAATTCTGGTACACATTTAGACAGTTGGCCTTAACAGGTCTGGCAGGTCCAATTTGGCATAAACAGCTAATCGTTCTTACATCTCATACCTCTTTGTGGGTTAGATTTATTTCCATTGTTTAGAAGTCCACAACCATGAACTTAAGAGTCACGATTAGTATACCGTTAAAAAGGAAACCAGGCAGCATAACACCAATTGGAGAAGCTACATTGGACCTGGATAACAATAGGTGGAAATTTGAGAGAATGATGGACTAACAGATTGGAGAAGTTTCTAACAGTGAAATATCTCTGGTTGCAAATAAACATGCAAAATGGCATCAAATAGCAGGACATAATCATTGACGAGATATATCTCCAACGCAACTACTTTTCTGGAAGTCCATTTATTTGCTATGATTTTGGCAATAAAATGGCCAGGCAGAAAGAGAGATCAAGTGAACAAAATGCACAAGGAAGAGGACTTCTTCATAAGAAAATGCATAATCTCAAGGAAGTTGTGACAAAGGATTTGTATCAGTCATAATAAATAACATGTCAGAAATCAATACATACCTAGTCGATCAATATTGCCACCATAAGCCTTAGTGCGTATAACTTCCTCAAAAGCAAATACATAATCTCCAGGGACAGCATACCAAGTCTTTGGAGAACCAATATGTAGAAAATTCATGCTGTGAAGCTCATGATCCTCAACATGCCAGGCAAACCAACTAAACAACATGCCAATATAGACCATAGGAGAAGTAACACCTGGGATATCATCTGGCATAAAACGAGTAAGTGAGCCAGGTGAGCGAGCAATCACTTGCAGATTCCAAGGGCTATTTGAAAGCTTCCAGCCTGCAGTACCTTCCATATCATTAGATGCAGCTACACTCTTTTGCTTAGAAGACTTCAAACTATCCTCTGCAGAAGGAGTTGCGGATGCCATAGATGACCTCGGTGTCATCTTCAAACACATGCTTGGCTCATTCTTAACAGTAACATCATCATTATGGGAATTCTTTACACCATCCATATCATTTTCCCGGCAAACAGGGATTTCTCTACTCCGGCGATAAGACTGATACGATGCCCTCTTCCTCCTCCGTCTTTGAAAATATCGAAAGTGACCTTCGGGTTCCCCAAATCCTGAACCAGGCACATCATTTGCATATTCCACATAGATAGGCTTCTCGGAAGCTGCCTTCCAAAACAATGCCTCCACAGCCAATGGATTAACCTCCTTAATCATACCCAACAAACTCCTCGCAAAAGCCTTAGACTTCGACTCAAACTGTTCCAACGTATAAACCTCACCACTTTGCCAAACTTGCTGATGAACACCCGATTGGGGATTCTCCTTATCCACCCCTTTTGCTTTCTTCGCACTTTGCCCTAACTCCTGCTGCCTAGTAGTAAACACCGCCCTATTCTCCCCATCATTACCACCATCCCTTAAAACACCATTCGACAAGTCCACATCATCACCCAATTCCGGACACTTAGACAGCGCCTTATTCAAGTTACTGAAAACATATCTTTTCGAAGGTTTAGGCAATGGAGGTATGATCTTACAAATCCCAAAAGCACTAGCTTCCTTCTCAATTTTCGATATGTAAGCAATTGGGTCTGCAAATTCAGTATCAGTTGGCCTAAACTCAGGTGCTAAAGGCAACCCTTTTAACCATTCGGGTATTTCCACGTTACCCATTTCAACAAATTATTCACATTAACACCAATTACAAAAGCACAACAAAATCACCATTGCTACACCATATCATGCTCAAGTATGTAAGTCTTCACTGCCATTCAAGCTAAAAAACCCATATTTTGAAAACCCCAGTTCAAAGATTCTAGCTTTGTGAAGTTGTTTCATGGGTTCAGTGTTTCATTGTGATTAAGCTACATTAACTGGAAAAAATAAGCAAAAGTAACATAAATGTAAGCCAAACAAAAACAGAACCTGGTAAAAGCAAGAGACTTTATTTTGATTTTGCCCTAATCAAAACCACAAGGCTAGAGAGCGAGAGAGAGAGTGGCAGAGGGGGAGAGAGAGAAAGAGAGAGATTGGGGGGTCCGAGCAGGTTAAGAGGGGCATTTTCTAATCCGGCGCAAGGTAGCGTTTTAAAGCGTGGGTTTGTCAACGTGTCAAAGGGAAATAATGCGCACGGGTGGAGCTCCTGTCTGTTCACTGTACGATTTCAGTTGAGGGCCCATTTTTTAGCGCGAAATATGGGGTGTGTTGTGTACCTAAAAGCGCAATTTAGCAGTAGGCGGTGATAAAAATATAGAAAGGGACATCTAGGGTGTATAGAGATGATACCATTGTAATGTTTATTTCATAGGTTTGAAACCCAGCTCGGTCTGGAATCTGGTTAGTCTGGAGGGTCGATCCGAGATCCAGTCAATTTAAAGTTAAAATTGAGCCGGGTTGAAAAAAAATAAAGAAAGAAAAAATTTGGTGTAACCCGGCGGGTCGACTCGGCAAAATCCGGTTGCAAATTCGTTGATTTTTTTTTTTTACTAAAACGATGTCGTTTGATTTTAAAAAAAAATTGACCTGGCCGACCCGATTAAACCTGGTGACCCGGTTAAAATCCGAAACCCGAGCCGGGTCTTAAAACTATGGTTTATATGGTGATCTAGAACGTAAAAATTTTAAAATTAATAGTACCAAGAAAATTTATTAATTAATTGATATGTTATTTAATAGATAAATTTAAAAAATTATTAATTTATACATTAATTAATAAATACCAATTTATTATAATATTAAAAAATATTGAGCTTAATACATATAGTATATATTGTAATTGTATGAATATTATTTAATTCTTAAATTAAAAATTATCATTATTCTATATGTTTTTCTTATAAAAAACTGAAATTGTTGAGCATTTTTTAACTACCTAGTAGAAAATAAGATGACTTAAAAATTGTTAAGTGACGAGAAAATTACTAAAAATATCGTGAAAAACAAAAAAAAAATAAAGTTATATAGTTATATATTGAAGCTTGTCCGTAGCAACTATACATTTAAAACAATAATCACATTATATATTTTTCAAGACTAAAAAGATATCAATTTAAAAATAAAACATTTAATATTAGAGTCATATTTTATAAAAACCTTTTAATTTAATTGAGTTACATGTATATATAATTTTAATATACAAAGAAATTATTAATTTACATGTCTAGTGGAAACTTTGTGTGTGTCTTGTTTAAATATATTATATTATAAATTTAATGAATTATTAATCTACCACGTCGATACCAAATCTAAATCTACCAAAAAAAACTAATTAAACTTAATAATTATTTGAATATTTATATATCAAAATAAAGATGTGGACTTTGTTTTTTAAAAAGAAAAAAATAAA
>Ga0325414_1007151_pt1 | contig 11861 bp, 4 predicted proteins | sample PopdelMetagenome_8_FD_206183 | JGI IMG/M metagenome (GOLD analysis project Ga0325414, IMG submission 206183) | Populus deltoides microbial communities from Bellville, Georgia, United States - Leaf-PdKOR-R3 | ecosystem: Host-associated > Plants > Phyllosphere > Phylloplane/Leaf | place: USA... | reverse complement strand
CGTTCCTTTGTTTTTTCAAAAGCAAAATCAAAGTCAAAATACGATCTTAATTCAATTGGTTATTTATAGAATTCGGATATATGGTTCAGAATCGCTTCGGACGTTCCTAGCTTTCCCATCAAGCTATTTTGGAAAAAATAAAAATAATTTCAGACAAAAAAAAGAAGAGGAAATTATTTATAAAAGGCGTCGTAAGATCAATGCCTTTGAAGATTTCCGAAGGCATCATAGAAAATACCACTTGATGAATTGATACGGTGACGATAATCAAGCACTCATAGAGGCCATTGCAAGGTAGCTGGATCTGGTTGTTACAAAAGAATCAAATTCACTAGATATGACCAGTGGGCAAAATATTTACTTGATCCCTTCAGAAAATAACGACCGTTGGATCAAATATTCCTTCTGGCCCACCATGCATAGGAGACGGGCCTACTTAGCATCGACCTCTCATCACAAATGGTTTTCTCGAGATGGTCTCTCCAAGGAAGTTATCTCTTTTCTTGAATTCAGACAAATGTGAAAGCAGATGGTCCCGTCTATATTAGTTGAAAACATACAATTTTTGAGTAAAATAGGATTTAAAGAGAATTACGTGACTAAGCTACCGAGGTTGACAGAGGAAAGCCCAGAGTAATTTGGCTTTACACAAACCAACAATCGTGTCTCTTTCCTAGTGAAACAGCAAAAACAAAAAACACACACGAGATTTCAGACGTTGGTGCTAGGTTAAAAAGCAACAGAATGAAGGTTCCTTTGTAGCTGGGTGTGAACAAAACCTACTTTCAAATCACAACGCAAGGCAACAAATGTTCAAGGAAAGTGTTTCTTTGAAGCATTCTTGTATGTACGTTGATTTTTCTGTCCTCTGCTTTATTCTCATAAAAACTCATGTCTCCCACTCTTTCTCCCGGTCTCTCAACTCCTCGCCAACGATTCAAAGAAGTTAGCTATAGCCTATAGGTCAATCACACCATGCAAGACTACAATCCCTCGTAAATGACTGGCGAATTGGCAATATGCATCTTCTTTCTCATAAGATGATCTAGTTCAGTTTCTACCCGTAACTTGTGCTTTTACTTTTTATTTTTTTCAATGGTATTAATATCACTGTGATTAAAGAAGAAAAATCAGCAAATTAAGATGTACATAATATGGTTGAAGATTTAATTTGGATTTATTATTTTGCAAAATAAATTGTATAAAAAGATGTGCAAATATATATACTAATTGATGGTGCATTAAAAATTATATATAGAAAAATCATCATATTGTTCAGGTGAACGGTATGACATCCAAGCCATTCAGACTACGCCTGAATGATCCAACACCTTCAAGCCAAAAGACCTTACCAAGTCGTTCAATCTATGACCAAGCGCAAATAGACTGTCCACGTACTTTTTGGCCTAGACCTAATACCATTTAAATTCTCATCTACTAGCACACACCACAATGCAAATTAACAAGCTCCAACCACTGACCTCTCCATCAATAGAACAACCAAGCAATCTCTGATTGACTTGCTCATAAATTGTTGGTAAAGGCTCATCCTTTCTCGCCAATAGCAATCTCCTACTCGCATGTCATATCAAATAGCACTTACCAACCACTGACCTCTTCTTCAATGGAACAACCAACAACTCATTTTCTCCGCTTATCAGGAGGCAACTTTCCATCATTACTCCACCCTTCGCGAGGTAAGCTGACACGACCAATATCTATAAATACTTGGGGTCACCAGTTAAATATTTAAGATTGAAGTCATTTAAGAACAATCACAAGTTTATTAGCCAATCCTTGCTCCTCACTCTCGTACTCCTTACACTTTTTTGCTTCTGATTCTCTAGGTCATCATCTCTTGCTCGTTATCACCTCCTGATCAACGCCTCCTGGTCATTACCACTTCACGATCACTACCACCTCTTAGTCATAACCATTTCTTGATTAACATCTCCTGGTCAATACCATCATCTTTTTATGACCACCTCCCCACACTTTGACCAACCCCTCACAGTGTGATCACCTCAAATCATGACCACCTCCTCACACTATAGGTTCACTCTTGCATATTTTGTTAACACATAATATTATTTTCCTACATTTATTAACTCAAGCATTGTAAACTTGTTTTTGCAAAAGAGCTTGTGGAAGTCACTTTGTCACGTGACTAATTAATGGTAAAGCCCAGTCACATAATTAGTCTAAGATGCATTCGTAGAAAGCCAAACCCAATTTAAAGTTTGAACAGCTTCATTAACAAAACTCTAAAAAGAAAGGGAAATAAACTATAGAAACACTCATAAACACTGTGGATTTTTTTATGTAAAAAACATGTTGGAAAAGTCTGCGTATTCAATTGTCTTTTATTGGAAAGAAGATATTCGACTTGTGATGGAAAGTAGGTCAAATAGCTAGCTACTAACTAAATGAGTTAGGCATTTTTTAATTTAGTTGATAAATTGTCAATAATTGTTAGACTAATGCACAAATCTTCACCTAATTAATTAGTTTCGAGTTCTTATTGTAAAACTCACAGAATGTATATATTTTATGTTTAAAAAATAATTTCATTGATATTCAAAATGATATGCAAAAACATTATGGTCTTTATGATAACGTTTATTACTATCTCGGGACAAAATGATAGAGTTAGTAAAGATAAAAATGTGTTTGATTAAAAAGATAAAGATAAAAACATAAAAATAAATTTATCTATCGTATAATTTTAGAGTGAATTTCTGTAGTTTCAAAATAGATTAGTTTTTATTTTTAAAATATCATTCAAAAAAACTATCAATTTCAAAATTATCCAACTAAGATATATAATGATAAAAATATTTATTATTATAGTTTTAAAACTCGACTTGTAAGTCAATTAAGGACAAGGCCCAAGTCATTGGTTGGGAGGGTAAATTCAGGTTGACTTGAGTTAACATAAGAATAAAAATGGTTTCATAGTTTTAAAACCTGGTTTAAGGGTTGACCTAGGGCAAGGCCTAAGTCACTAGTTAGGGGGTTAACGCGAGTTTTCCTGAGTTATCATAAGTATAAAAGTAGTTGTTAATATAGTATTAAAACCCGACCTAATGGAAGGCCTATGTCAGGAGCTGGGAAGGTCAACTCGGGTTGATTCAAGTTAGTATAAAGATAAAAATAGTTATTATCATTATTTTAAAACTTTATTTGACGATAGACACAGGGCAAGGCATTGGTTACAGGTTAGGAGGGTCAAGTCGGGTTGATCCAAGTCAACGTATGATTAAAAATAATAATAATTATAGTTTTATTACCTGACTCGGAAAATGGACCCGAGACAAGGTCATTTCGTCTAAAAAAGAATTAAATCAACATGGTTTTGACTATAAAAAAATCAAATAAAAAGTCAATGGGTTTTAATTTGACCCGTGTTTTATCCTAGACCGACTCAGGTTTTTGACCAGTTCAGGTCAATCCTTCATCTATTTTTCTTATACTAGGATCAGTCTGAGTTTCGGATTAACTAAGTCGACTCATGAGGCTAGTATGAGTTTATAACTAGGGTTAATGTAATATTATTAATTTCTACATTCAATATAAACTAAAATGAAAAAAATAATATCTAATTAATTTTTAAAAAAATATGAATTTTTCATAATAATAAATATTCTAAACTCAGATTAATAAATATTAAGATTAATCTGAGTTTAGAATATTCACTCGGATTTACTTAGTTTTTTTTTTAGTTCATTTTTTTTTGTTTCATCCTCAAAGTTTTTCTTGCTTCCTATGAGACATTCCTTTCATTTTGAAAAAAAAACCCAGGGTACATAGAATTTTTTTTTTTTATCTTTGTTTAATTTAACCTTTTTTATATGAATTTTTGCTTTTGAATTAAATTCAATATTAAATATATGCTTATAAAATGGTCATTTTATGTTTTGTTTTTCTTTTTAGTATGCTATTTTTACAACGTGGATGATCTCTTTCAATTACATGAATCATAATTTTTTTTTTTATATCACATGAATATCTTTTTTATATTAAAAAAATTAATCCAACTTACTATATAACACGGTCATCTAACTAGTCTATCACTATGAAAAAAAGAGAGAGAGCAGACCTCTATTTATGTGTATGTATTATTGCAGGCATTACGGACAATTATTAACCACAAATTAGAATGAGTGCGTAGAAAGGTATATCATATACATGATATCTTACCTAACTAAGGATTACTTGCCATCTGAGCCTGTGAACTTCAGCCAAACAAGGAATTTGAGTGTTGCGCGCGCGCGCGCGTGTATATATATATATATGATTGGATCCCTCCATTTTTTATTTTGTTTTTGCAAATACCTCTGTCATAATGTTTTTGGATTATATTATTTATTTGACTCATATTTTACCATGGATTAAATATTTTTTTATATAAAAAAATTATACATACAGGTTAATTTTCCTGATATATTTTTGCAGTTAAAAGAATTATAAATGCAAATCAAAACATTTATATATACATGTAATTAAATAAATCTACAATTATAAGTATTTTTATAATTATAACTTAACTTATTAAACTTGTAATTTAAATAATAAACTGAACTTAGTTAATTAATTTTTTTCTCTTTATATATTCATGAAAAAGTAGGGGCAATGTTTCTTTTGCTTTAAAATTATAATTTTGAAGTCATTTTAACTCAAAAAAAACCTTATTAATATGCTTCGAACACCTACAAACCAATACATTAATCTAAAAGACAAATTAAAACAAAAATTTCCAAAACCCCGAATCAATAGAATCAAAAGAATGGAAAATAGAAAACAAAAACATCCAACTTTTATGCTACCTTTCAAGATTAAATTGTAGTGTATATTATTCTCTTTCCACTCAATTAAGAGAAATCTTTGCCATCTCTCTCTCCTTTCTCTTGATTCTCTCTTTAAAAAGAAACCTAGTTGTTGTCGGGGAGAAATTAATCACCGGCAAATAGCCCTTCATCTTCCTAGTTCATTCCTTTTCTTTTTCTTTTTTCTTTTCTTTTCTTTATTTTGTCCTTATTTTTCTTTTAGCGTGTTAATAATTTGTATCTAGATTTGATTTGTGCACAGAGTTCTCACTTTGTTAGGATATCCTTTTGTTGGACTGTGATGAGTGTTTTTTGTTGGTTGAAAGAGATGGATGCGCTTTGGCAATTTGGAATGATTGAGATCTTTCATCGAAAGAGCTTGATAAGGCGAGACATGTTATTCCATTTATATATAGTGGGCTAAGAAAAACTTAATATGCAAGAAAAGCTTCATACTGAGCAATCCTCGTCGGGAAATTTCAGTGAGCTTTTAGTAACGTCCATAAAGAGACTATTTGCTACATTGAAGATCATTATCCACCATTGCTGTGAAAAAGGTCTTGTCTATTTTTATTTTTTTGTATATAACAAGTTACAATTCCTTAGTTTGTTCTATCATTGTGCCACGAAGACGGTGATGTATTTGTTTGATTTACATCATCAGTGGAATCACTTTCTTTTATATATAAAAATTGAATTCCAGTGGGCTCTTAATTTCTTAATTTATTCCATCAAACAATAAATTTTATCATATTCATTAAATTAAAGACCAAAAAATATTTTTTTAATTATTTATAAGAATTGGAATTCTCTTTACAAATATCTTTGAACTTTTTAAAATAAAAAACAATTGTCCATTTGCATTTAAGTCGCTTCATCAAATTGTATATATGCTTACAACAAAAAGACAATTAAATTGATTAAAAAAACAAAAAAAAGAAGAAGAAGAAGAATTTAGATCGATGCTTAAATATATGCAAGTTTTAAGCCTATAGCTTATGTCAAATTGTTACAAGTTAAAGTGTTACCATCTACAGTGTTCTAATAAAAAATAAAAAGGATTAATATATTCATCTACCTTTATATATTGGGCATATTCTTCAATACACTATTTAGAAATTTTCACTCTTATATGTCCTTATATTTGTATTTTCTCTCATATGCCCTTTTCCCCTAATATTTGGATAAAAATGCCCATAAACCATCAAAAAATGAAATCTAATTTTAAAAATACACAAAATATTATATATTTATATAAAAAAAACCTAGAAAATCTTGAAAAAATAGTAACATAAACCTCAAAAATATACCAAAAACATTGGCAACTAATAAAATTTTGAAAATCCCATGTTCTGCAAAACCCTCTTTGTTGTTTTGGATGTATTTATATTTACGAGGCTTAATTAATGGACATGATTTGTTTTTATTTTTTAGATTTGAAATGGTAGTATCTTTTAAAAAAATAAAAAACCGGCTTATAAATTCCTTTTCTAGGCTTTTTAATGCCGTTATTTTTTATGGGTTTTGTTCTAAGTGTTTTTGTATTTTTGTAAAAAACATTTAACGTATTTTTTTTCATTTTATTGACTTTTCAAAATTAATATTTTTCAAATGGTTAATGAAAACTATGGTATGAAAATTAAGTGGCAAAAGGGACATATGGGAGAAAACAAGAATATAATTTATTGTAAATTGAAAGTTCAAGAATTTAAAATTTTCAGTTGAGATAGTTCGCAGACTATTCTACAGAGACGGATGTATCCAAACATGCATCTCCTAGGATAAGCTGGTGAGAAACGAATTATTCACTTATCACATGTCCCAAATACTACACTTAATTATAGCCAATGAAGTAACTTATCCCGATTCCCAAATAGAAAAGAAAAACCGAAGCAAGACAAAAGATGAGCTTGAGAATGAATCTTTCTAGCATTTCCTTTCTCCACGCACATGCATTCGCTGGCAGATGATGTTTTGGGTGGAAGATCGATATTTAAAGTGCTGATCGCAGTCATAATAACATATGTATTTTTTAAATATAAATATATATATTTTCTTTGAAACAGTTTATGAATCTATTAAAATAAAATCAAAACATTTTCCTGCGACTCCATGCCTCTTTAGAAATAAATAGGCAAAACAGGGAGTCCACGAAAAGGCATGGGTGACCAAAGGGAGGGTACGTTGTCTTGATGCATGAAACAAGAATATTTGAACTAGGAGAAGGAGAGCCGGGGAGAGGGTCCGTGTAAATTGTGGCACCATTACTCCTCTTCAATTAACTCACAATTAATTCTCTCTCTATTTCTACAGACATGAGTATAAAATTTGAATTAGACTCTCTTCAAAACCATCAATTCGTATATTTCTATCTTACTTTGCACTAATTAATAGGTTAAAAGTTTTATTAGTTGATGCAGTAATATAGAGCTATTTCTCATTTATATATTAATCAGAATCTCAAATGGCGAGCTTTCAAAAACAACACTACATCAGTTTTTATTTGATCTTTACATGATATAGAGATAAAAATTTTGAGTTGGGTGATTTTGACAGTAAGAAAAAATATGAATACGTGAAAACACATCTTTTTTTTTTTTTAGTTTCTAGATATGTCAAAAAAGAAAAAAAAAAGGAAATATAAGAGTACGTAGACCTTATATAGAGAAGGAATATGCGTAAGGTAGACATGTATATTTGCTGTCCATATACATGGCATTAAATGATTGACGAAAAAATATATATGATATTGAGTGATATCAAGTTTTTATATATATTAATAAACAACAAGAGCTCAGAAAGAGTAGAAGCAAAATAGGTCTAAAGATTGCTTGTTTTCTTCTCTTCATCTCCGGATTGTAGTTGTCCCTTTCTATACTTTTCTCTTGGTTCTTTGTGGGTTTCGACTTAATCTTTCCTCTTGGTTCTTTTTGGGTTGTATCTGAAGGGCTACAAAGGAGGTAACATATCCAAGACCAGGATTTTTTTTCTTTTTTTTTGTTTGAATAGATATTATTGCTTGCTTTTTACAAGAAATTGAGTTTTTCCTCAGTGGAAATGCTATACATAGCATAGCCCTCGAGTATGTGTTGATCCTATTTGGTCAATTTTGAGTTCTAGATTTGCTTGCTTTGAAGAAAGAGAGAGAGAGAAGCTATATTTTGCGTAAATACATCTTGAAGATGGCCGCTGCTTCGTCATCTGCACCTTTCTTCGGCCGGGTAAGGGAAGAACATCAAAACCAGATAATACAACAGCATTCTTCAACAGCCACTTCCTCTACAGTTCCAACCACAGGACCTCAAAAGAAGAGAAGAAATCAACCTGGAACACCAAGCAAGTAGCTCTCTTTATATCCTATATGTCAATCCCATGTTACATATGTTACTATCCCCTAATCCGATATCAATCAGAATACCTAACGCTAATTATACCAACTTTCATGCAACAGTTGAAGTATTGACAAGCTTTTTTTAATTTCTTCTTCTTATACATGTTTTATTCCTTATATTAATCACCGGCCAGCTAGTTCTTGTTCTAAAACTAAATATTGTGGCGATAATTTCTCATTACAGATCCAGATGCAGAAGTGATAGCACTATCTCCCAAGACTCTAATGGCAACAAACAGGTTCATATGTGAGGTATGCAACAAAGGGTTCCAAAGGGAGCAAAACCTACAGCTCCACAGAAGAGGACACAACCTGCCTTGGAAGCTAAAGCAGAAGACTACAAAAGAAGTGAAGAGGAAGGTGTATCTGTGTCCCGAGCCCACATGTGTTCATCATGATCCTTCTAGGGCTCTTGGTGACCTTACTGGCATAAAAAAACACTACTTTAGAAAGCACGGTGAGAAGAAATGGAAGTGTGAGAAATGCTCAAAAAGATATGCTGTTCAATCTGATTGGAAAGCCCATTCTAAGACTTGCGGTACTAGAGAATACAGATGTGACTGTGGCACTCTTTTCTCAAGGTAACTATTTAATTCTTTCTCCATTATTAATCATATAACCATAATGATATTCGTCATAGGTATTAATTCATCGTAGCTATAGACAAAAGTGTGGTGATAAAAAGCTTTGTAAGATTGAGAGACTGAGAGTTTGAGAAGGCTGGTGGGGGGCGGGGAAGTCCAGTAGTACCTTTCTTCTCCCCTTTTGGATTACTCGTAGATTGGGTCTTTCGGCCTAACTAATCTAAGCTAACTCCATCTCTCTCTCATGCACCCACTCGACAGAAAGGACTAGTTGCATGTGAACAATCTGTGAAACTGCCATGCTGTGTGAAGGTCTCCAAAAGACATGATGATTAATTAAGGAAAAAAAACACAAGAAAAAAAATAAACAGAAAACTATTTCTTCATCGGTAACACCGCCGGTCCTTCATCTCTTTTCTCTATTCACGTGTTGTTGTTATAGAGTGTGTCAGGTAGTATATTGTTACTGGGTTTGTTCTCATGCGAGTTGGATGGATTTATATGCTATCTAGTTTGTTCTCTTCTGGGTTGGCTCAGTTCTTCCAAGTACTTCTTCCCATGAAAACGTTAGGGTTGCGGGGTTGAGATGCATCTCCATCTCTCTCCTCTTCTCAGAGAGAAGCGGTAATTAAGTAACTAAAATTATCTACCCTTCATATTGTTTTTTCCTTTTCTTATCAAGGGGCCGGGGGAGTGAGACAGAATGTTTTTACGGTCTTTTGAAAGCATATCAGTCTCTTTTTATCAGAGCGTTCCTGAGAATGTGGTCATTTATTGACAATTTTCATGGAAATGGAAAATACTCCTTCAGTAGAAAGGAAGACTCTTCATGGATTTTGCATCAATTGAAGCTAGTTTCCGAAAAAGGCTTCTGGGTTTCTGGTTTTTCATCTAATAGCACATAATACTTTTTTTCATTTATTGAAGAGCCACTACCTAAAATAGTATTTAGATTTGGATTGATTTATCCCTCTTTTATTTTCTGATTCCAATGTATAATTCTTTGCCCTACATTTTCTCCCTATTTCTTCAGAAATAAAATTCTTCTTTTCATATATTTGTTTGCCATTTTCTTTTCTCTTTTCATTTACTTCAGAAAATATTCCTATTTTCCTACGCGAAATTCATGTGATATAAAGAGAAAATATTCATGTGACCATTCGTAGATTTGGATTGATTTATCCTTCTTTTCTTTTCTTTTTTGGGCTTCAACTATTAACATTATCGTGGGAAGGGGGAGAGGTGACAATGCTAAACATTTTTTCTCCTTATCGAAGGCAAACGTTCATAGATTTGAATGGTCACATAGAATATTAGCATTTGAATTTAGCATCTTAGAAACGGCTAGTAAAAAATAACTTATCATTATATGTAGTTGTGCATTTTCAAATTTATCTGTCTCAAATTCCTTCCATCTTTTCCATTGATAACTGAGTGGTGGTCTAATGACTTTCTTTTCATGGTTTAACTGTTGCAGGCGTGATAGTTTTATCACACATAGAGCTTTTTGTGACGCACTAGCTCAGGAAAGTGCAAGGCATCCTACCAGCTTAAGTACTATAGGAAGTCATCTGTATGCAAATAACCACATGAGCTTAGGCTTCTCTCAAGTGGGTTCCCAAATTTCCCATTTACAAGATCACCACCCATCTGGTAATAACATGTTACGGCTGGGCAGTGCTGGGGCAGCCAATTTCGAGCATCTAATCCCTCCACCTAACCCTCCTTCAATGCCCATGATGCCTCCATCTGGTTTCTTCATGGGAGATGCAAACCAAGGGCCATTTCCAAACAAATCTTTACATGGGCTAATGCAACTTCCTGATCTTCAAAGCAACACTAACAACCCGGCTTCCAATCTGTTTAACTTCGGCTTCTTTTCAAATAATAGTAACACAGGCCGTACAAGTAACAATGACAATGCCAACACTGGAAGCACAACCACAAACTTAGTGAGTCCCGGATTGTTAAATGCTAACCAGTTCAACAACGTCAATGGTGCTGGCCAAAGGACATCAGTTTTCCCCACCAACATGAGTGGTGATCATGTTGGATCGGCTATGTCTTCCCTTTTCAATACTTCAATGCAACAAGAGAACATCACACCGCATGTGTCTGCCACTGCATTGCTTCAAAAAGCGGCTCAGATGGGTTCAACTACTAGCAGCAACAGTCCAAGTGGTTTACTGAGAAGCTTGGGGAGTTCTTCAACAACTGGTGCTAAATCTATTAGGCCACTTGTTTCCACCAACTTTGGCAGCAGTTTCAGCAATGCAAATGTAGGTGAAAGCTTAGAAACACACATGGAAAGTGAAAGCCAACTTCAAGGATTGATGAATTCTCTTGCCAATGGAAGCTCATCAATTTTTGGAAATGAACAGGACAACAGCTACACTGGGTTTGATAGCTCAAGTTTTAGCAAAGCAGACGAAGGAAATATGCATCAAGGTCTTGCTGGGTCAGATAAACTGACCTTGGATTTTTTGGGTGTTGGGGGCAGAGTAAGAAACATTGGTGGAGGGTTTCCACAAAGACAGCAACAAAATGGCATCAATAATATATAAGCTCCGTTGACCCTGATATATATAAAGTCAGCACAAGCTTGTCCACCGTTTGCAAGGGCATAATTACAGTGGACAGCATTTAATAAGGAAAAAAAAAGGAGAGGCGGTTTAGGTATGCATGTAATATTTTCTTAAGACTTTATTTTGCATCAGGTACGCATGTAGAAGATTGAATATTCTGTAGATCTTTTGGCTCCATTAGGGTTTCCAGCAGCAAATGTGCACAAGGCTTCGTTAAGCTAGATTACTGTGTTCTAATGACCAATGACTATGTTTTTTTCTCCGTGTGTACAGTATATAAATGTGTGTGTGTGCATACACCTTCCCCCTTGCTTTGGTACTGGTACAATGTCCCGAGCTTATTCAGCACATATATGGAGTAGGTACTCCCTCTCTCACAACACGAAACAAATTTTTGTTTTGGGTTTATATTGAATGTAGAAGGTGAAAAGGGTAGAGAATTGCTCTCAATATATAACCGACAAAATGAAAAGAA
>Ga0325414_1007145_pt1 | contig 11862 bp, 6 predicted proteins | sample PopdelMetagenome_8_FD_206183 | JGI IMG/M metagenome (GOLD analysis project Ga0325414, IMG submission 206183) | Populus deltoides microbial communities from Bellville, Georgia, United States - Leaf-PdKOR-R3 | ecosystem: Host-associated > Plants > Phyllosphere > Phylloplane/Leaf | place: USA... | reverse complement strand
AGAAATATTAAGTTCACTATGCTAAGTTCAAATTGGCATAGAAACATCAAATTAATAAACGGGGAGGTGAATTATTATAACAAAAGTTAAATAGTAGGGGAAATCATGTAGATCAAGAGAGTTTTTACCATGAATTGTAATAATAGTTTCACTTTCAATTTCTTATCTTTTTGCGAGCGGATAAACTTTTCTTGGCTTTCTTCCACAAGGGTATTCAAGTTTTTTTAATTTTCAAGTATAGTCAAATAATGTTTTTAGCCTAAAAAAAAAGAAAATAAGCTTTGCCTCTGGTTTTTTTACATGGGTATTTTGTGTAATTAAAAGGACCATGAGAGTGTTTTAGTATTTTCATGATGTATTCATTATTTTTTAATCAAAAAGACCTAGTGCGCTTGGGTCTGGCATTGCTAACACATCTAACCACATTGGGTTTGGCATGACTGTCTTAATCATGGCGTTTGGGTCTGACAAAGAGTTGAGTAGAGGTTTAAAACTTAACCCACTTGGTTAGGTTTAATAACAATATTAATACATTCTTCATACTCTTAATATTTTGTTACATTTTAAAAAAAATTTGATATTAACTCGTTATAGAGCGCGGGTCAATATACTAGTAACAAAAGCTAAATGGTGTAGGGAAATAACTGCAGACCAAGAGACATTTTACTATGGATTGTAATGGTAGTTTCACTTTCAATTTCTTATCTTTTCGCAAGCGGATAAACGTTTCTTTGACTTTCTTCCACAAAGGTATACAAGTTTTTCCAATTTTCAGGTACAGTCAAATAATGTTTTTAGCCTCAGAAAAGATAAAAATAAAGCTTTGCCTTTGGAGGTATTTTGGTATTTTTACATGAGCATTTTGTGTAATTAAAAGGACCGTGGGGGCGTTTTAGTATTTTCACAATGTATTTTTTATTTCTTATATGGGCATTTTTCAAAAGTTGTGGGTGTGTGTTTCTCATGCCTCAACGAGTAGGCGACACCTACGCCATTAAGAAGGCGAGTATGATGCTTCTCGGTGGCCAAATCTGGTCATCCACCATCTAACTGGATGCGCAGCCGTGCCCTCTTTCCCATGGTGTGGCACGTGTAGACAGATGATTGATTGGATTGCTGTCAATGATCGATTGTTTGCATTTTTCTTTCTTTCCTTTGCTAACAATTAAAGTGCATAATTGTCCTCTTTGTTTGTTGTTTTTCAAATCAAACATGTTTGCCATACCCAGGCACGGGCTAGTATGGTTGCTAGACCCAAGCGCATGAGTCTGGCATGGTTGCCAAACCCAAGCACCTTGGCATGGCAACCATGTCAAACCTATGCATCTAGGTCTGGCAACCATGTAAGCCTCAAACGCCCGGGTCTGCCAAACCCATGTCTAGGTCAAAAAAATTAAATTTTTTCAAAAGCACGATGGACTGCAAAACAAACACTGCTTCATTCAAGCAAGATTTTTTATTCATATGCAATAGAACTTAACTGTAAATTTTTTTTGTTTGTGCAACTTATTTTATAAATTTGTTATATTCAAAAAGGAAAGAATGAAAAAAAATATTGAGTTCTAAGTGATTTATTTTAAATTTTCAAAAATAAACTTTCTTTTTCTGTATGTACTATGGATGAAAGTATTAATTTTATGTTTTCATTCAAGTGTTGGATATTTTTTAAAGGGTTTATGTTTTTTTTAAAATTTGAGATGTTGTTGCATGATTTAATTGTTAAAGTTTACTACAAAGAAAGTTTATTCTACAATATAACTATTAGTATATACCAAAATTTGAAATATATGATCATAAAAGAAAACTTTTGAATTGATATATTATGTTGTAGGAAAAGAAAATATTATATATGTAAAAGACTTATTGTTTCTTTGACTATCTTAATTTGTGCAATTTTGTAGATAATTTCTTCACTAAAATTAGAGATTAATAAAAACAATTGAGTGAATTTTAGGGAAGCGTGTGGTTAATGTCCTAAAATAAAAGAAAGAAATATAGAAAAGATAAAAATATATTTGGTTAAAAAGACAAAGATGAAAATACAAAATAAATATATTTTTAGAACAATTGTAAGTGAATTCCTGTATTTTTTAAAAAAGACACATGAGTCTGGCACGGTTGCCAGACCTAAGCGCATGGGTCCGAATTTTTTCTTAATAATACATCAGAAGTCCACAAGGAATTATTAATTAGATGTCCTGAGACCATTCAACACATTTGCATGAGTATTTTGGTCATCAACAAAACCATTACCTTTGCCTAGCTTACAAAAATTATGCAAATCCTAGGCGTCAGACCCAACATATGTAGGTCTACAACCATTCTAGACCCAAGTGCCTTGAGTCTGGCAACCACACCAGACCCAAACTACTTAGTTCTGGCATTAAAAAGATGCATAGATCTGACATGGTTGTCATGCCCAAACATTTGGTCAAAAATAAAATTAAAAAATAACAGTATAAAAGCGAACCTTAATCTATATTTTAAAATTTTAAAGATCAATTAACTGGTTTTATTAAACAAGAGAAGAAGGGAATAAGTTATAATTAATGCTCTCGAGATCTTTTTGCTATTTAAGCATAGTTATTGACCCAAATGCATGTGTCTGGCATGGTTGTCATGCCCAAGTGTTGTGTCTGGCATATTTTTCATGCTTATGCGCATGAGTTTGACATGTTTATCATGCCCAGGAGCATGGGTATCGCATGGGTGCCAAGCCTAGGAGCATGGGTATCGCATGGCTGCCAGGCCCAAGAGCTTGGGCTAGCATGGCTGCTAGACCCAAGATGCGTAGGTTTGGTATAGCTGTCAAACCCAAGATGTTTGGGTTTGGCATGGTTGACATGCCCAAACGTTTGGGTCTGACATTGTTGCTAGGTCCAAGAGTATGGGTCTCGCATGCTGCTAGACCCAAAATGCTTAGTTCAACATGGCTGCCAGACCCAAGGCACATGGGTCTTGTATTATTGCCGGGTTTAGGAGCATGAGCCACTTGGCATGTCAAAGTTGTTGGTTACTAGTAATGCATAATGTTAAATTTTAAATGTTCCTTAAAATCTGTAATTGTTTGAAATTGAGCATTGAACTTAGATTCTATCATTTGATTTCGTAAATTTCAATCAAAATTGATCCTTAAATTTTCAATTTTGTCAATTATGTTTTCTTTTCACATTTAAATATATCTATATTAGCCAAACCCAAGGCGTCTGAGTCTGCGCTTGGGTCTAATAAAGAATTGAATGGAGGTTTAAAAATTAACCCACTTGGTTAGGTTTAATAATACTATTAAAACATTCTCCATACTCTTAATTTTTTTCTTTAAATTTTAAAAAAATATTGATATTGACCCACTGTGAAGCACAGACTAATATACTAATTATACATATAAGTGATGACATAAAGGTATCGTGTGTTCTAGTGGCGGTGACATTGCTACTTACTCATAAAAGAAATAAAGGAATTATAGCAATGAGTGAATGAAAATCAAGATAGAAGGAGAAAAGGGAATCGATATCTTTAATCAACCATATCCCATCAACAACTAGTAAGAATTGTGAAGAAATAGCTCCATTGAATTTAGGATGACAAGAACTTCCAAACATGATCCTATAATAACTATTTTTGGTGAAAAAAAAAATCTTATTAGCATGTCAAAGTTGTTGGTTACTAGTAATGCATAAGGTTAAATTTTATTTGTTCCCTAAAATTTGTAATTGTTTGAAATTGAGCATCGAACTTAGATTCTATCATTTAATTTGATAAATCTCAATCAAAATTGGTCCTTAAATTTTTAATTTTAACAATTATGTTTTATATTCGCATTTAAATATATCTATATTAATTTACTGTGAAAAATTAATATGATCAAATCAAATTTTAGTTGAAAAAATATATTCAAAGTATAAAACCCTCTTAACCATTTTTGTTTTTCGAAACATGCCCACTTATTTTTAAGTCTAAATGAACTTGTCTCAAGAGGGCATATGTAAAAACAAAAAAAAAATCAATCAATCAAAATTTGCCATTTATTTCAATTTTACTTTATTTTTTGAGATACAAAATTTTCTTCAAGATAAACTTTTGAAGTAAGAAAACTCTCTCAAAAGCTTTCAAGCCTCCTTCATCTAAGCTTGAAAACTACAAAAAATGAAGAACTGTTAGATCAAACCTAAACACCCCATAAGATTTATTCAAAGACAAATCAAATATACTCTTCAAAATATCAAATCATCAAATCTTGCTCTACAAATACATGTCTAGATTCACGTTCTTGCAAGGCATACAAATCTTGGTTTAATTTCACAAACAAATCAAGTAACCATAAATCAAATTCAAAGAAAGAATCAAATTATTGTTTATTCTTTTATAAAAATATTTTAAATAGAGATTGCACTCGGTCATATATTTTAATAAAATCAACTACTCGTACATGTGTGCTTGTTTAATATCAGGTACTCAAATTTGTGTCTATAAATTTTTGGCGACTCCACTAAAGACAATACGACCTCCAATAGCTCCAAATTATATGTTGTTAGTAATACCACACATATTCCCTGTAACTCTGATTGTGGGATCCTCAACAATATCCAAGTGATATTTTTGCAAAGCCTTGGTAGTTAAAGTTATGGGTGATCATTTTCGATTCAGTTCAGTTTGATTTTTACATGAAAAAATTAACCAAACCAAAATTATTATTTTATAAAATTTAAAATCGAAACCGGTTCAAACCGATCGATTTCGATTTAGTTCGGTTTTTGTTGTTATAAAATCAGTACAACCGAGAATCAAATCCCGTTTCTGCTGATTTCATGGTTCAAAATGATCGTGGATGTGGGATAAGCTGTTGCTGGACAAAAACCCCCAAGAATCAGAGATTCAAATCCATATTCCGATACAGAAGGCAATCCATTATTGTCCAGAGATGTAGCTGAGACAACTCCTCGTAGGAAAAGGAGCTAAAAGCACATTACAAATGAAACTCCTAGGAGTTTGAGTCAGAAATTTAGGCCAAAATCCTTTGATGAATTGGTGGGACAAAATGTAGTGGTAAGATCTCTTTTGGGTGCCATTTATAAAGGAAGGATAACCTCTTTATATCTCTTCCATGGTCCTCGTGGCACAGCTAAGACCTCTGTCGCGAGGATATTGGCTTGTTGTTGTCCTGAATTGCCTCTCACATGAGTAAAAAACCATGTGGTGTCTGCTGAGAATGTGTTGCGTTCTTTTCTGGGAAGAGCCGAGATATGAAAGGATGTGGTAGCTGCAAGTGTTGGAATGTTGTTTAAGGGTTTAGGTTAGTGACTATTTATACTGTCTTTTATAGTCTTTTTTTTTTAGAGTTATGTGGTTGAACCGGTTCGGTTCATTCCGGTTCATTCGGTTTTAGGCATTTAAAACCGAATCGAACTGAAAATTCTTTTGGGTTTTCTAATCGGTTAAGTTTTTTTTTCTCGGTTCTGTTTTTCAGTTTTTTTTTGTTTTCTCGATTTAATCGGTTTTTCAGGTTTTTTGCTCACCCCTAGTTAAAGTTTGGCCTCCCTTAATGCTCTCGAGTTTGTTCATTAACTTCGTTTTTGTATTGTCATTTTCCTTAAGTGAAGTCGAAAGCTCCTTGACGAGTGTTGTCAAATTAGTCACTTGATCCTCCAAAGATATAGTCTCATCGTCATCATTGATATGGTGTTAAAACTTGAAGTCTTGCTCAATGATGTTAACTGGTATGAAGAAGTCTTTACAAATGAATTGTTGAAATAGCCACCTCGAGTGATGATGGAAAGGTCACACGCCCCACTTGACTTTTATGATGGAGTTACTTGTACTTTCAACCTGGAAATAACGAATCCTCTTGCCCCTTGTGCATTTGGCTCAAGAATTAGCTTAGTTTACACATACAACTCAATGATGGATTTTGTTTTTAACAGTGGGTTGAAGAATCTTCAACAAAGTGTCGACAACCTGACTCAATAGTCTTGTTGCTTTTGGAAGCAATAAAAGTGATTGTGTTCTTTCTAGTTATTGTTGAGAGGTTGAAAATTCTTTTTTGAATGGAAGAGATAAGAGGCAAAGATATTCCTAGTGGAGTCACTAGGAATTTATAGATATAAATTTAAGTATTTAAAATTAAGCAAACACATATGTACAAATATTTAATTTTATTAAAATATATAACTGTATATGATCTCTATTTAAAAAAAATTTACAAAATAATAAACAACCATGTAATTCTTTTTTTGAATTTGATTTAAGATGGCTTGATTTATATATAAAGTCAAGCCAAGATTTGTCTTGCAAAAAAGTGAATTTAAACATGTATTTATATTGATGATTTAAGAAATTAAAGAGTTCCTTTGATTTGTTTTCAAAATATTGTTGAAAAACTCTTATGAAGTGTTTAAACTTTGATCTAACAGAGTTTTATTCCTTGTGGTCTCCAAGCGAAACTTTATTCTTTACAGTCTTCAAGCATAGATCATGGAAGCTTGAGAGCTTTTAAAAAAGCTAGCTTGCTTGAAGAACTTGTCTTGAAAAAAATTCTGTATATCCAAGATTTCTCCTTCTAGAATATATGTAAGAAGATTTCTCTTTTTTTTTTTTGTGTCTAGGGTTAAGCCCTATATTTATAAGGGCATTTAGGTCTTTTGCAAATACATGATATTATTTTATTGATTAATTTTTATTTATGGAATTTTGTATTTATGATAAGATAATCTTAAATATCTCATCTTATTCATCAATTTTTCATTGGCCAAGAAATATGTATAGACTATTTATTTTTCATGTCATTTATTTAAATTCTAATTTAATCTTTATGTAAAAATAAAATAAAAATAACACAAATTTTGATTGGTTGAAAAAACAAATTTTTCTACACCCCAAAATAACTGTTTGCCTTATATCTGAGATGGTAGACTGATTATTGCCAATAACAAAGCTGTTGCTTCCATGGTTATCTTATGAACACTACTGAGTTCAAAATTGTGAAAGGCAACAAAATATTATAGGCGATCATAGCCCCCTTTGGTTGTAAAATGCAGTAGACGGTAAATCAACTAAATTGGAATATAATCACTACATATGTACAGGGACACCCTAAAGAGGGAGGGAAAAGAAAGGCACAAAAGAGAACTCCAGCACCAGTTATTCACAATAGATAACTTAAAATGGCAAGTTCAAGCATGAACTAGAAGCACAAAGGCGTAAATCCATTAGACATTGACATACCCATCAACCGTCTGCCTCACTCTCAGTGTTAGATATATCAATATCAACGTACCCAAACTTGACCTGGATTAAAGAAAAGAAGCAAGAAAAAAAATGATGGTTAGTCCACGATTGAAAATTAAAGGAAAATTTCAGTTCCTGTTTTATGAACATTACTAAGACAGGGAAGAGAGAGAGAGGTGTTTGTGGAAAGGAGAGATGGATGGCCGCTCCCCTGATAGAGACATGAACAGCTTCTGTGCTTCCCTGTTACTGTACATCCAGTCTAGGCTACCAACCAACTAGGTAGATCGCTAACCCAACTTTATTCATCGATAAGAAACATGCAGAGAGAGATGTGAAATTAAGCGCATACTATGCATGAAAGGTAATGTCGATCAAATATGAAGTGGAAAGGGCATAAGATTTGTTTTTTTATGATTTTTGCATGAAGGGGTTGAGAAAGACGAGAGAATTGAAGACTGGAGATTTTTATTTTTTTTCAGAAAACTAGCACAGTGCCTGGATATTTTTGGGTGAAATAGCATGGTAAGAAACTTATTCGGGGATATAACACAATTCATTGAGCTGCAGCACGACCAAAATAAATTTTAAAGGTTGCGGCAGCGTCATTGCCACGTCCTTTAAATTTAAAAAAACAAATTGTTCTTTACATTAATAAAGATGATTGTCCCATGCACTTCACAAAAGCTATTTTATTTTGTTTCTTGCCTAAACAACCATGTGAACAGAAAGAAATATCATTTTGTGAAGTGCATGGGACAATCATTTTGTAAAGTGCTTAACCAAAATGATAAATTTCATTGTTGAAGTGCATGGAAAAATCATTTGTTCCCACTTCACAAATTAGAAATCACAGATTCCCATGCTTAACCAAAATGATATTTCATTGTATTTACATGGTCCAAGCAAGAAAAAAAATAAAATAACATCTGTGAAATGCATAGGAAAAACATATTTATTAATGCAAAGTACAATTTTTTTAAAAAAAAAAGTTTAAATGCGCGAGAATGACAGCAACTTTTTTTCAAATTTAAAGCATTTAAAATTTAAATTGGTCGCAATGACTAAATGTGTTATTTCCCCAAATAAGTTCCCTATTGTGCTATTTCCCCAAAAACATATGGGCATTGTGCTAGTTTTCAAAAAAAACACTCAGAAGCCTGGAGCAAAACATGATTTTTTCTGCTTTTTAAAGTTAAAATGGCCGACTTTACATTTATAAAATGCTGTTATTGCCATTCAGAATGAAATGTTGTTACACATAGTATAATGGTGCAAATGAAATAAAGGATAAGACCATTTTTTTGTTAAACCATCATTATACCATGGTAATCAATGGTCAATGGCAAACAATCTTCAGGTCACAAGCTTTTCAATTCTTGATGATTGATGATCCTACATTGGCAAGTGATATTACAGTCTAATTTTATCCTTAAACAAGTTTATCTCCATAAGTCCAATTAGGATTGCAGCCCTACTTTCATGTAGATTTCCACAGAAGTATCCATCTTAAACATAAAAAAATGAGTTACTAATTGTAGAACATGATCAGTAAATGACGATCAGTGCAAAAAGAGTTTGAAGTTAATTACTGTCTATCACATTTTCAGTCCACCTTACTAGATGCATGTTGGCAATGCATATACAACTATGGGAGGCACCGGAAAACTTAATAGAATTAATGAAGCACTGAAGTGGAGCAAAGAAAAAGCAACAACTAAAACTTTGCTGTATAATTCGCTTTTGAATTTAGAGCTTACATGATTGAGAATAGGAGAACAATTTTTCTTGAATCAAATGAGGATGCACGCTTATATCTTCTCCATCTGTTGTTTGGTGTATCATGAACTCTCTCAGTGAATGACTTGTCTGTTAAATGGAAAGGAATTACTATCACAAAGTAGATTCTCATTTATTGTTGCAAGCATATTCTGCTGGATTAATACTAAATATGAAAAGAGGCGTACACAAAATCATGGGGACAAGATGCCAGGAGCAGGAGTAGGTGTGATAAACAATTTGCATCTCTTAAAAGAATAACACGACAACCATCCCAAACTAGTTGGGACATCTCTTTAAGAGAATGATGGTAGCAAATCATATGTGAATAGCAGGTCAGGTAGCTAGCAGTCTTTGACTAGACTATCATGAACATATCCAATTGGATTAGATGAACAGCAGTGATGTAATGGAATATGCTTACATGCCTTTAGAAATTAACTTCAGCAATGATGATCCATGATTTGTAAAAAGTTGCATGAATCTCCCACATGTTTTCAGGTTTGCCTGTCTCTGCACCACCCCCTGCATAATGATGTAAGCAAACAAATACCAAAATTAGAGGAAGACTGACAAATCTCACATTGAGGCTAAACAAGCAAGCCCTTGAAATAATACAAAACATTGCAGACCATCCATGGAACTTACAGTTAATGGATCTTCGTTTTCTATACTTCCAACAGTTATACCACCAGATTTGGGTTTTGCAATAGTTTCCATCTCAATATCTATATCCACAACGCACGGTGAATAAGAATCTTCACTTTCCATCTGTAAATCAATGAAGTTATGGCAACTGATTTGAGCATCTAAGCACATCTGCTTCTTCGGTGGTAAAGGAAGCTCTACAAAGCTTAGAAAGGCTAGCTGAGATGTAAATTTTGAAGTGGTCTTGCTTTCCTCGGACAACATCGAAAAATCAAAGACATCTTGGCCCTAAACAAAGGTGAAAAAACTTCAAAAGATATGCATAATTTTAATCATATATGGCTGCTAAATGACCATTATTGACCATCTCATGAAAAAGAAATGAAAGTTTCAATAGGCAAAGTGTTCTTCATGAAAGAGCAAAAAGGGAGTGCTAACTCAAGCAGTTAAGGTTCGGATCACAGTATTCTTGTGTACAGAATACTTCGATTTGGGAATGACAGAAAAGAGCCACTAGTAGCAAAAAAATTGTGTAAATATTGTCTTCAAATTCCTTATTGGCCTAGTGTAAAATTTTGCAAGACCATACATATCATGTACAAGCCTCTTCATCAATTAGTTTAAAAAACCGAAGATTGCAATCTAAACAAACTTAATTAGACAAATGTATGCCATATCGTTTATACATATGATGATCCTGATCATCTTCATAGTATTCATTAGTTCAAATCTAACAGGACTTACAATCTAAAGAACAAAACTGTCTCGGAGGAATCACCCTCTGAGACAAAGATATAAGGATTAGGAATCGTACAAAATAATATGTAGGGAGTCTAGCCTCAATCAAGTCTTCATCCAACAACAGAATAGAACAAACATGAAGTACCATTCAGTTGTCTTGATCCATTGATAAGATTAAGATCTATTCATTTAAGAACAGGGATCGATGTTTCCTTGATTCTTCCTATTATAGAATTTCTAGATTCACCATATTGTGCAGTATATGGGTTGCAATCCTTGGACTCTTTGTCTGCATATCTGTATGTACGTATTTCAATCAACCTGCCAAATAGACACTGCACTGCAGAAGGCTAGATCATTTTCTATAACGGACAATTCCAAGTAATGTTGGAAAGATCACCAGGGAATCACGCAAGCATTGTTCCAACAGCATAGATATGAATTTGTCTATAAAATGCAAATATACAAAGAAAATTATATCCAGTCCCCTAGCATCAACTACTCAGCATTAGAACAACGTTTTAGAAAGATTACTATAATGGCATGATTTTTCTGCCATCAATGACATTCTACCATTATTATGAAAGAAAATGTGTTGGCTAGAGCAAATCGAAGTAACATTTCACCGCTTGGCCATCCTATTGAACATCAATTGTTATCTTGTCAGAAGTTTTGAATTAGTTAGCACTAGAGGTGGATTTCTGAGCACAAGGATTGATGATCGGCAGGTAACACTGATTGATCATAGTCGAGCTCCTATTGGCCAACCATCATAGACAAAAAAGGCTTAAGAGGCCAGACAATACCAATTACTATCTTAGCAAAGACGAGCTTACATGTGAATTGCGAAAGGCACATTTTTCTTCAACCGGAAACGACGCCTCATCAATGATTATAGGCAAAGCATCTAATATTCCAACACCAAAAAAAAAAAAACAAGCTTCCATTAGCTTGCTACATGTATTAAAGCAATTAATCACGTAATAGCTCACTAAAAACACCATTACCTAAAGAACAATGCTGGTTGACCTCGTCAAAACTCGTCTTTAGTGACTGGAAATACGAGTCTCCAACAGGCAAATCGCAACTTCCATCAAAATTCGCAGCTGGAAAGTACTCGCTTTCCTTCATGAGACAAAAAAAATAAAAATAAAAATTAACTAGCGTTAGGGAAGATCTGCTTGGTTACTGAGAAAAAAAAATAAGAAAAAAATAGTAAAGATAGATTAAAAGAAGTAGAAACCAGCAAAATAAAACAAAAAAATAAGAGCGTGATTAACTAGCTAAAACTAAAATGTAGCAAAAAGGGAAGTTGTAGCAGCCAAGTTGTTAACAAAAAAACAGAGAAAATAGAGCTTCTGAAGCAGAAAATGAAGCGAGGAGATCTAAATTCTGACCTTGGTGAAGGAATCAGTAGCCATTGCAGTATGCAGAGAGAGAGATATTGCAGAGAAAAGGCAACTTCACATG
>Ga0325414_1007143_pt1 | contig 11865 bp, 4 predicted proteins | sample PopdelMetagenome_8_FD_206183 | JGI IMG/M metagenome (GOLD analysis project Ga0325414, IMG submission 206183) | Populus deltoides microbial communities from Bellville, Georgia, United States - Leaf-PdKOR-R3 | ecosystem: Host-associated > Plants > Phyllosphere > Phylloplane/Leaf | place: USA... | reverse complement strand
ATGAGCATGTTGAGACCGAGACAGTGGAGAAAAGTGCAGAAACTAGTGAGCAAATGGAAGCAACTGGAGAAGTCTCCAATGAACAGCCCTTCCATGCCGTGACAGTACCACAATCAGTTCAATCTCTTGAGAATATTCATGAGGTACAAGTTCTAAACTCATCTCAAAATATTTCTGCTGGCTATAACTTGCCTTTCAGACATAATCGTGGACAACCTCCAAAACGATATTCACCTGATCATGGAATGAGCAAATCCAAGTACCCAATTGCCAACCATGTCTCAACACAGAAGCAAATCCAAGGCATTGGCGCATAAACTATCTACAGAAGATGTCCCTAATACAGTGAATGAAGCTTTGAATAATCCTAAATGGATTCAAGCAATAGAGGAAGAAATGGAAGCACTGCAGAAAAATAATACTTGGAAGCTCATACCACTACCTGAAGGAAAGAAAACTGTGGGATGTAGATGGGTGTTCTCTGTCAAACACAAAGCAGATGGTTCGGTAGAAAGATATAAAGCAAGGCTGGTGGCGAAGGGATATACTCAGACATATGGGATAGATTATCAAGAAACCTTCTCGCCGGTAGCAAAATTAAATACTGTGAGAGTACTGATCTCTCTTGCTGCAAACTTGGACTGGCCACTGCACCAATTTGACGTGAAAAATGCGTTTCTCCATGGAGATCTTGAGGAGGAGGTGTACATGGATGTTCCACCTGGCCTTACTTCTCCAATGCAAGGGAAGGTGGTCTGCAAGCTACAAAAGGCGTTATATGGCTTAAAACAATCCCCGAGAGCATGGTTTGGACGATTTAGTTTTGCCATGCGGAGATATGGTTACAAGCAAAGTAATTCAGACCACACTCTCTTCTTGAAGCACCAACGAGAAAAGGTAACAGCTCTCATAATCTATGTTGATGATATGATAATTACAGGAAATGACAGAGAAGAAATCTCAAAATTACAAGAGCAGTTAGCAACCGAGTTTGAGATGAAGAACCTCGGAGGATTAAAGTATTTTTTGGGGATTGAAGTGGCTCGATCGAGACAAGGCATATTTCTATCCCAAAGGAAATATGTGCTTGACTTGCTGTCTGAAACAGGAATGCTTGACTGCAAACCAGCCGATACACCAGTAGTTCAAAACCATGGTTTGGGAGAATTTCCTGATCAGGCTCCCACCAATAAAGAGAGATATCAACGCCTTGTGGTAAAACTAATATACTTATCTCATACTCGACCAGACATTGCATATGCCGTGAGTTTGGTAAGTCAATTTATTAATTACCCCAGCGAAGATCATATGAGTGCTGTGATTCGCATTTTGCAATACCTGAAGTCTTCTCCAGGCAGAGGACTGATGTTCAGGAAACATCAACATCTGCACATCAATGGTTACACTGACGCAGATTGGGCAGGGAACATCACTGACAGGAAATCCACATCTGGCTACTTCACATTTGTGGGCGGGAATCTAGTCACTTGGAGAAGCAAGAAACAGAAGGTAGTTGCTTTATCAAGTGCAGAAGCTGAATTCAGAGGTATGACCAAAGGACTATGTGAGCTACTTTGGTTAAAGAGATTAATGGAAGAAATTGGATGTTCATCTCAAGATACAATGAACATGTTTTGTGACAATAAAGCAGCCATAGCAATTGCGCACAACCCAGTTCAACATGATCGTACCAAACATGTTGAGGTAGATCGGCATTTCATTAAACAGAAGCTTGAAGACAATGTGATTCAATTTCCATTTGTAAAATCAGAAGATCAGCTAGCAGATATACTTACAAAGGCTGTCTCGGGCAAAATCTTTCATCACTCACTTGACAAGTTGGGCATTGCTGATATCTATGCACCAACTTGAGGGGGAGTGTTAACGTGAAGAATAAATATGGAAATCACAGAATAGGAATCATAGAATATTTAGTTTCCTAATTAGCCTTACTTGATTGTAAATCGTCCATGATTATTTCCTAGACTAGTGTAATGAGTTTTTCCTAATTAGTCTCTGTATAGGCTATATATATAAGAGCCTCTTCTGCTCTTACTTGATGTACTGAAATAACAATCAAATATATTCTTTCTCAGTTCAACAGACATTGAAGTTCTGTAGCTTGATTACTACAAAACATCAACGAAGTTTCTTGGTTCAAAAATTTAAACCGAGAAAGTAAAGTAAAAAAAATATAACTATTTAATTATTTGCAACCCCTTGAAGTCAGTGTAATACCATTTCGATAACATATTATTTGACTTTTTATTTTTTATTTTATTGTTTATCGAATGTTTGCTTGGACTATTTTATTACGTATATTACAATACAAAGTCATTTTTATTATGTTTCGGACAATAGTTTTAGTTCAAACAACGGTGTCAAAGTATGAGATGCGAGGGTGTTTGTGTGTGTAATATTGGTTGAGGTTGAATGTTTTTTTTATTGTTTGAAAATGTATAAAAATAATATTTTTTTATTTTTAAAAATTTTTTTAACATTAAAATATCAAAATAAATTAAAAAATAAATCTCAATTTTTTAGAAAACATGGTTTTGATCGTGTCTCCAAACACTATTGTAACAAGCTAATTTGTTTTCTTCAATGAGATTAGTTTTTTATTGTTTATTTATTTTTTATTTGGGGATTAAGTGTGTTTTATTATTATCGTGTAAAGTATTTTTACTTAAAAATGTATTAATATGATTTTTTTTAATATTTTTATTTTTATTTTTAACATCGCCACATTAAAATTATCAAAAAGCACCAAAAAAATATCAATTTAATATTTTTATCAAGATAAACATGTTTTTAAAATGCATTCAAATACAATTTCAAATACCAAAGGAATTGTTTCTAAATCTATTTATTAACTATAGACTAAAAAAAAAGGGTGTTTCAATAGTACTGGCTTTTCTTCTTATTTTTTCTTTTTTTTTTCTTCTTTGATGTCCTTTCAATTAATTTTTTTATTTTTTATTTCATGATTTAATATTATATTTATTTTATTATTGAGTTACCATACTTTCATGACACAAATTGTAGGTTTGGAGGATTAACCCGACTGACTCAAGTTTTTTTTTAATTAATTTTTTTTCTAATTTTTTTTTTACTATTGGGTTAATTAGGAATTAGACTTCATGATTTATTTTCTTTACTTTCTGTTATGTCATTTCAACCTCATGACCTAGGAATAGTACTTAACGGGTTGACTTGAGTTGACTCAAGTCGTTTTTTGTATCATTTTTGTAATTGTTTTATTTTTTAATTTTATTATTCAACATTGACTCTATTAATAATTGAGATTTGTAATCTTTTTTTATTTACTTTCTATGAGGATATCTTAGTATCATAATCAAGGTCGCGGGTTTCAGCATTTTAACCTCGATTAAATCAGGTTATTTTTTTCGTTTTCTCTGTAAAATGTTATTTCGGTCTCATGAAACGGGTCGTAGATCTTTCAACATTAGATTTGCTTTTTATTAGGTTGTCTCATTCTCATAACCTAGGTCGTGAGTTTGGCAGGTTAATCCAATAAATCAGTTATTTTAATTTTTTTAATTGATTTTTTTTTCTCAATTTCATCATTTAATATTGTGTTTGATTGGGAATTAGGCTTCATGATTTATTTTGGTTTACTTCTTATTAGGTTATCCTGACCTCATGACCCGGTAATAATGCTTAACAGATTAACTCGGGTTGACTTGGCTCACTTTTTATGTCATTTTTTAATTAGAATTTTTATAAATTTCATTGTTTAATATTGGATCCAATAAAAACGATTGAAAATTGAGCTTCATAATTTGTTTTAATTTGCTATTTATGGGGTTATCTCGGTCTCATGACCAGAGTTGTGGATTTGACATGTTAATCCGGGTTAAATCAGGTCATTTTTTTATTTTCTTTCTATGAGCTTATCTCGATTTGATTACCCGGCTAATGGGTTTGGCGGATTAACTCGAGTTATTTTTTATGTTTTTTTAATTGATTTTTTTAATCTCATCCTTCAACAATGAGCTGATTAAATATTGTAATTTGTTTCAATTTATTTTCCATGTGGTTATCCTAGTCTTATGACCTGAGTCGCGTGTTTGATAAGTTAACTCAGGTCACTTTTATAGATCATTTTTTAATTGATTTTTTTTTTCAATTTTATCCTTCAACATTTTGTTGATTTGAAATTAAATTTCATGATTTATTTTAATTTATTTTTTATAAGGTTATCATCATCATCTCATAACGCATGTCGTAGATTTAATATGTTAATCCGAGTTAATCCAAAGCAATACAATATATTGTTATCTTGATATTTTAAAAAAAATATATCATTTAAAAAAAAAATTGTTTAAATTATATTTCATTTCTAAACTAGCTCATCAATGATGTAGTGATAAGTAACTAGATCATTTATATTTTGATGTCATCGTTGATGTGTTTCTTTTTTCTCAATGATGCTCAATGTGAACATGTTCTACAACAATGTCATCGTTGACGAATTTCTCTTATATTTATTTTTCACTGAGAATCAATTTTCTCCCATCTAGATAAGATCAAGACGAAATCTCCTCCTGCACATGTCATAGTTTAAGGATGTAATTAGAAGTTGACATTCCTGGTTATCATTGATGTGTTTACATAATACAAGAAATGAGGACGACATCATACACGCTATTGAATTGTTCGATAATTTTATCAATTAGGTCTCAAAAGTCTTATACATTTCTCAATTGGAACATTAGTCTCTCCAGTTCGATAATTTTCATGTCGATTTTTTTATTATTAACGTGGGTGTCCGGACCAACTTGTGCACACCTCGACTAATCCCACGAGCCCTGAAGTTAACGACCATGTAAGCCTCCAGTAGTCATCATATTAGCAACCATAGGACTCGAACTTGAGACTACAAGAGAAGCAAATCTCTTGGTCCTAAACTCTTACCACTGGTCACCTACTAGATAGTATTTTCATGTCTTTCATGTCGATTTTGTTAAATAATATTTATCTAGTTTTATTTATTAATGGTAGAATAGTATTTTCAGTTTAACCTATATATAATTCCTTTGTATTTAGGTTAACTTAAGCACTCATAATAAACATATTATTGAGAATTCTAGCCTCCTTTTATGTTTGATCTGAAATACTTTAACATGGTATCAGAGCCTAGTTGATCGAACCCTTGGCTTGTTAATTTTATGGAACTCGCTGCCCTTGTAGAAATCATGTTCACCAATGTCAAAGCCACTGCTCGTATCAAAATCGTTATCATCATCCACTTCATTCCCTGTAGGATGTTCCAGCACGCTCAATGCATTCCTTTGAAGCTTAACTTCAGATCCATTTTTCAAAACATCAGACATGAGTTGTTTGACCTATTAAAAGATGAAGGATGAAGATCAGGTTTTGTGCTTGCTGCTGAAGAATTAATATCTGAAACTTTATTTTAGATTCTTCAGCTTCTGCAATTTGGTATTTCTATTCTGTCTCTACAATTATTTTGGTATTTCATCTTCTCTTCGGTTTCTGCAATTTGGTATCAGCTTCTGTAATTTGGTATTTCTGTTTTGTCTCTGCAATTGTTTTTATATTTCATCTTCTCTTCGATTTCTGCAATTTGGTATCAGCTTCTGCAATTTGGTATTTATGTTCTGTCTCTGCAATTGTTTTGGTATTTCATCTTCTCTTCGGTTTCTGCAATTTGGTATCAGCTTCTGCAATTTGGTATTTCTGTTCTGTCTCTGCAATTGTTTTGATATTTTGTCTTCTCTTCGGTTTTTGCAATTTGGTATCAGCTTCTGCAATTTGGTATTTCTGTTTTGTCTCTGCAATTGTTTTGGTATTTCATCTTCTCTTCGGTTTCTTCAATTTAGTATTTGAGTTAAGTTTCTGCAAAAAAAAAAAAAAACTGGAGTGATATTTTGTCTTCTGCTTCTGCAAAATCTAGTATTTCGACTTTCCTTCAGCTTCTGTCATGGCATTTACTAACAAAGAGATTGTTTGGTTACGTTGGTTACTTGCTGGTATGAGAGTTTTCTTTTCTCATCCTACTCCTATGAATTGTGACAACCAGAGTTCTATTTAGATTGCTCACAACTCGGTTTTTATGAGCGAACTAAGCACATTGAGATCGATTGTCATCTTACTCGTCATCATCTCAAGCATAGCACCATTACTTTGCCTTTTGTTCATTCTTCCTTGCAGATTGCAGATTTCTTTACCAAGACGCATTCCATATCTCGTTTTCGTTTTCTAATTGGCAAACTCTCGATGCTTGTAGATGTCGTATCGTGAGTTTGAGGGGAGATGTTAAGTAATATTTATCTAGTTTTATTTATTAAGGGTAGAATAGTATTTTCAATTTAACCTATATATAATTCTTTTGTATTTAGGTTAACTTAAGCACTCATAATAAACATATTATTGAGAATTCTAGCCTCCTTTTATGTATGATTTGAAATACTTTAACAGATTTTTATTTGAAACATTGCTTTTTTATTGCATAACAAATATTGGCAGAAGGATCCAATTCAGAATAGTGTGAAATATTAGAGACAATCGATATTTTTTCTCTTATTTATGGACTTAATTGAGAATAGTTACATATTTTAGGGATTCAATTTATCTTCTACTCAATCAAGATCTGGAGGAGTATGAAGAACATGATAGGAAACTCCCATTAAATTACAAAAAAAAAAACGAAAATCCATGTGAAACGCACTGTGGGCTCTAGACACAAAACAGGCAATAGTGCTTTTCTCTTCTTTTTTTTTCTTAGGATTGTTTACGCTTTGGTCCCTTAATTTATTGTGCTTTGTACTTGGTCCTATGACATAGCTTTGATTTGCATGTGCTCTTAGTAATTTATTTTCTATGCATGCGTAAAGGAATATTGAGGTCTCGTGAAAATGTTGTCACCTGGTTAATTCTTGATTATGTGAAATAAAATTCAATTAATAAACCTCTTTTTTTTTGTCAATTTAGAGATTGATTTACTTGATTTACATGATTAAAGGGGGAGTTCATGTCCTTATATTTATTTTGATCTCTTTGCTTCTTTTTCTTTCAATTTAATTCTTTTTTATTAGTTTTATTTGGGATTTGACTTGGTATTTTATTTTGGTTGCCTTAATACAATGATCTTACAATATTGAGAAAAAAAACTATGCTCGATTGATACTTATATTTGCAAAATAAAACAAAGTTCGACTCATTTATTACGTGTTAAATGACCAAAATTGAAACTGATACAAGTATAGAGACTGGAGTAAACAGGAAGGGAAGATTGGTTGGCACATGCAACCCAGGTACCCAGCGGGTTGGCGGCAATTGTGTTCTTTAAGCGGCATGTCTTAGTCTTCACAGCCTTCTAGCACATGTCGATAGAAGAGACACCATTGGGCTCCGACATACTTTCTTTCACTCTTCTCCCTTTTCTCTCTTCTCTTCTTAAGAATAGCGCTAGCTTGCAAAAATATAAAGGTGTCATTCATTTATTTTTTGTATCATATTTGGTACTCATTTTTTTATTGCTATATTTTTTTGTTTTGAGTTCTTTTTTTATTGATTTTTTTTTTTAGATTTTATCTTTTAGCATTTGATTTCATTTAATTTTTATATCAGATTTAATTCTTATGATTTTGATTACTTTTTTTTTATCCTTTTATTATTATTATTTTTCAATCTCATCCATCAACATTTTGTTTTATTTTATTTCTTATTTTAAATTTGGTTCTTATTATTTTAATTGCTATTTATTTTGTTTTGAATCCTTTTTTTATTGAATTTTGTTTTTCAATTTCGTCTCTCATTATTTAATTGATTTGAGATTTTACTTTGTGATTTTTTCAGGTGTGATTTTTTCAGGTTTGATTTTTATGGGATTAGTCCCGGCTCATGACTCGAGTTATGAGTTTTGAAGATTAACTTAAGTTGTCTTCGATCTTTTTTATATCTTTTTTAAAAAATTAATTTTTTTTTTTTTTTTGCAATTTCATCCTTCAGTATAGGGTTGTTCAGGGATTGAGCTTCGTGATTTTTTTTTAATTTTATTTTTAAAGGATTATTTTGATCTCATATCCCTAATCATGGACTTAATAGGTTAACCCGGGTTAACTTGAGGGTTTTTTTTCCTATTGCCTTTTTTATATTGGATGTTTATTTTCTAGTTTCGCCCTTGAATACTGGGTTGTCTGAGATTTGATATTTGAGTTTCTTTGTTTTGTTTAATTTTTTTAATAGGTTATCTCGATCTCACGATAAAGTCACGTATTTGGCTAGTAGACTTGGATGGACTCGAGTTGTGTTTTTTTATTTTTTAGATTTTTTTTAATTCTATCATTTTATATTTGATTTTATAGGAATTGAGCTTCGGGTTTTTTTAGTTTTTTTATTTTTGTGGGGGTTATCATATTTTCATTTGGTTTTTTTTTTCATTATCAAATATTGAGAGGATATATTTTCATAATGTTGTCAATCATTTATTTTTTAAGTTGGTTATTGTATTTTTTTCTAGTTCGATTGATTTATTTACTGTTGTTGCGTATTCTATATATTATATTGCTAGATTAACTGCATTTATTGGACAAATTCGAGTTAATAACCAAATTTTTAGATTTTTTTTTCCTTCTTTGAAATCACTAACTTCTCCTTGACAGTTTTTTTTTACATCGAGAAAAAACTAGTCCAATCTAGTAAGCACTATATATAATGTGCAGGTCGTTCCACATGCCTCCAAAATTGAATATATATGATGTGCATATCATTCCACATGCCTCCAAAATTGAAAAACAAGTGCCAAAAAATAATAACAAAGATAAAGTTTAAAGAAGATTCTCTTAGACTTGAGAACTGGAGTTAGATGGCCGGCGGGAAAGCATGGGTATTAACCTAACTTATGTTAATTTAATTTAGTGCAGGTGTTTGTTGGTGGTCGAGCGAGGATTTTTTAAATAAAATGATAAATTATTAATAAATATTTGATATTATATATTATGTAAATATGCATTATATTAAAAAATCAATTTGAAATACATGTACTAACTCATATCAAATAAAATTAATTTAAAAATACTTTTAAAATGAAAAAACTTATGTTATAGTTGTTCTTTTCGAGTTTTATATTTTAAAACCGCTTCATAATAACTTTATTATCAATCACATCAAAAATATTTTTCTTAATATATACAATCAAACTATCATTCATCTATTTTTAGTTTAGGGTGGGTTCAATGCCTGTGTTTTCTAAATCTTCTAAGGACTAGTGACGTTCTTGGCAATAATTTTATGCAAACATATGGTAGAGAGTAGATAAAACCATAACTTAAAAAGATTGTCATGACAAACCGATATTGTTATTGTTGACTTATTGTTTTCTACTGGCGGGTTAAACATAAATGTTAAATATTTTTTTTATTTCTCTATTGTGTCGTTAATTTTTTGAGTTGTCCTATACTTCATTTTTAATCACTAGTAAGTTCATTGTCATCCATTTTCAATATGAAATTCATAGTAAATTACTTATCAATTCATCAAAACTCATTTCAATTCATATCCATATGCATATAATGTTATTCATACATATATTAATTCAATAAACTCTTAAATTATTATAAATCCTAACATTTTCAATAACTAATTATAAAGGAATAAAACTAAAATTAAACAATGAAACAAATAGAAAAGATGAAGAAAACTTACCTAAAACATAAAGCATAAAAGGTTATTTACTTAACTAATTAATAGCTTAGGACTTGAAGAGAAATTTTACAAAAGAAAGAGAGACAAGAATATTAGTTCGAAAGAAAGAAGAAAGGCTCTCAATTAATTAATGAAAGATAAAAAAAAGAAAAAATATTAGTGAAATGTGCTAAATATATATATTATATATTATATTATGTTGTAAGTTAAGAATAGCTAACTTGGGTTAATTAGTAGCCAACAAAAAAAAATTAAACATGTTAAGATATTATTAATATTTTAATATAAAAAATATTTTTTAAAAAAAATTTAAGAGGGCAATTGCCTACTTTTAACACCATATCAACTGGTGTATGGTGATTGTCATATAAGTTAATTCAAATTATTTTTTAAAAAAATAAAAAGATGTTATTTTAATTATTTTATTAAATCAACTCAAATTTTAATTAAATTAACTTAATTATAGATTAACCTATTAAATCAAATCAAGTTAATTTTAAATTATTTTTTATACTACAATCTATATTTGTTTCTTACTTAAGGAAATTTATTTATTTATTTATTTATTTATTGGGTTCAGTATTTGTCAAACAAAAACGAACTTTGAATTAAGTTTTACGATAATAACCTACGGAGACATTAAACTCGAAAGTCGGCAATTACTTTGTTTCTTCAAGGTAGTAGAAGTTTCTCGCTGGGGTGTACTGCTGGCTAGGTACACATAGTACAGCCTCGTACAAGTTTGTTGACCTAAATTAAATTCAAAATAAAAAAGTCAAAGTCAAGATTGTACGTCGTGATCAAACTACTGCTAACATTTTTTTTTTTGTAAGTAGCACTAAAAAAAAAAAAAACCTCAAAATAGCCTCAAAGAAATAATAGAGGTCATGGTTATGCTTCTGGGAATATCACAACCCAAATTTCTTTTTGAAATATACAAGTTGTGCTCTCGAAAACAACATGATCTATATAATTTATTAAAGAGAATAGCACAACCTAAAAATAATTACGAAGATTGTATTCTTTAGAACATATTTTATGTGCGTTCAACTCATAATTTTTTTATATATTTAAAGTAAACTTGATGGCTTGAGACTCAAACCGTGCTAAATTTAAAATTAAATCGATTAAATAGTTGGTTTTATTAGACTTGATTAAAGCTTGGTTAACCCAATTAATCTGATTTAACTTGACCTCAACTCGACAAGCCTAGTATGAAACATATTAAAAAATCAAAACAACATATATTTAGTTTTTCATGGAAAAAATAAGTATTTCATAAAAAAAAAGAAAAAAATAAGTTCATCTAAGACAAAGCAGTTTTGATGTTTTATATATATATATATATATATATATATATATATATATATATCTGTCAATAACTCAGCCTTATATTTAGTTATAGACAGAAATTAAGAGCGTATTTGACAGTGTGGTTGTGGATGTTTTTCAAATAACTTTTCGTGCCAAAATATATGTAAATGATGTTTTTTTATTTTTTAAAAATTATTTTTGACATTAGCATATAAAAACAATTCAAAATATATAAATTATATTAAATTTTATTAAAAAAAATTTAAAATTTTGAAAAATACAGCTACAATCGTGTTACCAAACGTTGATTTAGTTATAGGCAGACATTAAGCCTGGCACACGCATAATGAAGCCTGGGAAATTGTGTAATGCGGTGCATTTTCACAAAGATTGACCACGGAAATAAGTTTTATTATGCAATTTCTCGATGAAATTGTAAAATGATGAAAAATATATCCACTAACTCATTCCTCTCTCTCTATTACAAAAAGCAGAGACAAGGAGCACACCTCCTCCGAGGCAAACTCCTCTATCTCTTCTTAACTCATCCAAATTTAATAACCAACATTTTGTTTTTCGGTTAGAAAGTATTTTTGTAAAACAATAATTTTTTTATTTTAAATTAATTTTTTTAATATTTTTAAATCGTTTTTTGAAATATTATTGTTAAAAATAAAATAAAAATTATTTTAATATTATATATATATAATATTTTTAAAAGAAGCTGCTTATATCTTAAAAGGAGTCTAAATTAACATCACATCAAGTTAAGTTGAATAGTAGTAAACCATGGACCGTGTCACGGTGTTGAAATCAGGAAAGGTCTAAGGTGTGAACCGGAAACACAAGCACACCTTC
>Ga0325414_1007142_pt1 | contig 11866 bp, 15 predicted proteins | sample PopdelMetagenome_8_FD_206183 | JGI IMG/M metagenome (GOLD analysis project Ga0325414, IMG submission 206183) | Populus deltoides microbial communities from Bellville, Georgia, United States - Leaf-PdKOR-R3 | ecosystem: Host-associated > Plants > Phyllosphere > Phylloplane/Leaf | place: USA... | reverse complement strand
GTTTGTGCTTGGTTTGTCTTTGTTCATTTCTTTATGTTGTCCATCATGGGGTTCCTATCATTAAGACTCAAATGTTAAACACTTTATTAATGTCATCTAGAATCTCAATAATTTTATCATTTTGAGTGTCCTCAAAGACAAAATGCATGGATTTTTCAAGACAAAGTGTTCTATTATTATATATTCTATAAGCCTTACTAGAAAAGAAATAACCAGTTAAAATACCAACATCGGATTTTGAATCAAACTTATTCAAATTATCTTTAGTATTAAGAATAAAACATTTTGAACCAAAAACTTTGAGATATAAGATGTTGGGCTTCCTACTTCTTCAAAGCTCATAAGGAGTTTTTTTCAAATCTGGCCTCAAGGTAACATGATTTAAAATATAAGAAGATTTATTTATAGCTTTTGTCAAAATAAACATTTAGGGATATCAAATTCATTTAATATTATTCTTGCCATTTTTTGAAGAGATCGATTTTTCCTTCCCACAACCCTATTTTGTTAGGTAGTTCTAGGTGTGAAAAGTGATGGTGGTATCCTTTTTCTTCACAAAATGCTTCAAATAGATCACTTATAAATTCACCACCATGATCACTCCTTATGTTTATGATTGAAAAACCATTTTTATTTTTAACCTTTTTTAAAAACCTTACAAATCCATAAATAGTTTCATCTTTTGATTTTAAAAACAAAACTTATGTATATCATATAAAGTCATCCATAGTCATAAATATATATTTATTACCACTTATACTTCTAGCTCTAGTTAGTTTAAATAGTTTTATGTGTAGCAATTCTAAAGGTCTTTCAGTAGAAATATGGTTATTGCTCTTAAAAGATGTTTTCACTTGTTCATCCATTTGACAAGCATCATATAACCTTTTCTTCTTGAATACAATATGAGGGAGTCCTTTAACAAGTTTATAAAGAATGTTCATGCTTATATGACCTAGTCTTCTATGCCAAAGAAAATTATTATTAATGCTAGCAACAAGACAACTTTCTATTATCATTCATTCATCAATCTTAATCTTATAAACTTTTTCTTTTTCTATTACCAACAAATAAAACTTTACCATTTTCAAGGATTAAACAACATACATGGTAAAAAACAATTTTATAGCCTTTATCACATAATTGAATAATACTAAGCAAATTATGTTTTAAGATATTGATAAGGAAAACCTTTTCTATTGAAGATGAAGACTTACCTCCAATATTTTTAACTCCAATGATCTTTCCTTTTGAGTTATCTCCAAAAGTGAATTTTTCACCATTGATTTATGCTTGAGAACAATGAATCATCTCCAGTCATGTATCTTGTGTAGCACTATCTAAGAACCACTCCCTGTATTCCCTCAATTCATATACACATAAAATCAAGATGAGGTTTTTGGTACTCGTAGCTTCTTAGGTCCTTTTTACTTAATAGCGGTTCCTTTTGAAACCTAAGTCATATTACTAACTTTGTCCTTCTTCATAGGACATGTATAAATCAAATGACCAATGTTACTACAATAATGAAATGTTTGGTTTGAGTCATATAATTGTTTGGCTTTAAAAAAAGTAATTCTTCAAATATTTTTTATTCTTTTTAGGTTGATAACTTAAACTTTTATTTTATTGAAAACACATCTTTGACTAGCTATGATGATTTTTGAAATCTTAGAACCTTTAGTGAATTTTGCTAGTGTGGTGTTTAACTTATCAACATTTTCTTTTAAAGCTTTATTTTCCTCTTTAAGTAGGTTCATCTTATTGCAATCATCAATTACATTAAATGCTTTATTTTCTAAAGTCTCTTTTTCAATGAACAAGTATGCATGGTTCTTTTTTAATGTGCTATATTTTGATCCTAGCTTCTTACTCATCATACAAGGATTCAAAAGAATCATGCAATTCATTATAGATAATGTCAAATTCATCATCCGAAGAGAGTACTTTATTATCACTTTTAATTATCATGAAACACATGTTTGCAACATGTTTTTCTTCATCACTTGAACTAGAGTTTGAGTCATCACTCCATGTCTCTTTCACTACTCATTTGTGATGATGATTCTTCTTTTTATTTTGAAAGAAAGTGTAATCAACCTTTATATGTCTTGTCTTGTTGCACTTGTAGCATCTAAGTGCCTTCTTGTTAGATTCTTTTTTATTTCCATCCTTCTTGAAATTTAAGAACTTTATATTCCCTTGATTCTTTCTTAGGAAATCTTAGAATTGTCTTGTGATAAGTGCAATGTCCTTCTCCACTTCATCATCATCATCATCATCATCATTATCAATTTGGTGAATGGTTTTGAATGCCAATTTCTTCTTTGAATTCTCTTCTAGTTCTTGTTTTTTCATGGTGATCCTATGTGTCATTAATGATGCAATGAGCTCTTTCAATGGAAGTTTGGTGAGATCCTTGGCTTCTCAAATTGCCTTCACACCTTTTCTTCCCAAGCCTTTGGTGAGGACCTAATAATTTTGCTCACAATTTTGGTATTATTATAAGTCCTACCAAGAGCATCCAAACTATTAATGATAGTTGTCATTCTAGTAAACATACTAATTATGGATTCATTTTGAAGCATTTTGAATAACTTATATTGATGTGAAAGCATGTTTATTTTGGATTCTTTAACTTGATTGGTACCTTCATAAGTTATTTCTAAAGCATGTCATATGTCCCTAGCACTTTTGCAAGATGTAATCCTATTAAACTCACTTCTACTTGATGCATAATATAAAGTATTCATAGTTTTAGCATCCATAGATAACAACTTTTTATCGCTTTCAGTATACTCACTTTTAGCCTTAGGAATAGTTATACCATCTTTAATTTTAGTAGGCTTGTGAGGTCCATTTTCAATAGATAGCCATAGATCATAATTAATAGATTAAAAATATATAATCTTCCTAGCTTTCCAATGGTCATAGTCAATACCATATAAAAAAAAAAGGTGGCTTAGAGGATGATGTTCCTTGATTTTAAAAATAACAACTAGTGGTTGTCATTATACTCAAAGTTTAAGCAAAATAAATAAATGAGAACCTTGCTCTCAGACCAATTGTTGTTCTAGGATCAAAGTAATAATAACACCTAAGAAGAGGTGAATTAGGTATTCCACTAATACTAACAAATAATGCAATTTAAAACCATTAAGCACATTAAGAACAATAAACACAATAATCAACAATATAATTCAAGTGCTTAAAATAAATAGGTAAAGGAATAAAGATTTCAAACTCGGTTTTTAACGTGATCCAACAAACCTATATCTACACCCCAAGTACAACCATAATTGAGTATTGTATTCTTTTATTAATCCAAGTTAAAGATACAATGTCCTTGATGAATCTACACCAAGCTTATACATTACTTGAAGATGTCCCCTCCTCAAGATTTTTCCCTTGGTGACAATACATCACCAATGCCAAGAGTTTATCCAAACTCAAGTTTTTATAATTGTGATTTTATAGTCACAAAATACTCTCTCAGTAGAGTGGATTTTACAATTGAGAATCTATAATCTCTATAACTCACTCAATAGAAATTAAGGGATTTGAAAATGTTTAAATGTTGTGAGAATAAGAATGTATACTCTTGTGCAAAAATATGAATGTTTTAATGCACAAATATAAGTATGATTAAGGATTGATAATTTTGAAGTTGTTTTTATTTTAAAATAGCTTGTATATGATATATGTTCAGATTCACTATTTAATTCTGCAATTAGACAAGCTATATATATGTTTTTAGTAAAAGCTAATTGTTTTATAGTTGTTAATGTTTCTCTGACAGATGAAACAGTTAACCAGTTTATATCAGTTAGGATAATCAATCAACTGGTTCCTGCATATTCCAAGGTGTTCATCCCTGATGAACAAGCAGTTAACTAATTCAACTTAAAAACTAGACTTGACAGTTTTAAACCTTATGAAACTTGAACCAACTAAATGCATATCAATCATATAATGCAAGTAAAGTGAAATGCGTGAATTTGTTTTAATTTGTGCTATCAAGTAAGATTCAAATATTTATACAATTTTCACTAAAATGAATCCTTAAGAACTAAGTCTTCACTTACTTTGCATCTAGGACTTGTAGATTGATTTCTTCATTTAATTTTTCATGCTGGTTGATGTGTTCTTCATATAAAACCATGTTTAAATTTATTCTCAACCAAGCATATTATTAATCCAATTTTATTTAATTGTTATCATCAAAATATATAAATATTAATATATTGCCCAAATGTCAACAAGTATATATGCCTTGTAGCCAATCAGCTGGTTACACATAGTATTGACTTTATTCATGTAAATATATTTAATTTATTAATAAAATTTTATATATCTTTAATATTTATCAAATATTTTATTAATGAATCTACTATTTGATTAATGAATCTAGAATAAAGATAAACTTGAATCGACTAAAGAAATTATAAAGTTATAATTATGAGATTCTTATTGCATTAAAGCATTGTTCTTAAATATTTTTGGCCAATGCTCTATTAAGACTGAATATTAATTAGAGTTGCTAAAATTGATACATATTATGTTTCTTTCTTTATAAAAAGAAGTAGTTGTTCTCATAAGCTGGGGTATGAGAGATATCTAGAACTAATATGCTGGTGTTTGTCAGGTGATATATACACTAAATTAACTCGTATGAGAATTTCATATGAAGAGATCACATGTGTTTATAGAAATGCTTACGTGATAATTATGCAAGTGATCCTTAGACTTGAGATTACTAAATTATCTTATATAGAGAATGTTATGTTTTGATTATGCTACACATTGTTTTAAATAAATAACTTTAAGGTATCTGCAAGCTTTTGTTATATCTGTTAGAGAATAATATAAATCATATATTGTGTGAAACCTCTGGGCGAAAAATTATAAATTGACTAATTTCATGTAAAACAAAAGGAAACAACTTTGTAAATCCCGATCAGGTTATCAGAAAATTCTAAAACTTTGCGTGGAGCCTTCTAATATGATTCCTTAGCTTGGGTTAAAATTTCATAATTTTTAGAGAAATTCAAAAATTTGACAAAAAATCACAATTTGACTAGTTTTACGTTATTGAACGTAATTTTAAATCCAACCATCAGATTAAGCTGACATTTTATAAGAAACCTTAAAATATATTGAATAAAATTTGGTTAAAATTTTAGGATGAACGGAGCTCGGTAGTGCTATCAAAGAATAAGGACCGTCAAATAGAAGTAAAAAGACTCATTAAGGGTAAAATAGTAATTTTCCATTAAAAATAAAACAAGGCAGCCCCTTTTCTGTTATGAATTGCCAAGTGGGTAGTAACAAATGTGGAAAGAAAATAAGAGAAGAACGTGAGAAGTTAAGAGAAAAACAAGAAAAGGTGAGAGAGAGCTTTGAAACTTGTAAGATTAAAAGACTTGGAACATTAAATTAAGGAAGAATCAAGTGAAGGAAGATATAAGAAAGGTGAGGAGGGCTGGCCACACTAGGAGGAGAAGAAAAGTTGGGAGAACTTAGATTGGTAAGTATGAAAAGTTTAGATTCTTACTTGAATGAAATGTTTTTGGGTTTCTTTGAGTAAGTTATCAAACAATGACAATTAAATTTGATTTAATTTCTCATAATCTTGATTTTTTAAAATTAGGGTTCTTATGAGAATTTGGGTATTTTGAGAAAAATAGTAAACATGATGGAATTGAGGTAGAATAGTATAGAAATAGTGAATGTAAGTAGTAATTAAGAAAGAAATTGAATAATGTTGAAGAAAAGAACTTGTAATTAAGGATGAGGAAATATAGGAATGAGGTTTTGATTGTTTTATGTTTGAGAAATGTTCTTTATCTTATTTGAAGTATTCAAAATATAAATAAGTGAAGAAACATCATAAGAATGTGAAAAGAAGGAATAAATAAATGGTAGGAAAAGTTCATGGGAGAATTCTTTAAGTGAGTTAAAAGAAGAAAATTGATTAAAACTATAAGTTGAAAATGAGGTGACAAATGAATGAAAATTTTGGTGTAAACCCCAATTAAATAAAAGATATTAATGCTTCAAATTTAGGCACGTAGGATAAATGATAATGGATTAATAATGTAGTGCAATCTGATTGATTCAGGAATTGTACCAGGAGCAGGGCATCAAGCAGGAGGGGCTGGGCCATCATGAGCAGACGGTAAATGATTCATCACTTTCTTTTAAAATTAAAATTTTCATTATTAGTTATAAGTTTTTTATGACATGTTGATATGAAAGAAGTAGATGAAGAAACCGTTGGTATTATAATTGAATTACCGGTCAGTTGGTATGAATTACCGGTTTGTATGAATTACTGGTTAGTATAGAAGTACTGGTTGGTTAGTATGGAATTACCAGTTGGTATGGAATTACCGCTTAGTTAATATGAAATTACCGGTTGGTTGGTATGAATTACCAGTTAGTATGAATTACCAGTTAATATAGAAGTACCGGTTGGTTAGTATGGAATTTCAGATGTTGGGCAATTCGTATGGAATTACCGATTGTATTGGCTATTGATAGACAATAGTGGCTATTGATAGAGAATAGCCGGATGTTGGGTAATTCGTATGGAATTACCGGTTTGATAGTTGGCTATTTAAGAGGGTTAGCCGAGTTTGAAGTAAAATTTGTGAATTACCAAATTAAAAAATTAAGAAATGAGTGTTGATCACAGAGGTCCTATAAGTATAGGATTAATAAATTATGAATGGGTTATTAATGTTGATATATAGTAAGTTGGTGATGAAAGATAATTTGATACAATTTTAAAGACTTGTGAACATAATAGCTTTATCATCTTTAATATGTTATCTTCCTTATTTCTTATTAATGTTATGTATACAGGTTTTTCACGAGGTGATGCAGAGCGTTAAATATGGGCTTCATGTTTTAATCTGTTTATTTTGTGGAATGTAATATATTTGCTTTATATGTAATTTGTAATATATGTAGATTGTAATATATGTGTCCTGAATATGTTTTGCTTTTGGTACTTATACATTTAAAATGTATGAGTAAGGAACTAATATTATTAAACTATTCAAAAAGAAAATTTAGTAATTATAATCTTGCATGTGTAGAAGATGAATGCATGTTAATGTAATAATTAGTTCAATATGAATCTTTTGAGTTTATAATTGTTTGTAGTTAATGTGTTATTTGTTGATGATGTAAGGTTGAGAAAATACAATGAAATATAGTTATGTGAAATATTATTTGATTAGATGAGATATGATCCAGGATAGTTGGGTCGAAGTGGAAGTTTTACGTATTGTGATCGAATGAAGTCTAGTCGATAACTTAGTAACATCAAAAAACAAAGGAAACTCTGCCGAAATTTCAAAAAACAAATCTCATAATCTTAGATATACTATTCAATACTTGACATTAGTAATGAAATGTTTGAGATTTCATGACATTATAATTTGAGGGTGTTACAGTTGGTATCAAAGCCAGTTAAGGTTCAAGAGACCATCATTAACGTAAAATATTGTTTCAGGATGGTATGTACATGGCAAAAAGCCAGGGCTGACTCGTCACCAGAGAGGGACGAGCGTTTAGTTGAGACAGGAGTTAGAGGACTAGAAGGAGATCCGCTGGTTGATACAACATCTTTTATGCCAGCTGTGTCAGTGCAATATGGACAGGGAGAGTCATCAGGACTTTGAGATGAGTGGGGGCATTTGATGGAGATAGGCAGGGGACTCAGCCCCCACCAACAGTAGCGCTTGCAGTAGCACCAGCAACACCCCCTGTGGTAGCACCTCCACTATACCCAGATCCAACTTATTTTGCGCAGTTGGTTCATGCAGTGATGACAAAGATGTCAGGACCATTGAGTACTACCCCTAGGGATACTGTGGTCAATTTAGTTCGATGGGTAAAGATTTTGAGGGAATTAGGTTGTGAAGCATTTATGGGAGAGGAGGATGCTAAGATAGTTGGCCGATGGTTACAAAAGATAGAGAGGTCTATAGAACAGATAGCAATACCAGCAGAGTTTCGAGTGGATTGTGCGACTCAGCTGTTATCGGACAAAGCTCAGACATGGTGGGATATTGTTAAAAAGAGACGGGCTGTTGAGACGCTTAGATGGAGGGATTTTAGGACAGAGTTTAAGAACAAATATTATTCCCGCCAACATCAAAAGATCAAGGAACAAGAGTTCTTGGCTCTTACATAGGAAGATATGACAGCATTGGAATATAAAAGGCAGTTTCAGGACCTCTCTATGTTTGCTTCTGTTTATTTACCGATTGAGCAGCATCGGATCGAGAGACTCCGAGATGGACTCCGACAAGAGCTAAGGATGGGATTGGTTGTTTTGCAGTTTCTGACAGTGAGGGATTTTATAGTGGCCGCTCAGTCTCTAGAGGCCGTGGCAGCTGCATGGCGGCGGGAAGGTGATAGACAGGGTATTATAAGAGTAGAAAAGTGTAAAAAGCCTGCATCGTTTACAGGGAGACCTTCTTTTCCAAAAAAGGGAAAAAGAGGACATTTTGGTCAGTTTAGAAGAAAGGGAGGAAATTTTAGATCAAGGGGTACATTGAGTAAATCTATGCAGAACTCACACAGAGGGCGGTCATACCCACAAACTAGCTTACTAGGAGGAGTCGCAGAGGGCTCCAGGATGACTACTTATCCCCTGTGTGTGAGATGTAAGCGCAGATATCTTAGAGATTGTTTGGCTACATCTAGTAGATGTTATATATGCAGACAGGAACATAGATTGAGGGATTGTCCCTATCTAAATGTTGCATGTTAACATTATGGAGAGCCTGGGCATCGTAAGAGGGAGTGTCCTTAGAGGACTATGAGGCAGGCACAGAGACAGGGTTTTTCAGTACAGAGTCAGCAGTAGTTTGCGACCGTGGACAGGCCGGGTAGACCTGCCCAATCTAGGACTAGTGCCGTTCGAGGCCGACCTCGAGTACAAGGAAGTGGAGTTCACGGGAGAGTTTTCTGAATGACTCAAGAAGATATGCGAGTTGCCACAGATGTTGTTGCAGGTACTTTACTGTTAGAATCTCATCATGTATATACATTGATTGATCCTGGTGCTACCCATTCCTTTGTAGCTAGAAAATATAAAGATAAATTGAAAGTGCAGCTTATGAGAGTGGAAAAAGGGGTAGTAATTGGTACACCTCTAGGGAAAACTGTACTTATTGAGTATGTTTACAAGGGTTGTTGGGTAAGAATAGGAGATGTTGAAATGAGGGTAGATTTATTACCACTAGATTTATATGATTTTGAGATGATCTTGGGAATGGATTGGCTAGTAACTTACAAAGCCCAAATAGATTGTTTTACTAAAACGGTAACTCTCCAGGATGAGGGTGGTAGGAGGGTAGAGTTTAGAGGAGAGAGAAACATCATACCAAATAGTATAATTTCGATTGTGACGGCTAAGAAACTATTAAGAAAAGGATGTATAGCTTATCTTGCCTATGTAGTAGATTTGGAAAAGAAAGAAATAGAGTTGGATAAAATACCTATAGTAAGGGAGTTTCCAAATGTATTTCTAAAGGAATTACCAAGGTTACCACCTGAGAGAGAAGTAGAAGTTGCGATAGAAACATTGCCTAGAACTACACCAGTAGCTCAAGCACCGTATCGAATGGCGCCTACAGAATTGGTGGAATTAAAAATATAGTTGCAAGAATTGCTGGATAAAGGGTTTATTCGCCCTAGTGTTTCACCTTGGGGGGCTCCTGAGCTATTTGTTAAAAAGAAAGATGGAACATTACGGCTCTGTATAGATTATAGACAACTCAATAAAATGACTATAAAAAATAAGTACCCCCTTCCATGAATTAATGATTTGTTTGATTAGTTAAAAGGGGCATGTGTATTTTCAAAAATAGATTTAAGGTCAGGGTATCATCAGGTGATGATAAAGGAGAAAGATATGCAGAAAACAGCTTTTAGAACTCGCTACGAGCATTATGAATTTGTGGTGATGCCTTTTGGATTAACTAATGCCCCTGCGATATTTATGGATTTGATGAATCGGGTGTTTCGATCTTATCTGGATAAGTTTATAGTGGTGTTTATTGATGATATACTAATATATTCTGTCACAAAAGGAACATGCATATCATTTGAGAGAAGTGTTAGAGATCTTGAGGAGAAATAAGTTGTACGTGAAGCTGAGTAAGTGTGAATTTTAGCTAAATGAAGTGGTATTTTTGGGTCATGTGATATTGGAGAAGGGTATCAGTGTGGACCCAAAAAAGATAGAAGCAGTATTGAAATGGGAAAGACCTATGAATGTGACTGAAATTCATAGTTTTCTGGGCTTAGCTGGATATTATAGAAGATTTATAAAAGGATTTTCCACAATAGCCTTTCCAATGACTCGACTAACTTGGAAGGAAGTTAAGTTTGAATGGTTAAAAGATTGTGACACAAGTTTCCAGGAGTTAAAATCCAGGCTAACTTCAACCCCAGTATTGGCCTTACCAAAAGGACATGAGGGATTTGTTGTGTATAGCGATGCTTCCGGTAAGGGTTTGGGTTGTGTACTTATGCAGCACGAAAGGGTAATCGCTTATGCATCCAGACAGTTGAAAACACATGAGGTGAACTATCCAGTACATGATTTGAAGCTGGCATCTGTGGTGTTTGCTTTAAGGATATGGAGACATTATTTATATGGGGTACATGTACAAATTTTTACAGATTACAAAAGTTTAAAATATTTGATGTCACAAAAATAATTGAATATGCGATAGAGGAGATGGATGGATTTGATCAAAGATTATGATTGTATTATTGACTATAACCCGGGAAAAGCAAATGTGGTGGCAGATGCTTTGAGTCAGAAGAATAAAGCTTTTATTGGTGGTTTACTACTGCGAGGTGATAGAGAACTTTTGGAACTAGGTGGGCTAAATGTGCATTTGGATGTGACTTCAGGAGGAATGTTACTAGCAACATTAGTGCTACAATCCGATATGAGAGAAAAGATTCGAAAAGCTCAAGGTGAAGATCCCGAAGTGATGAAAGAAATGAATAATGTAAAAGTTGGCCAAGACTCTTTATTTCAAGTGTCAAATGATGGACTCGTAGTGATGGAAAAAAGAATATATTTACCTAATGATGAAGTTTTAAAAGGTGAAGTCTTAAAAGAAGCTCATGAGTTTAAATTGGCGATCCATCCAGAAAGCACGAAAATGTATAGAGATTTGAAAGAGAGTTACTGGTGGCAAAAAATGAAGAGGGAGATAGCCGAATATGTGGCCAAGTGTGCCATATGTCAGTAGGTGAAAATGGAGCATCAACAACCAGCTGGAGAATTACAATCTCTTCCGATTCCAGAATGGAAATGGGAGAATATCACTATAGATTTTGTATCTGGGTTACCGAAAAGCAGGAAAGGACATGATGCCATATGGGTGATCGTGAATAGGCTGACAAAGTCTTTTTTGTTTTTACCTATGAAGATGGGGGATTCGGTTGAAAAACTAGCTCAATTATATATTAAAGAAATGGTGAGACTGCATGATGTACCACTTTCTATAGTATCCGATAGGGATCCTTGGTTTACATCAAGGTTATAGCCGTGTATACAACGGGCTTTGGCTACCAGATTGAATCTAAGCACAACTTTTCATCCACAGACTGATGGACAATCTGAAAGGACAATAAAAATTTTAGAAGATTTGTTACGGTCTTGTATACTAAAGTTTGGAGGTCAATGGGAGGATCACTTGTTGATTAGTACTTAAAAGTGCATTTTTATCAAGGTTTTATATCATCATTTTGCACTTGAAGTATCAATAACTCCTTAACTAAAGCATGTTTTATAATAACGTATCTAATATATTAAGATACCTTT
>Ga0325414_1007141_pt1 | contig 11866 bp, 9 predicted proteins | sample PopdelMetagenome_8_FD_206183 | JGI IMG/M metagenome (GOLD analysis project Ga0325414, IMG submission 206183) | Populus deltoides microbial communities from Bellville, Georgia, United States - Leaf-PdKOR-R3 | ecosystem: Host-associated > Plants > Phyllosphere > Phylloplane/Leaf | place: USA... | reverse complement strand
CAGTTTTCAAAACATTTTCCAGCCCTAGAGTCGATGCTCTTTAAGGAATTTAGTAAAGTTTTTTTAAAGACTATAAGACTTCTACCAATAAAAGCCCAAAACCATTTTACTATGCTGAAAAAGGGAACTTCTTTGATAAATTTCTAGCCCTATTGTTACCTATATTATAAAAAATAAAGATTGAAAAGATAGTTAAGGAGTTATTATCATCTAGAAGACCTAATAAAAGTCCTTTTTCTTCCCCAATTCTATTGGTAAGCAAGTCGAATGGTCCTTGGAAAACATGTGTGGACTACCAAGATTTAAACAAAGAAACTATCAAGGATAAGTTCTCCATACCAATGGTAGAGGAACTCTTGGATGAATTACATGAAGCCTGTAACAGCCCTAAAATTTCAAATAATTTATCTAGAATTTCATGTTTTTTTTATAAAAATTTTGGCAGAGTTTTTCTTAATTCAGTCTATCACAAGTTATCAACAATTTCAACACTAGTCTCAAACAAACCATTTTCAACAATTCAATCTTTTATTTTATTCCATCATTTCACAACCAACAATATCTCACATGCTCTAACATATCAATTTAAGAAATAATCATGATAACTAAATTAAAAGAAAAACAATTATCTTAACAATTATACACATAATCACAAATTATACATTTGATATTCCTCCTTCAATCATATTTAATCTTCTATGTAATATTATTAAACAAATGATATTAACTAAGTGCTTATATTTCATCATTATTCTTGGAAAATAATTACATAACAAAGAACAAGTTAAATAAGTTAGTCTATTTAAGTTCATATATACACAACAAAATAATCTTCAAAATATACAGGAATTTAGTAAAGTTTTTTCAAAGCCTATAAGGCTTCCACTAGTAAGAGCTCAAAACCATTTTATTATGTTGAAAGAGGGAACTTCTCTAATAAATTTCTAGCCTTATTGTTATCTGTATTATAAAAAATTAGAGATTGAAAAGATAGTTAACGAGTTATTATCATCTAGAACCATAAGACCTAATCAAAGTCCATTTTCTTCCTCAATTATATTGGTAAGGAAATCGAATGGGCCGTGGAGAACATGTGTGGACTACTAAGATTTAAATAAAGAAATTATCAGGGATAAGTTCCTCATACCATTCATAGAGGAACTATTGGATGAATTACATGGAGCCACTCTCTTTTCTAAACTAGATTTTTGGTCTGGTTATCATTAAATTAGAATGAAGTCTAAAGACATGTCAAAGATGACATTTTAGACACTTGAAAGGAATTACGAGTTTTTGGTAATTTCATTTAGGCTAACTAATACACCATCCATATTTCAAAGTCTCATTAATGAGGTATTCAAACCATTCTTTAGACAATTTTTTTTAATGTTTTTTTTTTTTTGTAGACATTAATAATGAAGTAAAGCATATTAATCATTTAAAATCTATTTGGAAAAGTCATGACCTAGTATAAATTGTATGTTAAAATATCTAAATGTAGATTTATGTCTAAGAAAGTTGAATACTTGGGATATGTTATATCTAGGCCGGGAGTTAAGGCAAATCCTATGAAGATAAAAGTCATGGTAGAATAGTCCAAGTCCAATAACGCTAAGGCTTTAAAAGGGTTTTTGGGTCTAACTAGTTATTACCGTAGATTAAAAAAAAACGTTATGGTATCCTAGCTAGACCATCAACTTGTGTACTTAAAAAGAAGGCTTTTTGTTAGAATCTAAAAGCCATAAAGGCTTTCCAACAACTCATGCAAACAATGTCACATCCACTAATGCTAGCTATACATGATTTTACTAAACCATTTGTAGTTTAGTGTGATCCATCAGTGGGGAATAGGTCTTATGTTAATGTAGTAAGAAAGGTCAATTTCATACTTTAGTAAGGGGTTAAAATGAAAGGAATTAGGGATGTCAATTTACGAGAAAGAATCTATAACAATTATGATGGCAGTGTAGAAGTGGAGGCCCTGTCTATTGGGCCAAACATTCAAAATCAAGACTGGCCAAAAACAAGTCTTAAATACCTTAAATAATAAAAAATTAGAACCTCGGTTCAGTAGAAACAGGTTTCTAAACTTTTAGGGTATGACTTTAAAGTTGACAACAAGGTTGTGGAGGATAGTTTAGTTATGGATGACTTATCTAGAAGACTATAAGAGTTAACTAATAGAGATTTATTGTCTATTACAATTCCCTTGGTCAAATGGGTGGAAAAGTTAAGGGCAAGTTATGCTTCTGACAAAAAAAAAATACAACAAATCCTTAAACAACTAGAAAGGGATTCACTCAAGGCACTAAAATACCAACCACATGGTGGATTACTATTCTATATAAAGAGGAACTACATAAGAAAAAAAATTGTCCCCTCAAGCCTGATATCATGAAATATATTTATAATAGTCCTGTAGTAAGGCATTCAGGATTTGAGAAGACCCTTGAGGGTTAAGAGGGATTTCTTTCGAGTATGCATGAAATATGAGGGAAAGACTTGCATCAAAAGGTGTAAGGTATGTCAAAAGGCTAAGCTAGAAATACTAGACCCTCTAGTTTATTGCAACCACTTTCAATTCCACAAAGACACTAACCATCCATTTTAATGGATTTTATACAGAGGTTACCACTTTTTGAAAAAAAATATTGTAATCCTAGTTGTGGTAGATTGACTCTCAAAATATGCTCATTTGATGTCATTGGCTCACCTCTTACTCAACTTTTAAGGTGGCACATGTGTTTCCACAACAGGTTCTAAAGTTATATGAACTTCTAGACTCACAAATTTTTTTTGGCAAGAGCTATTCAAGTTTTAAGGTGTTGAGAATCTAATGTCAACTGCCTACCACCTCCAAACCGATAGACAAACTAGAGTTACTAATAAAACTCTAGAAATGTACTTGTGGTTTTTCATTAGGGAAAATCCTAAAATCTAGTCTAGGTGGTTGGTCATGGCAGAGTGATTGTTAAATACAAACCACCATTGTTCCTTACAACCTACCTCTTTTGAGGTCCTTTATAGTTACAAACCACCTATATTACTCAATTATGTTCCAAGGTTGACTATAAACCAAGTGGTTAAAGATCATCTCAAACATAGAACAAAAATATTACAGAATAATATATAAAATCTACTCAAAGCACAAAATAGACTGAAGATATAAGCTGATAAAAAAAGAAAAGACAAAAAAATATATAAAGGGGAACTAGGTTTATCTTAAGCTCCAGCCATTCCATCAATTAAGCATTTCATTAAAAAAAATTAGCAAAAGTTAACTTACAACTCTAATTGCTTACCAAACTTTTAAGCTATTTTAGGAATTAACACAAGGAGGCCCGACCAAGCTCTAATTGGTTACCAAACTTTTTTTTCTTTCCAATTGTATCCCTATTTCTCTTGTTTTTTTCCAACTGAATTCGATAAAACTTTTCTCAATTTAGCCCATCTAGTTACATAAAAGCTATTTGTTGAAACAAATTACATTTCTCTTACAAATTTTATCTGAAACTTGATAAAATAAAGGTGAAATCATTACATGAGTTCAAAATGAATTACAAGGAAATGTAATACATATTCAACTTATCAACTAATCTTAGAAGGAATGCAATATCTTGCCATCCCTCCCTTTAATGCATCCATTAATTGAGTGAGTGGATTAACATCACAAAGAACACAAGGCTAGTCTTTTTATCTGCATCTGACAGTTTATTTATAGTAACGAAGAAAAGGCCAATACTTTTTACTTGTAGCAGGCGCAACATAAAACATGCCATTCACAAGAGTGAGAGAATTAAAATACTTTTTATCAAGTGCACAATAAACAAAATTATATGAAGATATAAAAGAAGGTAAAGATAAAGAAACAAACGCGTTGTTATCATGATAAAAATGCTGACAGTGACAGGTGTTCTTCCATTTTCAGGTTAAAATCAGATCGAACTTCTTTGGATGAAGATAGTGTTGCTAATAATTTTGCAAATGCTTCAAAACTAGATGCATCAAAAGGAACATCTAAACATAACAAGTTACAACATGTTGTTACACATGCCACACTTTTCTTGAGAAGTGAAATCCCCTTTTGCAAGTCCTTGTGTGTTTCAACAAAATGTGGAGATGTTGATGAATATTAAAGCTACTACTTCTTGGAGAATCTAGGTGGGGACTTCTCTCTGATCCCATTGAACCAACACCAAAATTACTCTCCATGAATTTTCAGCAATAGTAAAGCAATAGTTCGTGTGTTTGGTATTATGGTAACTTCTGTGGTTGTGGTTTGAAAAAAGTTATTTTATAAAAAATACTTTTATTTGAGGTTAGTTTGTTAAAATATATATTTGGTTAAAATTGTGGTTAAAATTAAGGTTGAACAAAAAGTTGTTTAATGTGTTCGGTTAAGAATGCTTTTTAAATTAATTTTATAAAAAAAAAAATATATATATATATATATATATATATATATATATATATATATATATGGTTTTTAATTTCAATATTGTAGACTTAACTATTGTTATTACATCATGAAATAAACAATACATTATATAAAATATTTTTTATTGTTTCATTAAACTATCTGTAATTCCATCACATATGAAATCCATCCGACAAGGACTACAGTTTCCATGGCTTCCTGAGCGTGCAACAACATCAGGTAAAACATCATCGGAATAAAATTAGGATTGCGATCAAATTCTACAAATGCTATGCAATCATGCGATCTCCTTCTAATAGAATTATGTAGTGTCATTGATTAATATTAAACACTAGTTTTTTTTAATAAAATACAATATCTGAGAAAAAAAATTGGATTTTTTTATTTTATTGGGTCGGACCGGTCTAACGTATTTAGGTTTGGGTCAGACCTGATTCGGCCAGAACAGTGGAGACACTCTCAACTGTTCACATGCAACGTGAATAGTGAAGAGCAGCCCAAACGAAGGAGAAGAGTAGGGGAAGGGGAAGAGCAGTGCGGCAATGATGGACTGAGGGACGGTGGAAACGTTGAAGGCTAGTCACTCTCCATTGTTCACATGTAACGTGAACAGTAGAGACGAGGAAACAGCTTGAAAGTGAAGGAGAAAGAGAAGGAGGAGAAGGAGAAAGGGAAGGTTGCGCATCTATTTACAGTGGAGACGGTATCCACTGTTCACTTTGCAGAACAGTGGAGACGAGGAAGCAGCAAAAGAAGAAGAAGGAGAAGGAGAAGGAGAAAGGGAAGGTCGCGCCTCTGTTCTGCTCTTCTTCTCTCTCTTTCAGGTCGTGCCTTTATTTACAAAAGAATAAGAAGCAGCCTGACATCCCCCAGACCAGAGAGAGAAGCAGAGGAGCATAGAATCTAGCAAGCAAAAAGAACAGAGGAGAGGAGAGGAAGCAACATTGGTTAACCAGCCTATTCCTCACCATTATCTGTCAAGCAGCAGCTTGAAGCTGCTTTTTGCTAACCTGCAGTGTAAATATAAAATAGTAATGGGTCCCACAAACAGTAATTCGTATTTAACTGTAATCAAACGTTTATTTTTGTGGTCTGCTTCAAACTCAGAAGCAGCAACAAAAACAAACGCTTTCTCAATCATAAAGTACAAACTCTTCAAGTTAAAACACCTTCGAGAAGAAGGACGTGCATTCCAATAAGAATCTCGCTGCCATATTCGAGAGCAAGAGCCCTGCAGAAGAATTAGAATGAATTCAACAGCTATACAAATGAAGTCCACAGCTATAGTACCAAATTCCCAATATCATTCACCAAATTTTAACTCAGCCTTGAGCAAAACAAATAGATGCTTAATAAGAAAATGTTTTCCACACTTTTAGCAACAATAAAAATAGCAAATGAAAATATTAACATATACAAAGAACCTTGAAAAGTAAAAACAAATACTCATTTACAGCTGGAAGAGAAAGCATGAATATTTTGTCAGCATACATATCGCAAGTTGCAAAATTCATCAACCGAAGCTAGAAGATAATGGGAAAAAATGGATTCTACATAATAAGCTATATAGTTTGCCAGTATTTCAAAAAGCTATAAATATTCAAACTTCAAAACTAATATATGGCCAACTTCAAAAAGTATCATTTAAAAAAAAAGTGATCTTGGTAAATGACGTGTGTTTGTCTATATGCATGTCAATAAACTATGGTCCAGCAGGGCTGTTCTAGCTACATTCAAGAAGACACAATAATAATCTTAAGAAGATCAAACGATATATCCTTCATCAAGTTTTCGAATAACAAAACTCTTGACTGCTTTACTATTGCTGAAAGCCCCTTAAAGAGGTTGAGCAGGGTACCAGTATAACTAAGAACAAGTCAGCAAATTCAAAACACAGGGGAAGAGGGACCAAAAAATTTTCTTTCCTGTTGTCGCATAAAGGATGCTTACCGCAAAACCTGAGTTATGAAGTGCAGGGGAAGCCAAGTGATGAACCACTAGATTAGAAATTGTACCATGCATTTGTTTTCCAACCATGGGACTGATTAGTAATGGCATGAGAAATTCCAATGGAATTCTAAGAAATGATGGATAGCAGAACCCATGAGAGTTCATAATGTATTGCACCAAAAATGCATACATTACAGAAATTTTCACATATTCCAAAATGATATGTTAAATAACCACAAAGAAAGGGGGGAAATTACCTTAGGCAACAAGATCTTTTGATGAAAGAGAGTGGGGGTCAACTCCTCTTAGTAAGCATGCATTACAGATTTGATCACATTGACCACTTGAGTTTCTCTCCCCAGCTACTTTCACCTAAACAAAATATATAACAAGTCACGATGATCGCCATTATAAAAGTAAATTTAACAAAATATCAAAATACACCTTATATGGCACACATGTAAATGCAGACACACACACCCACTTGCACAATCATAACAAGGATTAGTTTGAGAAACTCTGATATATGATCCAATATGCACCAGTAAAACAAACATCTAATTATGTCTTGAGAGTCTTCTAGTCAAAATAGAGAGGTCCTCCAAGTTTTCTTAACATTAAATTATAAATTATCACAAGCAGATAATCCCTCTCTCACACACACACAAACACGTGAGCGCACAAGCGTGCGCACACACTATTCTTAAATAGAGAACTGAAAACATGCAGGCTTGGCTTTTGAGGCTCATGCCTAGCTTTGTAAATTTACAACTAAATTAAATAGCTTACAAAGATGATGGACAGCTCCAATCCTAACGTGTCATAAAGAAATAGAAACATGGGTATTTTATCATTCTAGCATAGTTTGATACAAGCTTTTAAAAAATAGCACAAGACTAAAAAGTATTTGAAAAATAACATAGTTTTAACTCAACCACTAATGGTAATAACAGTTGTTTAATAAAATGTTAATGATCTCATTAATGTTTTATTAAACAACAGTTATTATTATTAGTGGTCATTTAAAACTACTGTTATTACCCCTAGCTGTCATTTAGAACCGCTACTTAGAATAGCAGTTGTGTCAACGACAAACAAGCAAGATTTATAAATTATAAAACCTCATACCTATAATTCAAAGTGTGATATCTTAACATTATTTTTATTTGTTAATTATAATCTCAAATTAATACATGTGTTTTTTAAACATTGTTTTTATTTTTGCATCTTTTAAGTTGTTAATGAATGATTTAAAATTTTAAACAACCTATTTATATGTTTATTTGTTTTTTGACAATATTAAATAATGCTTATATAAACCAAGTATGAAAATGCATAATATGTAAGACAACTTTAAAATCAATATGACAATTAGTAAAAACAATATTACAAAACTAGTAATAATAAAAATAACTCTTAATTAGAAAAATAACACAACATAATTATACACAACATAATAATACATCTGAGTCTATCTATGTCTTATGCGATGATGGGTGGATGGACCAATTTTATCAATAGCACGACTTTCACTTATCAGTTTGGTCTTATCCTCTGAGATAACATCATCAAGGCTCAATGTCTCCCCTAACAGGTCAAGTGTAGTACGATGTGTCTCGAGCCACGAAAATGCACATTAATGAGCAAGTCCATCATCATTAGAAAGATCACGAATTGTCGCATCACACGGTCCAAACAATTAAAGTCCATAAATCTATTGCCAATGTGCATATAACAAGAGCAGCTGTCATATCTTTAGCTAAATAAAGATTCCACACGACCTATTAAAACATCAACAATGCAATTATTTCTAATTATTTACCAATATCAACCTAGAAAAAATTATCTCCCAACATTTATAAATATCAAAAGATTTCAAAATCAACCAATGCAATAATTTCTTAACATTTACCAATATCCAAAAAATCAAACATCAACACACGCAATTAATTCTTATCATTTATCAACATCAACACCCACAATTATTTTAACGAATTTACCAATATCCAAAAAATCAAACATCAACACAAGTAATTAATTCTCATCATTTGCCAACATCAACACACACAATTATTTAAATCGATTTACCAATATCAAAAAAATCAAACATCAATGCAAGTAATTAATTCTCATCAGTTACCAACATCAACACACAATTATTTTAATCGAGTTACCAATATCCAAAAAACCAAACATCAACGCAAGTAATTAATTCTCATCATTTACAACAGCAACACATAATTATTTCACTCTCATAATTTACCAACATATCTAATTTGATTGTTTTCTATCTAACTCGCTTCAATAAAATTTCAAAATATGGGTTCGATTATGTTCAAAATATCTACTCTCACACCATCTGCTAATAAATAAGCAATGAAATTTATTAAATAAGGTTTTCATAAAAATATTCTTAATCTAAAAAACATTATTTATATGTTCAATAACATATTACTTGTATCCTAATGGAAGTTGTATATCAATCTCCAAAACTTGGATAAACATAACAGGTGTATACTCAATTCGTAGCTGCCCCAAGCGTAAATGTTCTCACGACCATAGGTTTATGTACAAAATAAACATCCAACAATTAGTAACCAACTCAAATATATAAAAAAAAATAATACAAAAATAACAAACTTATTACATTTATTTTACCTGTAAAAGCAATAAACATCCTTCAACTTGCTTTGATTTCTCTAAGCTAGCTTGAAATAGATGCCAATAAAAACATGCAAGGACACATGAACCCTAACTATAAAATGAAATGGATTAGAAATCCTTCAGCAGTGGTAGGTAGAACAAGGGAACATGCATCCTACTGAGATTTGTGAAAAGTATACTGACAAACATATGAATTATACATGTTCTAGCATACCTACATAATGAAACATTGAATTCAAATCGAAATATAGTAAAAATAAATATGATAATTGAACTATTAGTATGCATTAACATACCATAGTAAGATCTCATCATCATAAGTTCGAGTAATTCGAAAAAGTTTTCCCAAAGCCATCTCATGGATAAAGTGTTCCCCCTAAATATTTCAGGAGAGAGTACTCATCCAAATACATGCTCGCATAAATTTATTTTACCCTGGATACCCACAACAATACATGGTCGCCAATCTATAGGCAAGCCAAGCATAACAGCAACGTCCTGCAATGTAGGTGTCATCTCTTTGACATGAAGGTGAAACGTATGAGTCTCTCATCTCCATCTATACCACGAATGTACCTCTCTTGTATATGCAATCGAGTTGATTTTTGTCAACCCCAACCGATATTTCATCTTGATGGGTCTGGGTATACTTGAGGACCAATATATTCATTCCACTCTAATTCATCAGACAAGGGATTGAATGGATGCTTATATATGTTCTTATACATACGAACACTATAAGACTGATCAACAAACTAGGTAATATTAAGATGTCTTTCTACACAACATGCAAGAACATGAGAACAAAGTCAATGACAACTCTATCATTTACCACAAGAGCATGTTCCATCTACCAACTTCACTATTCATCTAACTTCTTTTTTGACACCTGGTTTATAAAGGGTGTGAACTTGAAAAGTTTCATCATCAACATTGAAAAGTACTGCATTATGATATTTGAATCTAAGTATGTTGGCATCCAATTCTAGCTTAAACATAACGCTATAATTTCCCTTATGTTGTGTTGTCATTTGCATAATCTTTTCGTTTAACAAAATAGACATTAGTCCTAAAAAGGGTCAACTGGATTAAAGTAGAAACAAGCAAAGCACATGCACCTTTTAAAACATGATTCAAAGATTCAGAAAGGTTTGTTGTTATATTGCCATATCGGTGACCCCCATCATAAGAAAATGTTCATCTTTCTTTTGGTTCTCATTCAAGCCATTCTTTCCATTCTGGATGACTATTACCCATATCATCAAACCATTCATCAAATTTACGCTTTGAAGATTCATAGCACATCCTAAGCAACTCCTTTGTGGCTGACAAATCTTTGAATTTATGATTGAAGTTGTTTGTCAGGTATTTAACACAATATTAATGATATCCAATTGGTTCAGGACAAATTGTTGTCATTCCATGCTTAATACCAGCATGTGTTTCTGATATAATGCATATACTATTACGGTCACCTGTAATGTGATGTTAAATGAGTTATAAAAACCAACTCTAGTTGACATTATTTTCTTCTTCAAGTACTGCATAAGCTAAAGGAAAAATCTCATTGTCTACATCAAAAGCAACTGCAATCAACTTTCCACTGAACCTTCTATATAGATGGGTATCATCCACACTGATAATTAGCCTACAAGACTTAAACCCCTCAATTGCAAGATCAAATGCCCAGAAAACACTACCAAACACAATTGTTTCATTATCAAACAGTTCATTATGTTTCCACTCAACAAGTGTTCCAGGATTTGATTCTTGTAAAGCCACAAACAATCTAGGTAACATTTCAAATAAGTCCTCATGTGTTCCAAAAAGTTCCTCAAATATCTTTTGTTTTGCAGCTCATGCTTTATAGTTAGAAATTTTAAACTTGTAGTGCAATTTAATTCTTCTTTTATGCTGAAAACAGTATATGCAAGGTTATCTTAGACAAAAGTTGCAACCGCTAATGCAATAAATTTAGTATTTAAGCTGATGATGGTATTTTTTATGTATATAGTGGTATATATGTGTTTACCTTTTAACTTTGCTATCTTACAGGAATCTAACATTTTGTGATATCCTCCACGTAAGTACCATTTACATTCAGATGCATGAACACACTGTAGTTGAACAAATATTTGGTTTGAACATTGAATGCGATATTGAAGTAAATGTGCAATATGATATTGCTTGACACCAAATCATCTTTAGTTCTGAAACTTTATCCAACAACCAAATCACCACTACCAGCTGATTTTTTAAGATAAAAAGACCAATCATTACAAACCATGTCATCAATGCTAGTATCATGACCAAATTTTAAAACTGGAGGCATCATCATCATCATCATCAACTTTAGTACCACAACCAAATTCTAGAACTGAAGGCACCACCACCACCACCACCATCATCATCTAATGTTTCAACTAAACTCCTAACAGTCTCGTCTTTATTATCACTAGGATTAGAGGAGTCATACCTATGTTGATCATAATATGCAATTTTAATTATATTTTCATCATAAATTCTCATAATCCTATTGACATGACCAAAAGATTGATGTCTTCTCCCAAGTGCAGGAGTGTCGAAGTAATAAATAACCCGGCAAGACCGGGGTCGAACCACAGGGAGGTTTATTGTATAAATTATAGTTAACAACAACACAATAACAACAACAATAATAGTAGTAATAATAATAATAATAATAATAATAATAAAGAAGAAGAAGTTGATGAGAACTTTGAGTTGCAAGATTAACGTAAGGATTAAAAAAATGATAACAACAAATGTCAAGGTTAGAGGATCCACTAATGGTAT
>Ga0325414_1007138_pt1 | contig 11868 bp, 9 predicted proteins | sample PopdelMetagenome_8_FD_206183 | JGI IMG/M metagenome (GOLD analysis project Ga0325414, IMG submission 206183) | Populus deltoides microbial communities from Bellville, Georgia, United States - Leaf-PdKOR-R3 | ecosystem: Host-associated > Plants > Phyllosphere > Phylloplane/Leaf | place: USA... | reverse complement strand
TTCCCTGATCATTATGGAAAAGATCAAACCTATGAAACCATAGTGGAAATCAGGCAAAAGTCGTAATATACTTTTGGCCAAACGACGTCATTTTTGCTCTCCAAAGCAGCGTCTCATTTCTGCAAAGCAGCTGCTTACTGGGACAATTTTTTTTTTTTTATTAATAAGATTGTAGTAGTCAAATTGTAAATTAGAAAAAAGTTACAAAAAACCACTTGTAATTTTTAGTAAAACATGTATCTTGGTATGCAAATCTTTGATAACGTGTAATTTTTTTAATCCCATCAAAACTAAATCTTTTATCAACATATAAAAACAATAAATCCAAAGGAGTTAAAAGAATTAAAACCCTATATAATTTTAGAAGAAGAAAACTTTGTTGTAGAATGCATACTCTTATTATATACAAACTCAATAAATGACAAACAATCTTCGTAATTTTTAAGATTTTTTTGGATAATAGTTCTTAACAATTAAGTTAAATTTCTATGTACCACATTTGTTGAGTCATTTGCCTATAGATAACAAATAGTAGAAAATAACAATTTTATTCCTAACTCACTCCACAAAACTTTTCAAAAGTAGTTTAGAAATTTAACATCTCTATCAGTCACAATGCTCCTTAAAACGCCATGTAATTGAACTATTTTCTTGAGAAAAGATCTGCTATATTTGTTGTATCATCAATTTTATGATATGATATGAAATGCATCATCTTAGAAAGCCTATCTACAACAACAAATATTGAATCTCTATTCTTTTTAAACCTAAGTAGTCCTAAAACAAAATCCATGAATATAACAATCCAAGGTTCTTTAGGTACGAGTAAAGGTGTATACAAACTATGAGGCATGATTTTCAACTTGACTTGTTTACATGTTTACATCTATCACATACTCTTTGAACATCAACTTCATTTTAAGCCAATAAAAATGTTCATGTGACATACCAAAGTCTTAACTACCCCCAAAATGTTCCATTAAATTGCCCTCATGAGCTTCCCTTATAAGAAATTCACACAATGAAATTTAAGCACACACAATCTCTTATCTTTAAATAAAAATTCATCATACATAAAATAATTATCAAATGAATGCTCATATTGTCCATAAACTTGACCAAAATGATTATTGTTACTCATTTTTAGGCCCCACATGCTAGAGATGGTGTGTACCCCTCTTGAACCGAGTGCAGGAGATTAGCTCATGTTTGCTGGAAGATTGACAAAAGCAAAGAAGAAAGAAATGTTTTTCGAATCCTGTTTGAGCTATTTTCTGCTATTTTTATCCTCCCTATTTGTTGCCAAAATCATCAGGTTTCTTAGACTGATTAGGTGTCTTCATAATGTTAAATTCGTTCCTTCTTTATCTGGTCTTTAAGGTTGGATAAATCCCTCAGAATTTGCACTAAAAAAACTGATTCTACTGCTGTCGCAATTTTTTGTTCCAACTTAGGCTTTGATTTTGACTTGGTTTCGTACAATATATTACCATCTCAGCTATATTATGTCACTCATGACATGTTGAACAATTGACCTACACCATTATTGGGTCTTAGGGCTCACTGTTCTTATAGCAGACTCTCAGTCAGATTGGAATGCTTGGCATTATTAGTTTCCTGAATTAGATCAGGAGATTCTTTTGACCAACCAGATTGCAGCCAGATTCTGTTTTTCGAAACAAATTTATCTCACTTTGAATCCTTCATGAAAGTTGTAGACCTGTGCGCGTAGATGAATTTGGGTTTTTGAATCTCTTGATTTCGATATCATAAGCTCAAGATATTTCCATTTGAATATCTAGCGTGAAAGTAGAGAATCCAGCCGTGAGAAGGATTCCAACCCGAGTTTGCAGGTCTGATTCGAGGGACCTGATTTAATGTTCAAGGATTTATCGGGTTAATTAAAGACCAATTTTAGGATGTTATTTTGTTTTGTTGATGGATTTAAAAAAACAAGGACTAGATCAGAAAACGTCGTAATAATTTCAATTGTTTTGCTGCCTTGCTAGGGGAATATTTTTGCTTCTTCAAATGATGTCGCATGGGGACGTGCGACAGTCATCATCATCCACATATAATTTTTTCAAATGTTCAAATGCTAAAATTTTAGTGTTCAAGGTATTAAAAAGATTATACATTCAAGATAATGCATCCACAACGATGTTTTCCTTACATTGCTTGTACGTAATAACTTATAAGAATGTCTTAATGAATTCAATCCACTTGGCATGTCGTCTATTCAACTTACCTTGGCTCTTTAAGTATTTTAAAGATTAATGGTCCGTATGTAATTACAAACTCTTTAGGCTAAAGATAATATTGTCAAGTCTTCAAGGTTCTTATTAATGCATACAACTCGTTATCATATGTTGGATAATTAAAAGTTGCTTTATTAAGCTTCTCACTAAAATAGGTTATGGGTCATTTTTCTTGCAATACAATTGCTCCAATACTTATACCCGAGGCATCACACTTAATTTCAATAGTTTTTGTAAAGTCAAGTAAAGCAAGTAATGAGGCCAAAATCAACCTTTCTTTTAACAAATTAAAAGTCTTTTCTTGATCATCATCTCATTTAAATCCTACTATTTTCTTTACAATTTCAGTTAATGGTACAACTAGAATACTAAAATCTTTGACAAATCTTATGTAAAAACTAGTTAAACCATTAAAATTCCTTACCACACTTACCATCTTAGGTATAGGTTATTTTTAATGACATTGATCTTTGCCTTGTCTATCTCAATCCTTTTTGCACTAACAACATAACCTAAAAACACAATTCTTTCCATGTAAAAATCATAATTCTTTAGATTAGCATATAATCTTTCCTTTCTAAGTTTTTAAGAACTTGTCTTAAATAATTAATATACTCATCCAATCATTTGCTATAAATCAAAATATCATTAAAAAAAATATTCTTCAATGAAAGATCTCAACACATGATTCATTAACCTTATGAATGTACAAAGGGTATTGGTCAAACCAAAAGGCATTACTAACCATTCATACAATTTATATTTATTTTTGAATGTTGTCTTCCATTTATCTCCTTCTTTAATTCTAATTTGATGATAACTGTTGTTACCCATTTTTGGGTTCCCACAAAACAAAATGAGAAAATACAAAAAAATATATCAAAAAATATTCAGAAGAAATCCAAAAAATAATAGGAGCGAGAAAAGGATGCTAGAATACCGAGAAAGGCTAAAATTGGTTGAGGAGGTTCAAAAATGCAAAAGGTTGAAATTTGACAATATATTTTTGAATGATAAGAGCCCTGTTGACAAAGAAAATTCAAGTTGAGGAAGAAAAGTCTAAAATCAGATGTTTATGGACTCAATTAATTTTATCTAAGGTTTAATTGAATTTATAGAGGGTTGGATTGTAAGAAAAATTGATTTTTAAGTCAATTTATGCTTTTATTGGAAGAAATTAAAGTTCTGGGGTCCAATTATAATTTTGAAGAGTTGATTTGGACAATTTGATCAAATCAGGGGTTTAATTACATAATTAATGAAGTTTGATGGCCAATTAAGGACTTAATTGAAACAATCTAAAACCAAGGACCAAACCGAAAGAGACGCTAAAATCAAGGGATACAATTACAACTTTTCCAGGGGGCTTGATTACAAAATTGTAAAAAACATTCAAGGATCAAATCAGAAATATCATTTTGAAATTGAAAAACGACGTCATTTCATTCAGAATTACGCGCACTGTTTATGGTCTTCTTCAAAAGAAAAAAAACGGTTGGCAATAAAGAGACAGGGGAGGTTTTTTTGCAGAGACAGTGGAGCTGCTTCAGGGGAGCATGTCTCACGCTGACCGTTACCAACTTACCATTACTTCAGCAATAACATTCTTGGAAAATCTATGCATTCTCTAGCTATAAAGCCAGAAAAAGGACGAGACAGGAAGGGGTGAAAGACGAGACAGAAAGGCAGAGACTGGAGGCAGAAGGGAAAGGAAAGGAAAACAGAGAGAACTGGGGGGGCAGAAAAGGAGAGATAAAAGAACAAAGAGGAGGGAAATAGAGAAAGAGAAAGGGAAGGGAAGGAAACACAGGATAAAAAGATAACAGAACAGGGGATAGGAGAGCGGAACAGAGGAGGTGACGGGCAGGAAAGTAGAGGGGATGAGGAGAAAATTAGGAAAAAAACCCAGAAAAAAGCATACATGAAAGTGACGGATAGAAAAGCAGAAGAGGCAACAAGGAACCTGTAACAAGAAAAGAGACGAGAAAAGGAAAAAAAAACCAGAGGTTGGCGTTTTTGCACGAGGAAGAAGAAGAAACAAAAGCGCCACCGGGCTTCCCAGCCATTGCCACATCAATACCGCCGAGAATGGCCACCAACATCATCGTCAGCTCATCCATCCGAGCTCATCATCCCAGGTAATTCTCTTCCCGTCGTCTCTGTTCACTATTCATCTTCTTGCATGCAGAACATGCACAGTGCACGTTCTGCAAACAAGAAAATAATTACTCGGTTACTATGCATGTGCACAGTAACCAGTCTATGGTTGCTACGGGCTGGATCATCAGCCCAACCCTAAAGTAGTAGGTCATATTCGGGTCGGTCCCAGCTCAATTTTGTTTCGGGTCCAACTCAATCCCAGTTCAAAAAAAAATCAAAACTTTGTAATCAAGAAAAAATATGTGATTTGTTAAAAAATTTTGACTACATTTTGATCAATATTGCTTTGTATTTTTATACTGTAAAGATACAAATCTGGTATTAAAATACTCGGTTTTTGTCAAAATATTAAAAAAAATATTTTGTTTTAATGCATATGGCCAAGTCTCTCAAAAAAAACATATTGTATTTTCATATAGCAAAGAAAATTTCAAAAATATATATTAGCATGCATTTTGACTTTAATAACCAGTTTATTAAAGTCACGAGAACTAGGCCAATATTTCTAAAATTCCAAAAAAAATATTTTCTTTTTTTTTAATATCTGGGGTTACGACTTTATACGTTAGACATATTCTAGATATTAAATTTTTTTGTTGACGTCAGAACAGTTAGGTTTTACCCGATAAGATAAGGATCTCCTTTACGAGGAGAACTTTTCTTAAACCATAGACGGACCAATAACTAGAAAACACGACAAGAACTTAGATTTTATCAAACAATAAAATAATTTAGCTTACCTTAGTTAGGACGTATTTGGGGTGCTAATACCTTCCCTTTACGCAACCAGTCCCCGTACATGATCTTTGAGACCAGTTAAGGTTCCTAGTGACTAAAATACTAGATGGCGACTTCCATTCCATTTTTCCACGAATAAAAGACAAGAATTCCTTGTCTCCCTATTTTTCCCGATTTTTCTCATGATACCAACTCCTAGGATTGAAGAGTGGATGTTTTCGCCGTGATGTCGCACATGTGCGACAATAACAACTTTTCAAATTAATTTTAGAAAACACAGAAAGAATTATGTAACTCGTTAAGCATATCATCTAATATATGTTATACTTTACTATAATATTGTTAATGGCTCTACAATCAATAAACAGACGCCAAGTATTGTCCTTTTTAGGCACAAGTAACACTGGAACTGCACAAAGACTTATACTTTTTTGAATATAACCTATTCAACATAACCTCTTCTACTTGTCTTTGAAGCTCCTTAGTCTCCTCAAGATTACTTCTATAAACTGGCTGGTTTGGAATTGATGCTTTTAGTATAAAATTAATTTGATATTCAATCCCTCGAATTGGTGGCAAACCACTAGGGATCTCTTGATACGATCCGGGCAACAAAAAAACAATCAGATTCGGATTCTGATGTAAAATGCGCAATTATCCAGTTTTACGACAACAATCATAATTCTCAACCCGACCGTTAGATTGGGTTGAAATTTTATTGTTTTTTCGTTACCCAGATCGTATCATCTCTTCAGAAAAAATATCCTCAAATTCCTGCAAAAGAACTTTAACAACACTAAAAACATAAGAATTCCAATCATCAAAATTAAAATATACCTCATTATATAAATAAAATCATAGGCATATTGGAATGATAAGCATGAGTAAGGTCGTTTTGTTTTGTATAAAAATTAAATTGTTTCCCTGATTTCTCTACAGACTCTTCTTTTCTCATCCTTCATTTATTGTCTATACTCATTTTCTCTACTTTTGGCCTTCTCTATATATTTTTTTATTGAAATCTTCAAACCTATTTCTAATGGCCGAAACTCCCCCCCACCCCAATTGTCTCATGCTCATGACTCACCTTGCATGTAAATATTTCCATTTTTTTTCCATGTTATACCTATTTCTGAACCCATCATGATTGACCTTCCTATCAAATTCCCAAAGTCTCCCCAATAATAGGTGTGTAGCATACATAGAAAAAACATCACATATAAACTCATCCTTAAAATTTCTAATGTGAATGAAACCAAAACCTTATTAGTCACCTTAACTTCTCTATGTTCATTCAATCACTAAAACTTATATAGCTTAGCATGCTTAGATATATTCATGTTCAACTTTCTAACCAAAGTTGAGATAGCAATATTAGTACAACTATCATTATCAATTATCATATTACATACCTAATTATCAATGTAGTACCTAGTATGAGAGATATTCTCTCTTTGTTGCTTTACTCCCATCTTCAGAAACTTGAACACTCAAAGATCTTCTTATAACCAAGGATTTTCCTTGCACAACATACTCTAAATCACTACAATCATCTAGCTTTGGCATTCCCTTCAAATCATCCTTACTAGCCGATTCCATTTCACCGTCATCTTTTATAACTATAATTCTCTTATTTAGACATTCATGTGCACAATACCCAAGCTCTTGAAATAAAAAAAAAAAAAACATAATATCTCGCCTATCCTTTTGCTAAGAAATATTTTTCTCTTTTTCCTTCAAAGTCACAACTTACTTCCTAATAAAGGAAGGTTCAATTACTTTAGATATAGTCATTGGTTTCACTTGCGTATTACCCTCTCTCCTAAAATTTCATTTCTAACTCGAAAAGGAGCCGGAATATCCATCAAGTTTTGCATTGCCTTTTCTCATCAACTATTTCGTCACTTTTACAATCAAGTGTACCATATCCTGAATCTCCATATAATGTTGCAATTCCATCACATTAGCAATATCTTTATTCAATCCATTCAAAAACCTAGTTATTATGGCTTTTTCATCCGCAGAAATATTAGTTTTAATCATAACTACTTCCATCTCTTTAAAGTACTTATTCACACTCGTAGAACCCTAAGATAAGGTTTGCAATTTACTATAGATCTCACTATAATAGTGAGTAGGTACAAATATTTTTCTCATGATTATCTTCATCTCCTCCCAAGTTTTTATTGGTCTTTCTCCATTATGTCTTTTACTTTTAACAAGTTGATCCCATCAATTAATTGCATAATCAGTGAATTCAATCACAACCAATTTAACTTGTCTTTTTTTTTTCTTTTGAACACCTATGGAAATCAAACACAAACTCCACTTTCTTTTCCTAGTTCAAGTAAGCCTCTATATCACTCTTTCCTTGAAACCCTGAAATTTTGAGTTTAATTCCATCCAAATTATGATTTATACCATCATGCTCCTTAGAAGTCCTATCTTAACCAAATATATTAGTTGGTCGTGACCTAACTTTTATTCTCCTCCTAGATCATGACTCATACACAAGACTTTATTGCATTTGAAACTTTTTACTATAACTAACTACATCATCCTTCTCCTTTTCTTCTTATTTTTCTTCTTCAGAATTATCATCCATACTCTCATCATTCATTATAGCCCTAATGGTAAGCATTTCGACTTTTTTTTTCTTACAACTAGGAACTCCTAGTTTATTAATGATTACATCAAACTTATTTATTAACGCCTCCATCATAACTTTCATTCTATCTTGCCTTTCCTCCACAATTCTTACCTTTTTTTTGTTCAACACCTTTTAAAGACATTGCTTATACTTAAAATAAAGGTTAGTAGCAAGGAAATTCTTTCACATAAATCTCATGTGTTTACTCTTATAATAAAATTTATTTATTTCATGTTTCACACAATTTATTAGGTTTTTCACTCTAATAGTCTCGCAATGCCTTTTACCACTCTGTTCTTGTACTTTGGTTCTTAAAAGTATGCAACTTATCAAACAATTCACCAAATTATGCAATGATTTTTTTTTGTTTAAAGGCTTAAGAATCAACAATTATTAAAACTTTTCAAAACATAAATTGAGGATAAACTTACAAGTAACAATGTAAATTTGTGTGAATACAATAATAAAAATGAAGACATGAAATAAAAAACTATGAAATTTAAGAAAATAAAGAAAAATAGTGCAAGAAATTAAGAAGCTAAAGAAATTTATGCAAGATAATTCTATTCTACCTAAATTTGCAAGAAATCAATCAAGATCACTAAGAATTTTCAAGACAAGTTTCGATTAAACCCTAATTCATGCAAGATCCAAAGTTTTTGAATTTCTTCTCAAAGAATCCTTTCAAATTATGATTTTGATTCTTCTTTCTTTTGTTCTTCTATATGTATATGTGTGTGTGTGTGTGTTGAATTTCTCAAGTCACAAAGATGAACATAATTTGTTGTTTGTATGTAATTTTTCAGTAACTTCAAAACTTTTCCCTATCAAAACTGATTTTCTTCTTTCTTTCTTTTTTTATCAAACACATAACTAAGATTAATCAAGAATCAACCATTTCTTCTTCTTTTTTATGATCCCAAAACCTAGAGAGAAAGAAACAAAAAAAAATCATAGCATCACATCAAAATTCACTTTGTAGCTCTTGTTATGGCCAAAACAATAACGAAAGGTCAAAATTAGCACATTTAAATCTTTTTATTCTAATTTTTCTATAATGTATGGATGCTCCTCTACAAGCTCATCTTGAATATGAATCAAATTAATCAAGACTTATTTTTTGATTAGGCAAGCATTGAGTGTGTTCAAGTCAAGGAGGATGATATAAAGCAATAAAAGAATAATATTTTCCACATGAGATATCAAATTAATAATTAAATATGTAGTATTATTATATATAGTGAAAGTTTTTTTTAATGTAGCTAGTACTACACCTGTTGAAATATTGAATTGGAATGCTACGAAACATCACAAACCTTATAAGTTTCGGTGGTTGAATGAATATATGGCAGTTAGAGTGAATAAATAGGTTTTGGCCTCATTTTTTATATATTAGAAAGTATAGTGATGAGGTTTTGTATGATGTTATTTCTATGCATACGAGACATTTACTTTTGGGGAGATTGTGGCAGTTTGATAGAAAATTTATACAATATGGGTTTAAGAATAGGTAAATATAAAATATGGAAAATATATCACAGGTGTACCATTATCACCAAAACAAGTTTATAAGGATTAATTGAAATTGAAAACAAAGAGTGAGGTTGATGGGAGTACAAATGGTTTTTTGGTCAAGATCCTTCAAAAGAAAGAAAAAAATAGATTTGGTTGTAAAGAGAGAAAAGTCAAATTCAATCAAGAGATGGAAAAATAAAGAGTTATCTGAGATAATAGAGAAAAAATAAAAAGAAGAGAAAAGAGAGTGTTAACGAAAAAATAAGGAAATAAGTGAGTTTTTATGCAAACAAGAGTGAGACCAAATGTTCTTTTAAAACTAACTAGCCTATGTTTGTACTTTTATAAAAAGAGACATGTTTTAATACTAATAACTTTGATCTTTTATTTCTTAGTATTGTTGTTTCTTTGTTGCGGGAATTTGAGGGTATGTTTTCCAGAGATGTTCCTAGTGGTTTGTCACCAATAAGAGAAATAGAATATTAAATTGATCTTGAACATGAAGCTGTGATTCCTAATCATCCATCCTCTAGAAATATTCACGAGGAGATAAATGAGCTTCAAAGTTAAATTGAGGAGTTGATGGCTAAAAGGTACACGAGGGAGAACATGATTCCATGTGTGGGTTCCTATATTACTTGTGTTGAACGATCATGGGTCTTGAAAGATGTGTGTTGTTGAGTTGTCAATAACATTATGATAAAGTATAGACATCTAGTTCTTAGGATAGATGACATGCTAAATGGATTGCTTGGTTCATGTATCTTTTTAAAAAATTGATTTGAAAAGTTGTTATCATAAAATTAGAATGAAAGAAATGATTAATGGAAAACTACTTTTAATATTAAAGATGAGCTATATGAATGGTTAGTTATGTGGTTGAGTCTAACTAATACATTGATAACATTTAGAGATTGATGAACATGTATTGTGTGCTTTTATAGGCATGCTTGTGATAATCTATTTTAATGATATCTTGGTTTACTATAAAAGCTTAGATAAACATGTTAATCATTTGCTTTATGTGACTGAAATTTTGAGGAATAAAGAATTGTATGTCAACTTTAAAAAATGTACTTTTTGCATGGATAAAGTTATTTTTCTTGGCCATGTTATTTGTGAAAAATGTATAAAGATGGATAAAAGAATGGTGAAGAAACTCAATGAGAGTGTTTGATATATATATATATATATATATATATATATAAAAGAAGAATGAACTATATGTATCTAAAGCCAACAAGGGTCATAAGTTGTTAGCTTTGGACCTGATGATTGAGTTTGGGTGCATATAAGAAAAGGAAAGATTTCTAGCCTATAAGCAATCTAAGTTTCATATAAGAGAGGATGGTTCATTCGCATATAAGAAAAGGAAAGATTTCTAGCCTATAAGCAATCTAAGTTTCATATAAGAGAGGATGGTTCATTCCAAGTCTTTAAACGAATTAATGATAATGCATATAAGTGGAACTTCTAGGTGAGTATAATATTAGTGCTACATTTAATGCTTATGATATTTCTCCATTTTATTTAAGTGATTATTTGATGTTGTATTCTTTTAAGGGGAAGAGGAATGATGAAAATCATGAGTAACACCACAGAATCCATTGCATGTGTTATTTGAAATAATTATAAGGGCAAGAGCCAAGAAGATCAAAAATGTATTCAATGGGTTGATTCATGACATTTGGGTCAAGCAAGCTTGATAATTCTTTCTACTATGGCATCAAGCATGAAGTTTTTTTTTTTTTTTTCGATCAAGCATGAAGTTGAGTTTAAAGAAAGATCAAGTCTTGATCAATGTGATACAATCAAGATATAGGGTTGTTTTGTCAAAGAATAATTTCAACCAAATAGCTTAAGCTATTAGGTGAGGTTCCAGGATATGATTTATATTATTCTCTAACACACCCGCTCAAGTGAATGCCCTTTGGGCTTGAAACTTGTACATGCCCACTTTACCTTATGCTTAATTTTTATCAAATAAAAAGGGATAGTGAGATTCGAACTCGTGACCGCTTAGTCATCAAGGCTCTGATACCATAATCAAAGAACCATCACAACTCAATAGCTTAAGCATATCTAGTCGTATCTTTGGTAATCGAGGCTATTATTTTTACCATCATATTTATACATAAACTTATCTGACTCGAAGGAATCATCAGCTCATTAGCTGCTTGGCATTGTGCTAGCTACAGTCCCTCGTGATGATACAGCACCTTACCAAGTATACACCTAAGCAATCACAATTATATATTATTGTCATGATAATATCATCATCATTAATGTCTGTATATATATATATATATATATATATATATATATATATATATATATAGTTATTTATTCTTTAATTTGAAGGCTATAAATTGTTCTATATAGTTTGATCAATGAGACGTCATTTCACTATTCATGAAAGCTGAAAACCAAGGAAACTCGGTAAAAGATCCGAAGTCGGGAGCTCTACTTTCTGATGAAATGCCCTAATTATGTATAATTAAATCCAAATTCAAAGTTTTTTTAATTTAATTTCAAACTAATCACCTG
>Ga0325414_1007137_pt1 | contig 11871 bp, 1 predicted proteins | sample PopdelMetagenome_8_FD_206183 | JGI IMG/M metagenome (GOLD analysis project Ga0325414, IMG submission 206183) | Populus deltoides microbial communities from Bellville, Georgia, United States - Leaf-PdKOR-R3 | ecosystem: Host-associated > Plants > Phyllosphere > Phylloplane/Leaf | place: USA... | reverse complement strand
TAATTATTCTTATCCAGCAATTGAAAACTAGAAATTTCATTGGCAAAACATTTCGATTTTCGAACGGGATTGATATTGGTTGGTTACTTTTGGTTTTTTTACCACACATATTGGTTAGTTTCTATTTTCTCTATTTCGTGATATTAAATACCAATTAGACTAACAATTAACTCAGAAATGTTTTATATATTTCCATATTTGTAACTTTTTAGCTAAGCAAAGCATGAAATTGACGCGTTATTAACTAGACTGCTGAGATGGGACGCCAATCGATCAAGAGAGATGTTTTTTTAGTCGCTATCGATCGATCATATCCCTACCCAATGAAGTATGTAATAATCGGCATGGCTTCGTGACAATCATTGGCTCTCACATTGAATAAGTACTTTTCTTGCAAGTTCATCTTCTCCTAAAGTTCCATCTAATTGGACTTGATTAATTTCCTTAATTATATCATGAGTTATAATATTTGCATATCTAAATAAAAGTTCCTCACATGTGAACTCATGAGAGAGAGAGAGAGAGAGAGATTAAGGGCCTTGCTTAATTAAATCACTGAATCAGGGACTAATCATGGATTGTACTCAAAACATGACTTGTATTATTATTGTTATTATTATCATTAGAGACTAGAGAGTGCATGCCTTTGAAAAGAAGTACTTTATTCAAACCGCAAAAGGTCTCGCAAAGACCAACCCTGCACCATATGATTGCTCAATACATGGAAGCAAATCAAGCTATCATTCCCATTATCATTCGGTAGTTAGAACTCATCATCCCAGCACAATTAGATCGCTTTATTTTTCCTTAGTCTTTTTCTCTTTTTCTTAATTTATTGCCGAATATATATAGCAGTATAATTAACTTCTTCTTCTTTTAATTTATCGCAAGTCATTCCATTAATGACGTGTTAAGAAGGGATCATAGAGTCGTCTTCTTAAACCCTGCGTGATAGTCTCCACGCACATGAGCTAGCTAGCGAAAGTATATACCCTCTGTTAAGAAACTAAACTTACAATTCTACTGTAAGTATTGTACAGTAGGTTTAAGTCTAACACATAAAACTTGCTGTATTTATTTTATAGATAGATAGAAAACATACGCACGGGTATAAAAGGTCATGTTACCCTATGCCTATAGCAATGCATATATATGGAGCCTTTTACGTGGAACACAAAGGGAATATGATTATCTCAGCCATGTGCATCCAATCTGAGCCAAATATAATGATATGTTCCACAATCCTTCTCTCAGCTTTTCAAAGCTAATGGCTTTGCTTTAATATCTTTTCATAATTTTATAATTTTGTGAAGCATGGAGAATTGGTAAATATGAACTCACTCATAGACCTCCAAATGAGGGGAAGGCATGTTGGGTTGCATGTGAGGAGTACATAGAGATTGGCATGCTTTTTCGACTAAAACAATCACTAGGAAGACGACCTACTTACAAGAATTAATAAAATAGAGGAAAAAAGAACTCATCATGGCCCGGCCTCATGATCCATCTCAATTGACACATATGATGTTGATCAAGAAACTCCATCATCTCAATGGATATTGGCGCTATTATTGCTACAGGATCATCAGTCTCTTCGAATCAAATATTTGACCTATCACCGAAAAAAGGAAAAATTAGCCGAACTCCATTAATATCTATACATTTATGTAGCTAATAGTAGTCTCTCCCTTTTTTGAGGTAAATTTTGGTCAAATTTGGAACATGCATGATCACTGAGGGGCATAGTGCTCAGATGCCGAATGACATCTCTGAAAACTAGGAAGTTCCATTTCAATGTTTTTCAAACAAAATAGAAACTTCACTATCCCAAGTTTAAGAGCTGCAGTCAACTTCTGATCGCAAAATTTGTTCCCCACTTGTCGTCGAGGTCACAACAGGTCAAAAATGTACACTGACTTTTGAGGTTGGACGGAATACTTATATTCCAATCAGGCTCAAAAATTGATATAAAGTTATAAGTGAGTGCCCACTACACTGCATGGGAACTTGGATTATCAGAAAGGACTCACACCATTGCTAAGTAAATGAGCATTGTTGTAGTTGCTATCTGATTATTATTATTATTATTATTATTATTTGGATAATAGTACACAAGGTTGTTAAAACCTCCTTTTAACTCGTAAAATCATATGATTTTACAAGACAAAACATGTTTTACGTGTTGAATCACTTGAAAAAATCAAAAATATGTGAAATCGGGTGAAATCACAAAAATCAGATGAAATCGTGCAAAATCACGATTTTAGGACCGATTTTGCGATTGTGCCAAAATGATGCGCTAAAAAAAAATTCCCCCCATGGTCCAGCTGTCAGGTGCCTATTGGCTGTGGAAATGCACAGTCACTCGACTATCTTTAGGCAATCAGGTCAGTGGTCACTCTTCACTGTCTTTAGTCTTCACAAATCACAACTCACAAAATACTCTTTCTTTTTCCCAACCGAACAAATCTCTAATCGGCTAATCCCTAATCCCCTTATCTAATTAACCAACTGGGCATCGACAACCACAAAAGCGGCGACGACGATCTCCATTCTCCACAAAAGCGATCACGGCCCAGTCTTCACTCCTTCTCTTTCCTCAGTGCTCACAGTCGCGGCTTTCTTTTTTGTTTATTGTGATTTTAACAGCGACAATGATCTCCTCAATAGCTCATGGCTTCAGGCTTCCTCTTTAATCTTCATTAACAGCGGCACGCCGGCAACGATCTCCTTTCTTTCCCATCTTCAACAGTAGCAAGCGACATCGAGCCTCTTCACCAGCAGCCGTTCAGCCATCATCATCAATGACTCTTCACCATAAGTTCATTTTGCCTTCATCATCGTCACTGCAGTAGTTGATTTTGCCCCTGTAATATATTTTTATTTTGCCCTGTTAACTGTTAGTCTATTACCTTATAATTATTAATTACAATTTTGATTTTGCCCGGTCCTGTAATTTGTATATGTATAATGTTAAATTGAATTTAATGGAATTGATCAAGTGAAAATTGGATGGACTGAATAGATCGAGTGAGAAAATTGTTGAATTGAATGTCACACTGCCACAGTATATATCTTGACTGAATTAATAGTATTAATCGGGTAAAAATTGGACTGAAAAGTTTTGAATTGGACTAAATTGAATGTCATTTCAGTATTATAGGACTGAATTAATTGGACTGAATTGAATTAAATTAATGGGGTGAAAATTGGAATGAAAAGTGTTGAATTGGACTGAATTTAATGTCATTTCAGTATTATAGGATTGAATTAATTGGACTGAATTAATAGGGTGAAAATTGGACTGAAAATTGTTGAATTTGACTGAATTAAATGCCATTTCAGTATTATAGGACTGAATTAATTTTATGAATTGTTAGCTAATGAAAAATTATTTAAATTATATATGAATTTTTATTTGAAGCATGTATTTTAAGATACTTGAACTATGTATGAATTTTTATTTGAAGCATGTATTTTAAGGTGCTTGAACTATGTATGAATTTTTATTTGAAGCATGAATTTTTTGTTAATGTATTTTAAAATTCCTTACGATTTTACGATCCGAGTTTGTATTGTATTTTCCATGCTGTGTCAAAATCGTGATTTTAACAACCTTGATAGTAGACTTTTTATTCATCAAAATTAGCCATTTAGAAGATGCCTAACAAGGGTATGTACAAAGGAGAATATAAATAAAGAGGGCGAAAAAGAAAAGGAGAACATGAAAGTTACCTTAGGCCCCGTTTGTTTGCTGGAAAGTACTTTCTTTTTGGAAAGTGAATTATTTTCCGATGTTTGGTAGTGTAATAGAAAATAAGTTGTAAAATATTTTTCAATGTTTGGTTATGTCATGAAAAATGAGCTGAAAAATAACTTAATAATGTTTTATTTTTTTTCAAGTTTATCAAAATAATGAGGACCAAATCTTACAAATTAAAAAGTTGAATGAGAATGAAATTGAAAAAAATATATAATTTTATAAATTATCTCAAATAAATAAATAATAATCAAAATAATAGAGATCAAATTTAAAAAATAAAAAAAATTGAAAGATGAAGAAATTAAAATAATAATAATTAGCATTTCATAAATTATTTCAAATAAAATAAGTAACAATCAAAAGAATGAGTACCAAATTTGATAGATAAAAAATTTCAATTAAAAAATGATAAGGGAAAAGTAAATAACAATTATAAAAATAAAAACCAAAATTAATATAAAAATTAAATTCTAAGGGATGAAATTGAAAAAAAAATATTCAAAATAAAATATATATATATATATATATATATAGCAATCAAAAGTTTGAGGACCAAATTTGATATAATTAGCAAATAATATGACATTTCTAAATTTTTCACAACTTCCGGAAAGTGTTTTCCGCCCAAAATAAAAGGAAAACACTTTCGTGGAAACCAAGTCAAATTTTCCTTTGACTTGAAAGTGTTTTTCATTGACCGGAAAGTGTTTTTCGTTGACCAACTTTTCCTATGGCAAACAAATACAGGAAAGTTTGGAAAGTGGTTTCCCGAAAACCACATTCCGGGAAACAAACGCAACCTAGCTTATGCATCAGTGATAGTGAATATTATTTGTACATATTTGAATTCCATTTGCACATATTAGTAGATCACTATCTCTATATGTCGGGTTTTCTGAAACACAAATATGTAGTGAAAATGATAAATTTAAAAAAAATATCAGGATTCCCAAGATCCTATTAAACACATCCAAGATTGTTAAGGGTTTATATTAAGATGACTTGAAGATCAGATATTCTTTTCAGCTCTGAATAATTGTTTCAAGGTTGGATTGTCGTAAACCACAAGTCATTCAAATATTCAGCCTTTAACAATAATACACACGAACCATTTATGAGAAACTCCTAAACCCTTTTGGGAGAGATGAGTTGTTATGCATTTGAGTGCTAGCTCTTTTCTTTTATGTTTTTTCAAGTATTTTGTATTGTTGGTGTGTATAACTTAGAAAATAAGAGGCATAACATTATATTTATAGAAAAACTTGAAAACCTTGTAAATGAAAAAATATCAATTTTCCTATGAATAATATCACATATATTATTTTAGGATAATTTTAGAAATTTATTCAATCAAGTCCCTACTTTATTTTTCTAGGTTTAGAATTGTAATCCTTTGTATAAATTAAACTTTAGTCTTTAATCCCTAAAACTTATTTATAATCAAGTCACACTTGATTAATTATTCCATTTTATTTTTTGACCAATGGTTCTTATGTATATGACCCATTAGGTTTCCTAATATGTTGGCCCAAAAATAAGTCATGATTCTAAATAAAATAAGATTAAATAAATTAAACAAATTAATTTATTATCAATTCAATAATTAATTGATTTATATTTAAAGATCAAGTACAATATCTAGCAACATGTCAAAATCTCATAAATATTAGAAAAGTCATGAGTGGTTTGACTTAACTTTTCAGTGACTAGTTTCTTAGTGTAATTATTATTCATTCATCAACAATATTCCAATTTAGACATTATAGCATAGGATGTGTCTACTCTGTCAAATCATGTTTGTTCTCAATATCATAGTCATTGATTTTTTGAATAAAAATTGAAACTCTTTTCAAATCTCATCCCACTTTATACTAGATTTACAATCAATACTATTTAAGAATAGATAAAATATTTTCCCTAATTCACATAGGGTGATGAATCATCTCTTGATTACTTAAACACTTTCATATAGTACATGTTATACTCAATATTTATCAATTTGTTACCCTTGATTAGAATAATGTATAGCAAGATCAAAACATAACTCTTCCTATATAAGATAACTTAGTGATCTTAAATCTGGGGATCACTTACACAACCATCACATAAGTCTTTTCATAAACACATGATATCTCTTTATATGGAATTCTCATGCGAGTCAGTTCAATATACATGTCATTTGATAAGTACCTACATATTAGTTTAGAAGAACAACTGTTTTCTTTTATAAAGAAAAGAACATAATGTATAGGTATCCCCTATACCTTAATTAGTTTATGAGAACAACTGCTTCTTTTTATAAAGAAAATAACATAATATGTATCAGTCTTAATAGCTCTAATTAATATCTAGTCTTAACAGAGAATTTACCATAAATATTTTAGGACTAATATTTTGATGCAATATAAATCTCATAATTATAACTTTATAATTGTCTTTGTAAAAAACAAATTATCCCAATAAATTTATCTTTACTATATATTCATTAACCAAATATTAAAGATAAATAAATCTTTATTAATAAATATATTTACATGTACAAAGTCAATGTCACATGTAACTAATTAATTGATTACAGAACATATACACTAACAATATAAACAAGAGTTTCTTTAGAATTTCTTAACCATACAAACAAACAATGGAGAGTTAAAGAAAAACATAATTCCTAGTCTAGCTTATATACCTAAATATTAGGTTATTTCTTATTAACTAAATACCCTATGCAATGTTATACTTGAATATACATGACATACTGGATTTATAGTCCAAAGCTTTCCATCAAATAGGTAGATAAAGATAAATAAAGGTAGAGAGAGTATGGTCAAAGTCATTTCTAATTATAATAATTAATGATATTCTAAAATTCAATATACTCAGGAATGAAGGCTTTGAGTGTTTGGAAGGAGGGTGATTACACGTTCATATCAATATTTCCTTTTTCAGAGTTCACAAAGTTGACGATTGGTGATGGAAAACCCGACACTTGCAAAAAAGTCTTTTTTGATGGGATTTAGGAACTCTCTGATGATAAAGTCAGTAAAATTTAATAAGAGATTGAATTAAATGAGAGAATTAACTTTAAATTCTTAGAATAAGAGTGTGTGTTTTTAATTGTGTATGATAAATGCTTTGAAAATAAACTATGAATGCTTAGAGAGTAGAAAAAAATATGAATCATTTACCTGGGTGGTTCGGAGCGTATATATAGCCTCTGAACTTTGTCATGTTGCTTGAATGGAGGGGTTGGAGCATTATTTCCTCCTAACAACATTAATGAAAAATATATATTTCTTATGCAATACTAATTAAAGATATATATTATTTACACAATAGTAATGATGGACAAATATCTTTTATACTATATTAATGCTTGATGAAAATATGGTAGGCACTTAAAAGACTTTTATGCACCTAGAGATATAGGAAGATAATCATTCTTTACTTTAGCATTTTATGTTAACAGACATAAGAATAAACAAATGAATCTCCATAACCCAATATGTGGCTTAAAAAGATTAACAACTTCACATGTATTGGACATAGAATGTTCGAAACTCAAGGGTGATGGATCTAGCAGCTTGTCGGACCCACATGCAATTGGGTTCAACACGTGGTTGAACTCAAGCGTGTTGGGTATGACAGCTTATCAAACTCATAGGCACTTGGACTCAACGCGTGGCTAAACTCAAGGGTGTTTAATCTGGCATCTTGTCACCCTCATATGCATTTGGACTTAGAGCGTGATTGAACCCAAGAGTATTGGATCTAGCATGTTGTCAAGCCCTCATGCATTTAGACTAAACTCATGGTAAATCTAAAGGTGTTGGGTTTGGCATCTTGACAGACCCGCATGAACTTGAGCTCAACTTGTGCTGAACTCAAGGGTGCTGGGTCTAGCATTTTGTTAGACCCGCGTATACTTGGGCTCGGCACGTAGCTGAACCCAAGGATATTGAGCATGAAAGCAAGTCAAACTCATGTCATCTAAACTCGGCATTTTGCCAAATCTAAGTATACGTGGCTGAACCCAAGCGTATTGAGTATGGCAGCTTACCAGACCCATATGCACTTGGGCTCAGCACGTGGCTAAACCTAAGGTTGTTGTGTCTGACATCTTGTCAAACTCATATGCACTTAGGCTCAGCGCGTGGTTGAACCCAAAAGTGTTGGGCCTGGCATCTTGTCAAACTCATATGCATTTAAACTCAGCGCGTGGCTAAACACAAGGGTATTGGATCTATTATCTTTTCAGCACTTAGCCTAAGCTCGTGGTAAATCTAAAGGTGTTAGGTTTGGCACCTTATCAGACCCCCATACACTTGGGTTCAGCTCATGCTGAACTCAAGAGTGTTGGGTCTAGCATTTCGTTAGACCCACATATACTTGGACTCGGTACATAGCTGAACCAAAGAATGTTGAGCCTGAAAGTAAACCAAACTCATGTTATTCGGACTTGATATTTTATCAAATCTAAGTATGTTGAGTTATTAACATGTAATTGACCTTTTAATTATGGGCTTTTAAGAAAAAGTATAACATTTATAAAATACATTTATCCTTAAATAATTAATTGAGGTGATTATAGAGGTGAAAACTAGGGGTGAGCAAAAAAACTAAAAAACCAATTTAACCGAGAAAACTAAAAAAAAATTAACCGAAAAAAGTAAACCATAAAAAAACCGATTGAACCGATTAGAATATTTAGAAAAACTTCTGGTTTGGTTCGGTTTTAGTTTTATAATGCTTAAACCGAGCAACCCGAACCGAACCGGTCCGGTTTAAATTTAAAAAAATCTATAAATACTCATTAGTCCTCACAGTCACAGACACGCCACACAATCCACACGGGCCACACCACATTTTTAATTTTCAATCCTCACAGCGACATAGCCTCCTACAACACTCAAAAGTCTGTAGACTCTACACCCAATTAATTATTTGTACTTCAACTACCTCCACCCAAGCTCTCACAAGTCCACTCACGTCTCACAATTAATTCTTCACAGCACACAACACAATTAATTCTTCAAAACTCAACTACACCAACCCAAGATCTCACACGCCACACCTAACCTTCCAATCTTCATTCTTTAATCATCTCAGATCTATCATCCCAGCAACATCCCTAAGCCTCAGTAGCAGTAAGATTTCTTCAATTTACAGGTGATTAGTGGAGACAGTAAGGATAGGGGCTGGGCTTAATTTTATGATTTGAGTTGTTGGCAGTTGCTGTGCTTTTTTTTATGAAAGGTAAGGGTAAGGGTTGGGCTTAATTTTATGGTTTGGGTTGTTGGTAGTTGCTGTGTTTTTTTTTTATGAAAGGAAATTGGGTAAAGAAAGTGGCAGTGGACACTAGACAGTGTTTATAGTGGTGGTGATTGTTTGTATTTGAGAGTATGGTTTTCGGTGATGTAGGTTTTTGGGTTTGTGATAATGAGGAGTGATTGATTACTGTAAAAGAGCATGATATGTTTTGTGGTTTTGTAGAAGGCTGTTTGCTTGAGAAAATGCTGGTACGGATTCAACACTGTCATGGGGGCTGCTGGTGATGAAGATGGGTTTGATTTTGTGGCTTTTAAATGTTAAAAACAATATATGTTTTCCTGGTTTTTGACATAGAAAATCGAACCAAACCAGTCGGTTAGAACCAGGTTCGATTCGGTTTTGGTTTTTTAAAAAAACATTCAGTTTGGTTGTTTTTATAAATAAAAACTGAACCGAACCGATCAAAAATGATCACCCCTAGTTAAAACATGCATCAATGAAAAGATCATGATGACGCATAAGGTCCTTTCACTCGATAAGGATTTGAACCCATGCATTTACCACCGTGTTTCCAGTAAGAAGTAGCTCGTTTATAAGGAGGATACAGCAGAGAGTGGTAGAAAAAGTTCAAAATTCTAATTATATTCTATCGAAGTCTAACTATTAATAAAATACTAGTAATGAGAAACAAAGCATACGATATCCATTTGACTCCTCCTGATCCCTAACCTCACTCGAAAACTAGGAGGCTATGGAAATTGGCAAAAGATATATATAAAGATTTCTAATTAACAATAATTAAAAGATGGGGCATGCACTTGAATGATATTCCCTTGAGGAAAGCTTTTTATTTAATAATGGTGCATTTGACTGGGAATTTGTATCCATTGACTCATTAGGATACTAACTATTAAAGAACTATCTCAACCCAATAGCTTAAGATGTTAGGTAAGGTCCCAGAATATGATTTATATTATTCTTTAACGCACCCCCTCAAGTGAAAGCCCTTTGGGCTTAAAACTTGCACAGATCCACATTACCTTGTGCTTAATTTTTATCAAATAAATGGTGATGATGAGATTCGAACTCGTGACCGCTTGGTCATCAAGGCTCTGATACCATGTCAAATAACCATCTCAACCCAATAGCTTAAGCTGTTAGGTAAGATTTTAGAATATGATTTATATTATTCTCTAACACTAACTAAATTTTTTCTTTCCTCATCTGTGAGAGAGTGATAGCAATACATTTGGCAGGATTGCTAACAACACCTATAATTATCCTTATAGTAATGCGGTTGAAATTATTTTTACTCCACCATAATCCATAAAGTTTTTTTTTATTTTATTATTTTGAAATTACCACAATCCATGAAGTTATTTAATAAATCTATAAATACAGCTGAGCACAAGTTGGTGTAAAATGTTGTCTTCCTTGAAAAATAAATAGTATTAGATTTTCTCAGGCTTTTTAGAAACAAATAGAAAAAAGAACAATAATTTCATGCTGCTCAAAATTATAGGAAATCCTCTTGTACAATACACGGGAGTCCCTTGTATCATCCGCATATTGGATTATATTTATTATTTAACAAATATATTAAAAATCCAAATAATCATAATAAAAAAAAGAGTAAATCTTTTTATAAACAATAGTATGATAAAATAAAATAATTAATGCTGCTCATATATACATGATTGTTTGAGAGACTATCGTGTATTAGATAGGAGAAGTTCACGGCAAAGAATTGTTGTTCTAAAAAAAAATACTAAAAAACACGTCCTAGGGATGTATTTTTCCTTGCCTTTAGATTTGAGTTTTAAGTCCTCCGATGAATCCTATTTACCAAAAAGAAAAAGAAAAAAAAATAGTAAACTTCAAAGAAAGGTGCACTTTTGTGTAATGAAACGAAAAGGTGGTGTAGCTCCATAATCATGATTCAGTAGTCTCGCAATCACGAGCTGCACACCTCCACCATATCTGGCCCACGAATGCAGTGGCGGAGGTAGCCATGGCTTGAGGGAGGAATGTCACTCCCAAAGTTTTGAAATCTTTTAATTTAGTCCTTATGTTTGAAGACTTTTTCACGGGGATTATACATTTAACCATAGTTATTAAACTCGACCGAGACCGACAGGTCAACCCGGCAACTTGAAACCTAACCCAAGCTGGGTCTTACTTCAAACCATTTTGAATATTGACCCCACCAAACTTGAATATATTGGGGGATTAACCTAGTTAAACCCGGTGAGATTTGGTTGCGTCAACTGCAAGAATTTTTAAAAAAAAAACTGAAACGATGTTACTTTAAATAAAATAATTGACCTACGTTGACTTGATGACCCATGAATTGACTCGATGATTTTGTTACTCGTAAGTTGACCCGAAAATCATGCATTTAAACAAGGTTAAATACCGAGTTCAGTCCGACAACTATGCATTTGACCCTTTAAAAAATAATTTTTTTGTTTTAATTTATTTTCATTTTATTCTTTTCATTTTATATTAACAATCTCACTTATGAAACTTAGTTTTTCTCATAAAATTAAAAAACAAAAAATAAAAGTTCATATGAGTTAATTAAGCTTGATATCGAAAGATGGTTCATTTCATTTTTGTATGCATGGAAAGCAACAGACTTGTATAAAAGGAGCATATGCTAAATGATCAATATATGAAGATTCACGACAAAAACTCCACTACTACAATGAAATCCACCATTTGGTACAATTTGCTTTAAATTAAGCGGTATAGACAAATTACCGAGAAAAAAATTGTCCAAGACTAAATTTGGTTTCCACTAAAAAAGACCAAGCTCAAGCATTAGAAGTACATGGCTA
>Ga0325414_1007135_pt1 | contig 11872 bp, 9 predicted proteins | sample PopdelMetagenome_8_FD_206183 | JGI IMG/M metagenome (GOLD analysis project Ga0325414, IMG submission 206183) | Populus deltoides microbial communities from Bellville, Georgia, United States - Leaf-PdKOR-R3 | ecosystem: Host-associated > Plants > Phyllosphere > Phylloplane/Leaf | place: USA... | reverse complement strand
CGTCAATGTTATAAATTGTTAAATGCAGATGCAACCATTTGATATGGTAATCGATTTTTGCAATAAGAGCAAACATAAAATCTAGAATAACTTCTTGGAAACCCTCATATATTTAGACATGTCCTTGAATGGAAAAGCAGGCACGTCCAAATTTCTCTGATCTAACCAACTGATCATGAATTTAGATGTTCGATTAGGCCATGTTTCACAAAAACCATCATGTTTACGATCATACCATACATATTGACAACATGTGTGTTACATGAACTCAAGTGAAAGCTAGAAACTTATATTAGAGCGAGCAGAACATCCATAGGAACCATGTTCCATGACTGAGATAGAATAAGAAAGACTTGTCACAAATGGAAAAATATAAAGCTCATAAGCACAAAAGTCTACAAATCTCTACCAAGTAGGATCATCATATCAAAAACTCTAATTTAAAATCTAATTTCTCAATAATTCATTGTAACAAGAAATATCATTTGAAAAGAACTCCTCCTTAAATTCTGGTCATTCAACTGCCTATGTTATTGTTAACCATTAAAAATGATGTTAGCAGCTTTACATTCCATTAACCTCCAGTATGCTAACACTATACAGTTAACCAACTTAGATAAAATAGGTCAATAATCAATTTCCAAAATGCTCTCAATCTTTGTAGAACCATTAGTAGCCGCCAATAACTTATTCCGTATCATACCTTTTTTCATGTCATTCTGATGATCTAAAATCTCTTTTCTCTCTCTTTTTTTTATTCTCTTTTTTTATTTTGATAAATTAGGATAAAAACAACATATTTTTATACCTGCTCTTAACAACTTCCCTTTTCTTCCAATACTATACTAAGGATATAAGTATTACATCGTCTCATAAGCAAGACATTCTTGTCATATTATCATGGTTTATATAGCAATAAATGACACACATCCATAGACACTACATTATATTAAACATTATCAAAATATCTCTTACCTATAGAAAATAAAACAAGACAATATCCATCCATGATTACCTTGGGATCTCGATTCAGCTACTTCAATTTGTAGGGCATATGGTGTTTTTTCTTTCTTAAGTTGCAACTTCTTTACTGCTTCAATTGACATCACTTTCTCACAATTACCGCTATCAATAATTAAATTACATACATTGTCCTTAATGGTACAAGTTTAAAGAAAAAAAACTAGTGTGTAGCCAATCTTGGTTTGAATCACTCTTAAGAGTAAGCAAACTCTTTTGGATGACTGAGGAAGCACAACCATTACCTTAGAAAACATCCTCACTACCATATTAATCATCATAAATTGGATCACTTCTCTTTTTTACCTACAAATGTTTACACTTGCGACTCTTTGGTTCATGGCACTTAGAAATTCAATGCCCTAACTCATCATATCTGAAACACTAAAATTTAAAACCATATCCAGAACTTGAACCTCAACTTGTGATTTGTTTAGTTATGGATTCGGGCTAATTGAATGGTATTTTTTTGTTAGTGCACACCTCCCTATTATTTTGGTCAAATCAAAAGCCATCTTTTTTAATTACCCTAATAACCTATTGTTTATCCACAATCAAAGCTCTCTGATAGGCTTATGAAACTATTTATAAAAAATGCAAACACAATACATCTTGCATGGACTATTATAATATATTTTAAGTACCTAGCAACCAGCTACTCTTTCTGAAAAATCATTCATAGCCACCACTTGGTAGAATTTTCAGTGCACTCAACAATAGTTCTCCTATCTTGTCCCAATGTATGGAGTCATTGGTAAAAAGTCTAAGTGTATCCGAATGGAAAAAAAGTGCTCCTTCATCTTTCTCTTTAATTGCTTCCATCAAGGATAAGCTCGTCCCTTTAATCTAATCACCCTCATTTGCTTTTAAATTTTTATGCACTAAAAAATCATTTATACTTCGTTCAACCAATCGATAAATTCTTTTACTTGTAAAGTTTCTAAAAATTAGAAAGTTTAATTTGAAAATCAAAATCTCCATGATGTGCTGGCCAATTAAAAGGTTTCCTCCTCTAGATTAGCCAGGGCTTACGATTACTCTCCTCCTATTCTTGTTGAGTGTTTTATTTCAATTATCACGTAAGCTTCGCGATCTACCTTAGTATATCCTTAATTTCCACCTCATGAACCTTTTTCTCAAGAGAAAACCTCCTTATCCTCTCCTTGAACAAGTTCAGTTTTATGACCTTTTCCAGCTATGGTTGTTTTTGCAGCATACAACAAGCAAACAATAATCAAGGATTGTTGAGCTCTGATACCAATTGATATAAACAGAAACAATACAAAAAAATAGCAATAACAAACAACACAAAATTCTACTAAATATGGTCATCACACCAAAAGCCATAATTCAAAATTTTATTTCTTAGTAATTTACTATGTAAGAGGTTTACAACTCAAATAAACTAAAAAAACACCTAAACAAACTAAAAAACTTGAAAATAAAAAAAAGAAATAAAATTCATAAACAAATTAAAAAATAAAATTATTAAACATAATATTTTAAAATAAATAGAAAAAAAGATAACAACTAAGAAAAATCAATTTTCAAAAAAAAAAAAATTCTCTCGGAAACTCTATTGTCCCTTCATTTATTCGACTAGCTAGTTTGGGCATGTAATCACAAGACGAGGCTTCAAGACAACTTGCTCATACATTATTTATAACCACACTAAGGAACACAGTATATCACAAGCATTCTAAGATCCCATTTGTTTGCTGAAAAGTAGTTTTTTTTGGAAAGTGAATTACAGGAAAGTGAATTATTTTCTGATGTTTGGTAGTATAATAAAAAATAAGTTGGAAAACACTTTCCAGTGTTTGGTTATGTCATGGAAAATGAGCTAGAAAATAACTTATTAATGTTTTATTTTTCTCAAGTTTATTAAAATAATGAGGAACAAATATTACAAATTAAAAAGTTGAATGAGAATGAAATTGAAAAAAAAATATAATTTCATAAATTATCTCAAATAAAATAAATAATAATAAAAATAATAGAGATTAAATCTAAAAAATAAAAAAAAATGAAAGATGAAGAAATTAAAATAATAATAATTAACATTTATAAATTATTTCAAAAAAAAATAAGTAACAATCAAAAGAATGAGGGCCAAATTTGATAAATAAAAAATTTCAATAAAAAAATGATAAGGAAAAAGCAAATAAAAATTATAAAAATGAGAACCAAAGTTAATATAAAAATTAAATTTTAAGATATGAAATTGAAAAATAAATATTCAAAACAAAATATATATAGCAATCAAAAGTTTGAGGATCAAATTTGATATAATCAGCAAATAATATGACATTTCTAAATTTTTCACAACTTTCAGAAAGTGTTTTCCGCCAAATTTTTCAGGAAAACACTTTCCTGGAAACCAAGTCAAATTTTTCTTTGACTGGAAAGTGTTTTTCGTTGACCAACTTTTCTAATATCAAACAAACACAAAAAAATTTGAAAAGTAATTTTTAAAAAAATAAATTTCAAAAAACAAACATGCCTCGAATCTTCAACAAGTAGATACATTTGAAGCCATTTTAAAGGCTTACCTTCATAGAACTTAGATACCTATAACAAGCTTGGCAGCTTGAAATGTTCTAAAGCAGAGATCCCATCGAGTCCTTCTGCATAGTAGTGGGTCACCAAGCCCTTTCCAGTGGTTTCTTGATAGATTGCGGAGCTTTATTCTGATAGAAACTCCTTAATTGGCCCACATAGTCTTGAGGCATTCTCAGGACGAATAATTTCGAGACTCATTCTCACCCTTAACCCTATCATCATTACTAGGACATGCTGGTTTGCTAGCTACATGAGTGCATTCCATTAAGATTTCAAGGATTTTCATGATTTAACTGTACACAAAATCTATGTTTGATTGAATCCAGGAACCTTTACACGAGGCCTATTATAATCACTACAGGATATTAATAGATTTTGCAATACAGGGTTTGGCGAGTTGCTTTGAGCAGCAAGCACACGCACCTCATGCATTAGCCGCATGAGGGTGTCCTTTCTAAACCGCTGAGCGTTTTCTTCGAATAAATTCAACCAGGCACTTTTGCAGAATGCTTGAGACTCTCCAGCAGAATTTGTGGTAATACAAGCAAGAGCAGAATCGAAGTCTTCTTTTTCAAGCATCATGCAAAATCTTTCTTTGACAAGAGGCGGCGGAGGAATCCTATCTTCCTGCTCCAAGTGCTTCCAAGTTATTTCCAAAACTTCTCCCTGCAGTCACAATGGAAATTTGTAACTTCTCTTGAATTGAAGATTAGAAAAAAAAAAAGAACACTATTGATGCTGTTTAATCGTTGCCACTACACACATACTACATGTATTTTTGTTTTTATTAATATAGTCATGAACAATTCTTTTGTACTGAATCTGAAGTCTTGAAAGGATAAAGTGAGAAATTTCAATTTCTCTTGACAGTTTATATCTAAAATTTGAAGAGGATAAGGACAAGAAATTTGGATTTCCATAACTCTGAATTCTGAGATTTTACACTTCCTAAAATTTTCAGAATTCAGAATTTTCTAACAGATGAATTACATAGAAGCATTTTACGAAGATTGCGTCCAAAGTGTACTACAAAGATGAGTTCTTATCATCCCTCCTAAGGAATTCAACAAGGCATCCATTTTATTCCTACAAGTGCTTTTGACTGTTCTCATATAATAGCACCACCTTGAATCAGGCTATTCAGTCAGGACGTAGATGCAGTTTGGCAGCCTAGTGTTATTTTTATGGGGATGCTATAAACATCCATTTCAATAATATGTTCTCACGTACGAGTGTAATTTCAAATAATCACATAGATTTGAGAAGTACCTTTCCAGCTCTAGAAGCATCCAGTACCATTCGAAGATGACGGTTTGCATTGAAGTGGAACCCATGGCTCAACATCTTTTGATAAATGTACTCAAAATCATCCCACTTGTTCTCTGCAATGCTTGCATCAAGCATGGTGTTGAAAGTATAGATATCTGGTATTACCCGAAACTTGTAATCAGATCTTCTGCTGATATGATTGCCATCGTCTAACATCTTGTTGAAAAGCTCGTTTGCTTCTTCAAACAATCCATGTTCTAGATACGCTTTCAGCATTATGTTGCAAGTAACAAGATTTGGGGGGCAAAAGTTCCTCATTTGATTGAAGATGTACACAGCGTTTTGAATGTTTCCAGAGTCCAGACAAGCTTGGATTAAGCCAGTGTAAGTTACTACGAGCGGCTTATTAGCAACCTTGCATATTTTCTCAATCTGTGAAATTAAAGGAGGTTGTGTTGGACTGTTTGTTCAAAGAAAAGCTAGTGGTAATAATAAGCACACAAATTGTAGGTAGTTGAAGCGACACCAAACTTGTTGCAATCTACTTGTTTATATCATGGAGTTCTACAAAAGCATCAATGAGTGTACAAAATATATAGCTTTAAAGCTTGCAAACTATTAAATGCCCAAAGAGACATCCCAGCAGTTAGGAAAGGGCCCCAATTGTGCAGCCCAAGGCTTCTTCAGTCTCTCAATGAACCAAAGACGCACTTGCAAAACATGCATTTTCTTTGTACATTCAACAGTAGTATAAACTGAAAACTTCACTGGGCAGGCAACAGTTATCAATATACACACACACCATTCAATGCATGCGGATCGTTTAGCTAGAATACAGTATTCTTTAGATTCAGTTTTAAATATACGTGCACAACAGAAACATAGTAGATTAAGCATAAAAGGATTACCAGATCTAGTGCTTCTTGACACCTTCCAGATGTACAGAGACAGCGTGCAAGATCATAATAAAGAGCAGCTGAACCCACAATTCCCCGTCTTTCCATGTCTTTAACAGCCAACGCAGCCTCTTCTGTCTTACCCTCTCTCCAAAAAGTATTGACGAGAACTGTATGTAACAAGAATTTGATTTCAAAATGAGGTTCTACAAAATCAAATGGAAGAAATGATAGATCAGTCAAGCACCTTTATATACCAAGGCATTTGGAATGGAAGACTTCTGAACTTTTTTGAAGAACTCATGAACCAAGTTGTACTTGCCACAAGCAAGCATGACCTGCTCAAGTATGAGGCAGAAAACCTTTTTATCATTTCTATGAACAGCTCTATGAAAGTTGAAATATGGAGTGATAATCATAGTAGCAAGTCAGCAAACATGACTAGCTGTTTATCAGAACAATGACAAACTCTTACAACAAGGTATTGCTAAGAATATAAGATACGGGTTCTGCTGATGTGAAATGTTGATAAGAACCATGGATAGTAAAAACAGCTATTACCTCCATAACAAGTCCATACGTTGCAGTAGAAGGTTGCACATCCTTTTCCTTCATCTGCTGTAAGACCCAAAATGCACCTTCCCATTGTTTTCGCCGAACACAAGCATTTAGGACCTACATACAAAAGGAATGTCAAAATGCCGTGGATGATCATAGCTGCATTTATGCATTATGTAAATTGAAATGATTCACAGATAATTGATTGAATATGCCAAGGGAAATAGATAATGCATGATCAGCATGTCATGGCACAAGTCCATCCTTGGTGTTACCCAATTAGTGGGAAGAGATGCAATGGATGAGATAGTCGAAATTCTTAGAATGATCTTAAGACTATGGAAAATATGCCCTCTCGAAACAATATACAGTAACGATTTTACTTTGCTGTTACAGGGACCACAAAGCACCCTTTCAGGTCATCTCAAATTTAACAATGCATGCTTATTGTTTAATCTGTTGATAACAAGATCAGTTCATACCTAGAGAACATGCAGAAAAACTTTAGATTTTTAGATAACAGAGATAAGTCAGAGCTTAGCTTAATGGGTATCATTTGGAAAGGTGTAGATTCAGTGAAAGGAACTTGTCATCCAAAAATTTCAGAGGGCTATTATGTCATACAGCATAAGCATAAGGTGATGCAAGATACTGGGTTTAGCAATTTCTTAAATATCCATAACATTAGCATCTACCTTGATAACAGTTTTGAACTATCACGTATTTCAGGCTGACTTTGAGCACATGCCCACAAACACATGCATGCAGAGTTAATTACATGTGACATGCTTGGGACAACTAACAGTCATCAATATGGGTTTTGAAGTAAAAAATATGGTGCAGAGGTTACAGACAAATGTTTTCCAGATATAGACAGCTAGTTTACTGCCAAGTGTCACTAACCGCATTGTAGACAACAATATCAGGTTCCAACCCTAGGTCCTGCTTCCCAGGTGCCCCAGATTTGAACTTCTTGGGAGGAGATCGCATGCTATCTATTACATCAAAAAGTTCCTTCATATATCCTGCTTGTCCGAGAGTGACAGCTATAGAACGATAAGCTACTAGGTCAGGATACAAACACATTTCTTGCTGGAGAGAACAGGGGAAAAAAAGAAGAAGAAGCAATGACATAAGTCAGTGAGGATTTCCTTTTATATTGTTCAATTAAATAACCTTGTATTTAATGAGAAAGGAGCAAGGCATCAGATGAAAATTCTTGAGCATTACCTGCATTGCATGAAATAAATTAAGTGCCTCCACAGGTCTTTTTGCCTTGCCAAGTACATGAAGTGCAGTTGTGTAAACATGCCTGTATCAAGACATGATGATTTACCAAAATTACCAATCAAAATTTACAATTTTGTGCACTAATTCAAGAGAGGATAAAATTTTGGATTGAGTGATACAAGTCATGAAAACTATATTTAGAAACAGGACAAGCTTTTTTTCTGCAATGTTAAAAGGTAAAAGAATATATGTTGCAAAAAAGCTACAATCCAAAGTGCTAAAGTGGGCTGCTTCTCTTTCCTTACAGGACAGAGATTCACCCTGCAGTATGATGATGTTCAATCTAAGCAATTATGTAGAACAATCTAGATTTTGTCTGGGAAGAAATTCTGAGAGATTATCTTTGAAATTTACCAAGCATCAAGATAACTTGTAGGTATTGTCGTTCATGCATACAAACAGCAGTGCAAAGAAGATGAGAAGATGTTACCTTAGCCTGTGGGATTTATAGCGTTCTCGTATGTTAAGCCACTCGATAACTTGTAGCACTCGCCTCCAATTGCCCAATTTACCCAATATCTGGATAATCCTCAATACAGAATGATCTGTATATTTAACTCTAGCACTACGCATTGCCTTAGAGAACATCCACTCAGGCATATCAATATCAGCACCATTTAACCTGCCAAAATGAACTACTTCAACTTGGCATGATAAATGAATCATCAAAGATACAAAGAATGAGACTGGTTGAAATGAGGCATAGAAAAGATAGATGTGCATATTTAATGTAAGAGAACTTGTGTGTTCACAAGGTTATTGACACAAGCACACATGCCCACATTGAAAAAAGAATAGACAACTATTAGAAATTAGAAAGTTAATTTGATATGATGTAAAATTGGGAATAGACAATTATTAGGAATTAGAAAGTTAACTTATCTATGATGTAAAATTTTTACCTAAACTTAATATCTATGACTTGATTTTATACTGGTATGTAAAAATTACATCTAAAAACACAAAGAAAGGATATGCTAATAAATCCAAGACAAAGAAAACAAAATTTGAATTAGAAATTATCAGGAACAAATTTCATTCCTTGTAAAATTAAAAATTATTAGGAATTGCTAAAAATATTTAGAATATGAGCATTTTAAGCACATGGATTTAGTTAGGGATTCCACTGGAATGCAGGCTGTCGAGAATTACTTTCTAAAACAAAACATCATCCACACAAAAAGATATTCCCTTCATTGATGTCTTAACAACTTGTTCCTCCATAATTTGTTTACTTTTATATGAACTGTCCTCCTTTTTGGAAAGAACAAACCAGGTAAGAAACCAGCGGCACCCCTTGCCCCCCAAGGCTAAGGCTGTCCCACCACAACAAAACTGCTTGGTGTGACTGTAATCTAAACATGGAGCGAGGAGAAGGGGCACATTAATCTCTGGACCACTTGTTACAGTGGCAAATCAGATTCCAATGAATTCAAAAATCTAGAAGGTATGAGTACACAAAGTTGGAAAAATAAACAGGGACGGACACACTCTATTGGAAATGCTTCTTTTGACATGAATCAGATTGCTTTGCTCTGTTACATGAAGACTGGTACAATTAATTACACAGCATAGATCAAAATACAAAATAGCTTAGCTACACAGAATTTGCACACACATGCCAATAAAATCTTAGTTATAATGAAAGGATAGTTAAAGTTCATTTGAGCTTATGAAGAAAAAAAACAGAGAATATAAAAGAGTATAGATTACACACCAGTTTCCTAGCTTCTGAATCTTCTCCTCTATTTTCCACATTGGAACTTTTGTCTTGCCGATAACCTCATTGGATTGCTCAAAGCTTTTGAAGGCAGCCCTTTCCACTTCAAAATCCTCACCATAGCCCCTTTCAATAAAAGCCTGATCACTTCTTCTTGATAATCCGTTTTTCTGCACATATCTCTTGTCAGTAATTTTATCAGCTTGACTGCGATTCCTGACAAGTCCACCATTCATTTTGTTGACTCCAGAACCATTGTTCTCTTTTTCAAAAGCTTTCCCCTTTATTCCGAACATATCCAGGGAATCTTTAGCATGAGCAAGATTTTCTTTTAAGCCAATAGTTCTGTCAATGCTTTCAATATAATCTAATACCATAGGACTTCGTTGTGCAATTTGAATCTTCATACTCTTGGTTTCATTGAAATCCTCCGAGTCTGAATTCATGCTGCTAGTATGATCCCTCAACCATCTTCCATCACTCGTTGCCCCTCTCATTTTCCTTCTAAAATCAGCATGCACACCTCTTACTTTTCCACCCACCTTATGATTGAACTCTCTAATTCTACCTCCTCTGTAATCAAGCTCAACATTAATTACATCTTCTTGACCAGAGCATCCATCACCATTGTCACCAAACTCATCACTTTCCATGACTCTAGACACCTTTTCTCGATTGTTAAACTTCCTCAAATCCACATTGCTTTCATGTCTTACTGATGATGGGGCACCACTCTCCTCTAAATCACCCTTCAACTTATAACTCCTATAATTGAGGTCCTCCAAGTCTGAATTCATGCTACTGGTTCTATTCCTCAACCATCGCTCATCACTTGTAGCTCCTCCCATTTTCTTTCTTGCGTTAGCATGAACGTGACTTTCTTTGCCACCCACCTTATGATTGAACTCTCTAATTCTACCTCCTCTGTAATTAAGCTCTGCATTAACTACATCTTCTTGACCAGAGCATCCATCACCATTGTCACCAAACTCATCACTTTCCATGACTCCAGACACCTTTTCTTGATTATTAAACCTCCTCAAATTCACACTGCTTTCATGTCTTACCGATGATGGGGCATCACTCTCCTCCAAATCACCCTTTAACTTATAACTCCTATAATTGAGGTCCTCCAAGTTTGAGTTCGAGCTCCTGGTGCCATTCCTCAACCATCGCTCATTACTTGTAGCCCCTCCCCTCTTCCTCCTTACATTAGCATGCGCATGACTTTCTCTGCCACGCACATTATGATTGAACTCTCTAATTCTTCCTCTTCTGTAATCAAGCTCCGCGTTAACTACATCTTCCTCACCACTGGGTCCATTAGCATTCTCGCCAAACTCATCACTTTCCATGACTTTAGACACCTTCACTCGATCCTTAAACCCCCTCAATTTTACACTCCTTTCATCTCTTTCCAACAATGGCGCATCATTCCCCTCTAAATCATCCTTCAACTTAGAACTATTTGACTTATGTACTTGATTCTTTTCTCTTCCAGTCTTAACAGACTCCATAGCCTTCAAATACTCACCAAAAGATGGTTTAAATTCTAACTCTTTCTCAATAACCCCACCACTACCAACCAACCGATTATCAGACTCGTCTTTTTGCAATGCCTTAACTCTTAAACCAACAACTCTCATTGCTTTCCCACGCTTGCTCTTCAATGGAACACCAAAAATTGGAGGTCTCCAAGAATTCAAAGGCCCACATGAGGAAAATGGTTTCCAGCTACAATTACAGGTTAAGTTCCCATTTCTTTCAAAACCAGATAAACCGTTTTGCCCATTTGTCATAATTATCACCTCCATATTATCAATTCACACCACACAGTCTCACAAGCCAAGCAAACCTCTATCTTGGAGTCACTAAAAAAGATTCCCTAGCTTTGCCTATGATTGAAAAATTACATTATCATAATACAAAGTTGATCTTTTTCGATAATATACTGAAAATTGACCTTCAATAATCTGAATTTGTGAATAAAAACAAAATATAACCAAGAGAAATAGACAAGAATCCAATGTAACTTACAAAAGCTCCCAGGAGCAAAGAAGCATGAGAAGAATGCTCAAATACTATAAAGTCGAGAGTTCTTTTTTAAGGTTTTGTTTCACTCACTGTTTCAGTGCTTGTGGTCGAGACATAAAATGATGACAACCTTTTACAAGGAACTTATCGTGGTGGCACCAAACTCCAAACTAGCAGTTCTGCCTGTTTGCACAATAGAAGCCGATGTCTGTCATTTGGGCCTTTGGATTAATATAGGATGTTTATCTAAGGGCTAGTCAATTTATTGGGCCCAAAGAGTAACCTGTCAAGTTCTCCTACTTCTACTTGTAAAACCCAAACAAAAAATCGAGACAAGACCCAGATTTTAAATTAGAAGAATCAACCCAATTGATCTTTTTTTTTAGCCAAAAAAACAAAAAAAAAAAAACATCGTTCGTTTAACTGATTGAAACTTGAGTTTTGATTGGATCAAAATCTAGGGTTATTAAGTTTTTTATTTGATGGTAAAAGTATTCTCAAACTAGCCTGTACATCAACAGAA
>Ga0325414_1007134_pt1 | contig 11873 bp, 7 predicted proteins | sample PopdelMetagenome_8_FD_206183 | JGI IMG/M metagenome (GOLD analysis project Ga0325414, IMG submission 206183) | Populus deltoides microbial communities from Bellville, Georgia, United States - Leaf-PdKOR-R3 | ecosystem: Host-associated > Plants > Phyllosphere > Phylloplane/Leaf | place: USA... | reverse complement strand
GGCTCATTAAATTAATAAATTACTAGGCACTATAGTGAAAGTGATGCCTTAATTTTGTTATTATCACATCTAATTTATATATATATATATATATATATATATATATATATATATATATATATATATTTTGGCCTAGGATTGATCGTTCATGCTTAATTACAACCTGCGGAGAACATGTTCAATTCTGCCATCATTTTTTTGATTCATTTTAGTCGTGTTTTTTATTTTCTAATATTTTTATTTGAAGATTTAAATCCACTAAGACAAGTGATTATCTTAATTTACATACTAGATTCTGATAAGAACTAATTAACACAGTGTGTGTTATTTAAAAAGTTGAAAAGATATAATAAATATTGTGGTCCTAAACTAGGATATTAATTTAAATATTATTTAAATGTATATTTTAGAAGTGTGATAAGTTTAAAATGCATTATTTTTTAAACATATTATTGTATCAAGATTTTAAGTTTATTATGCTAATTTTTATTTTTATTTTTATTTTTAAAAAAGGTATAAGCTGGTCATGCGCGCGTTTTGACCTATAAGCTTGTCTCTTTCTCCTTGTCCCAATCACCTTTTAACACTTCATGTTGTTTTGTTAGTAGCAAGAGAAAAAACAAGGCCTTCTTGTTTTGACCTCTCTTGTTTAAATTAGATGCACCCAAGAGAATACGATCATCACAAAATCAACCCTTGCTAATCTTGATACTTGATCTCTCTCTCTCTCAAAAAAAAAAAAAATGTCTCAGGGTCATGATCACGATAGCATGGATCCTGGATCCATGTCTGATAGTGGCATGCATATGAGCCCATCAGACATGATGATGCATATGAGTTTCTACTGGGGAAAAGATGCTATAATCCTGTTCTCTGGATGGCCAAACGGCAGCCTCGGTATGTACATGTTGGCTTTCTTCTGTGTGTTCTTGTTGGCTGCTGCTATCGAGATCTTTTCGGTCTCCCCAACAGCTAAAATAGGCACTCACAATCCCATAGTGGGTGCTCTTATTCAAACCTGTGTTTATGCTGTTCGTATGGGTTTTGCTTACATGGTCATGCTTGCTGTCATGTCTTTCAATCTTGGAATATTTATAGCAGCCGTGGCTGGTCACACCGTTGGGTTCTTCCTAGTGAAGGTTCGTGCTCTTGCTATTGCCTACAAAAACGAAACCGCTCCCAAAGTTTGATGATGATTCAGTATGCATTTCACTGACCATGTATTTTCTCTTCTGTTTCCTCTGTCCGGCATGTTTGATCAAGCATCTTTATGCGTGTGCTTTGTTTTCTTCACCCTCTTTTGTGGTTCAAGCTGCAGAAATTAATATAAAGTGTGCCGTTAAACTTCTGGTTATATAACCCTATGAATTATGATGAATGATCGTATCCTGAACATGAGTCGATTGCTCCAATATGAATGAATGTGTTGATATTGCTTACATCCTTCCTGAACATGGTTTTGTAAGTTTTTGATCTTTCAATATAAAGCTACTTTTTCTCCGAAAAATACTTTACCGTAAATAATTTTATGGGAGTTTGTTTTTGGATTTTGCTGTTGGCCTGCCTAGTTCAGGAATCTTATTTTAACCTTCGGATTCGAATCTGTCAACGTTGGGATCGATTGCAAGAGTACCTCTAGAATCCACAATCCATATGGTGGATCATTTTTGCCGAGCATTAATCTGAAATTCAGACACGGGAGTTTTTCTAAACTTAACTTAATATGTTTAAGTTAGGAAGTCCATCAATATTTATATGGTAATATGGAAAATAAGTTCTATATTTATAGAAAAATATGTGAATTTATTTGCTAGAATAAAGGGGAGGAACGAAGAACAAAACTAGAACCATATTTTTGTTACTCGGAAATGCTATTCAAATTATTTAATTTAATAATAGGAAAATAAATATAAATAGCTTCCAGGAATAAATTCACGTATAAACAAATAAAACCCCAATGACCGATGAAAACTAAAGTATACTAAGCTATAAAATAAATAAGAAATTAATGACATCATGTTATATGTTTTCAGTAGTTTACACTTATTGATTAATCTTGAAATTCGAAGTTAAAATATGTAGCAGATCATTAATATGATTGCAGAAAGAATTAAAATGAAGGCTTCATTCTTTTTCATTGAAATTTAATTGCTGCTATCATCTCAATCTTAACTGAAGTACCTTGCAAGATAAAAAGAAAAAAAAAGGCAACTTTTATTACGAAGTGGTATTAACAACGAATTCCCAGCAGCTCATGGTAATCGTTCCAAACAACTTGCGGTTTTTAATTTGGTGGAACTGCTTTATTACACAAGTTGAGTAAAGGATCAATACGAGACAAAAATCGGAATCAAAAGTTTCGGGTGGCTTAACACTTGCAAATGCCAGAGAAGTTTATTTTATTTCCCAGTTGCCCCCACAAGGGAGTTTTCAAGACCTTAGGATGAAGGGTGGATTTCTAGACCTTCTAGCCAAAAAAAATCGGAAGCTTGAAGATTGGCAAGCTTGCCTAGCCTTGCACGGACTCAGGTCCAAGCACTCTGTTTCCATTCTCTTCAAGGTTCTATATAAATGACAGCCCCCACGAGCACGAGGCACCAGATTGCTCTGACTGGCAGGTTGAAAATAAATGTACCGTCACATGATTGAGATCAAATGTAGTAATTCAACAACGTCCATTTTATGCTTCAATGAAAATAGTATAATGAACCTCCTGTGATATGTTTTGTTTTTCCGTGGATATATATCGTCATAAACGGAGCCCAAAAATTTATTTTCTTTGTGGGGCTACACTGAAAAGGGTCTACTGAACCTTCTTTAATATGTTTTTTTGCTTTCGAAGTCTGAATTTGCCAGCCAGACGATAGAAACAATGCTGCTTACGCCCAACCCTAAAGCTTTGTCATAATATCGTGCATCTTTGAAGCCCAGGAGCTGAAAAAAATCTTCTACCAGTTGGCCACAGGAGAGAGAACCATCCTTCTCTTGGTGGTTTTCATTTGTACTCTGCTCTTCCCCTCTGTTATCCGTTACAGCACCAGCGATTTCCCCGGGCATCTTGTCAAATAGTCCTTCAAACTGTCTCCTTGCCTTTTTCTCCACATCCTGCTCGTCAAAGCATGATATAAAATGTCTATCACCGTCACAAATTGCAAAAGAATATGGTTGCAGGTTACCCACCTGCTGCTTCTGCTTCAGCTTTTTAAAAGCTGCTGTTGCATCAGGTTCAAATGACTTGTCGGTTTTCATCATCTAACATCCAGAAGCATATTCAGATAATGGATGTCAAAGAATTTGAAGCTCTTCACTAAAATCAACTACAGGCGTTACCATTTCAAAATCACCCCTTGCTTCCTCAAAATCTCCAACTTCCAGGGAGGCCATTCCACGGTGATAGAGGGCCTTGACATGTGCAGCATTTGCTTCCAAAACCTGCAGAATTTATCAGTAATGAATATCAACATCCAGATTCTGAAGGATGGCAAAGGCCTTTAGGATAAATTAACTTGTAAAAAAGCACAGACATTGAAAAGCAAGGTATATTTTTTTGGCTCCCACTTCCCTGATAGGGGAACTTTTCTGCTCAATCGCCTCATTGGCATCTGTAATTTTTCAGGGTGCTCGTCCTGGGAACCTATGAAGGATAATCTTTGACAAGAACATCACATATCATCCTATGGTTTGCTCTCTATTGCTAGCTGACAGCCATTTCAATGCTCGACCTCTTAACAAGTCATAATCAATTAAGTGGGGCTAGCATATGACTAGCTGCTTTCTGCACGAAGTGTTCTGCCATTGGGAGTTTGGACCTTGTCATGTTATACAAGAGCTCAATCTCTTGTGTATTGCCGGTTGTTCTTCTCATGAAATTCCTCGTCACATATACTTACAAAGCCCTGAATCCCTGGTAACCGACTTTGAGTGATAATATACAATTGCATCCCTAGATAATTTGTCTTCTCACCTATATCCAATAAAATACTGTAGGAACATCAATGACATTTTATTCCAGTATCGTGCGGCTAACACCTAGTAGTGACTCTTGCTAGACATGATTTCAATGTAAGAAAACAGAAACAATTTGAATTATAACTGATGGTGTTTTTGTTTTTGTTTGAATTCTTATTTTTTAAGAACTAGAGATACGGTGATAACTCAACATCCCTGAACTCAGCCAAGTTCTAAGCTCATATGCATACAGAGATATTTTTCATCTGATAAAATCAAAGATATTTTTTCCTTCTAAATAATCAGAGGTATTTTCTCTTAGAAACTTTAGAGTTTGGGATGTGATCGAGAAAAAAAGAATATTTTAGTCCTCACCAAGATAAAAAGGTGAGGAGGATAGACTATAAAGACTCATTGGATCCTTAGAAGAGGGTTCTGAATATCTATTTTTCATGAAATATTTATTTTCAGAGTCTTTTTTTTTAAATATTATTATATTTTCTCTAAAAAATATACTTACTTAAGCATTGAAAAGTCCTAAACCCACAAAATGAGACTTTTACATGTACTAAGCATCAGCCACCAGCAACTTTAGCAAGGGAGAATGAATCAGATTGTTAAAACTAAAAGATTAATCGATTATCCAACAAACACATAAGTCTTGTTTTTAAGCTACTTGAATTTTTTAGAACCTTATCAAGAACATACTTTATTGTGTGTCTCAATGGACTTTTTAAATTTTTATAATTTAAGGTAGCATGCAATAACATTTAGATTTAACAAATTCTTCAAACATCCAAAAAAAATAAAAACATCAAGTGGGAGATGGGAAGGATATATTAGATAATGATTTTTTTGTACGCTGCAGGAGGCAAAAAACTAATCTACATATGTGGAAATCTAATCAAAAAGCCATCAATAGAATAGTTTTTCCATAACTGGTTTATCAACATCCCTAATTACCATCAAAGGCAAATAATCAAAACACTTTGGAAATGGGATGTGTCACGGGCTTTTCTTCAATTTTTGGCACATCTGTTCCATTAAATCATCAACTCTTCAATAAGATGGAAAGGCTATGCAGTAATTTGATCGCCCTGGGTCAGTATTATATTTCTACTTGTCCATAGGCATAATGAGACAATAAAGTTTAAGTTAGCTATTTGCTAACTTCACGAATTGAGTTGGAGCCTCTAGATATAAGAAAGTTTTCAACAAGTACTAGTAAAATATTAGTTCAAATTGTAAAACATGTGATGTCTGTTTTTCAACCACCTATAAAATATCTTTTTGAGAAACTTTATTATCTCCTTCTTAGAAGCCAAGATGATGATCTCTACATAAATGACATCGAGATGATTATGCATCAAAAGGTAATAAAAATATATCATGGTATGACTAGAAATGTAAGTTTTTTATATATGAATTAAATTATTCATAGTAATAATATTTTCTTTTCTTGATATCCAAGGCAATGGCCTTATAACCTTTTAATGATAGGATGGACTCAGTTTTCTTAGTGTGATTGCACAGTTTACCGTAGAATGGATTAGTTTGGTCTTTCTAATGCGATTGCACAATTTACCTTGGAATTGATGGATATAAAGTCTCTCTGGTGCGATTGTACAACTCTCCAATGATGAGATTGAAAACAACATCTCTTCAAGGTAATAACTTTACAACCTTTCAAGGATGGGATGAACTTAGTCTCCATAATATGATTGCACAATTTACCTTAGAAGGGATTAACTTGGTCTCCTTAATACAATTGCATACTTTACTTTGAAAGGTATGGATCTGAAGTTTTTCTAATGCAATTGCATAACTCTTCAAATACGGGATTCACATGACATCTCTTCAGGGCAACAACCTCACAACCTTCTTAGGATGGGACGAACTCAGTCTTCCTGGTGCAATTGCATAATTTACCTTAGAATTGATCAACTTAGTCTTACTGGTGTGATTGCACAGTTTATCTGAAAAGAATTAGCTTGATCTTCTTAGGGCGATGACACATATCTTCAAGGATCAGGTAGACTACCTCAACAACAATGTTATGCCTAAAGACAATAACATCAATCTTAACCTCTTGCCTAGCAGCTTTTTAATAATGCACTATCCAAATAAATAGGAATCTATCTGAAACTGAGATTTTTTCTCTTGGTTCCAAGTATAGGGTAGATCCCTTCTAAATCTTAATTAAGGTTAAATAAAGTTTAAAATTTAAATTTAATAAATGCTTTTCTAAGTATGGATCATAGAACCGATACAAATATTTAACAATTTCCTTAGGGTTTCGGGATCAATTTTTAATGATAGTGTTGGACCATACTAATTTTTTTTTTAGAATTCCATCAACTTTTTCCCAGTATGGACGGGGACCATATAATATTTCAAAGTTTTTCTTAAGGGTATTGAACCCGTAGTAAATGTATGTTGCTGGCATTAGATCCATACAGACAAGTAAACAAAGAAATAAAAAGAATCAAAATTAAGAAAAATAAGATAAACTTGATCGAGTTAAAGAGCTCCATCCCTCGAGAGTCATGGAAAGAAGAAAACCGAAAAGATTCTGGAAGAAAAGAATGAAGAGGAGGGGCGGCAGAGGCGCATGCACATGAACATGATGGTCAAAACATGCACACACGATCAGAGCACACTCACCAGTCACCGCCACAACATGCACGACCATCACAAAGGACACATCAACCGACGAAGCCACGTAAAAAGGCAAAAAGAAAAGAAACACTCCTCTCCTACATTCTCCCCAAGCGCTATTAAGGCGCGTTAACCCCCTCACCACCCAACATAACACAAGAAGCAAGGAGTGCGCACCACGTTAATCCAAAGTGCATGGCCAGCGACGTGGCCTGTGCCTGGTAGTACAACAAACCCACCACCTTTGCCGGCATGATAGCGTGCTGGCTGGCCATCCACATACCACTCTGGAGTCTGAAAGCAACCTGCCATGCCTTGCCTTGCCTTGCCTTGCCTTGCCTTCTGTTTATAGTCGGCTGCAGATCACAAAAAAAATCAGGCCTTCAAAATGACAAGAGATACGAAAAGATCTTCACAGAGAGGACATTTTATTGTTTGACACGTGTAAATGGCAACCGCACGCGTTGCCCTCAAAAAAGATAATAGTGTACTCCTTACCCCCGTTCGTTTGCGGTAAAACATTTTATTGTTTCAATTCAATTAAAAACATTTATACGTATTAAGAATTGAATTTTAAATATAATTTTATATCTAAAATAATATAAAAATAAATTAAATATCAACTATTTTGATTTATAATTGAAAAAATAGTGTAAAAACTAATTTTTCTTAAAATGTCTCATCTTGTTTAAAAATCTTTTAAAAAATAAGATAAATTAACGAGAATAATATAAAAAATAAAAAAAATAATTTTTATCTTTTTTTAATTTCAACTTATTTATTAATTAAATGCAAATAAAATATTACAATTAAGTTTAATTACAATACAAAATTGATTTCACTCAACCGGTCAATATTGGTAACATTAAAAAAAAGTTGGATCAAGAAAAGTACATGTCCAAATAAAAAACTAGTTTTAAAAAAAAATTCTTTTTCTTTTTCGTTTTCTTTTTCTTTTTATTTTCTTTAAAAACACTTTACAAAACTTTTTAAAAAAAGTGAAATGACTAAACATTTTTTTATTTTATTATTATTATTTATTTTATTTAAATCTATTTATAAATTTATTTTTTTAATTTTATCTTTCAATCACACCTTTTTCTATATATGTAAAATTTAATCTTTATTATTTATTTTATTTTAAATAACCAGTGAAATTAGAATTTTTTTTTTCTTCTTAATTTAATTCTTACAACACTTTTTGTTTTATTTAAAACAACTCTTTTAAGAAGAGACCCGGTTTGATTATTAATACGATTGAAGAACGAGCTGGTTTCCTCATTTGAAGTAACTGCGCATTCGATGGCAGCGCATTGCTCTAGAAAACAAAGCTTGCAAATTCCTCTTGTCAAGAACAACAAGAGCAATGGTGGCTCCAATTACTATACTTAATAACAAGATGTGTTCATACCATCTGGAAGAAAGCCATACAGAGATCAATCTGAGAATATATATTCCCTTTATTACTTGATGGCCTTCGGAGTGGGTGGCCAGGCTGAAATTAATTATGAACTTCTACAGGGACAACATAGAACATTTGATCATTACAGGTTTTGCAAGTTTCCCTGCAAAAACATGGTTCTACCCTCAGTAGAGTCAGTGATCATCCCCTTAACACTTGCAAAAACATTGAATTTATTGATTCTTTTCCAAAACACAACAAAATATAGTATGTCCCCAGTCCACCACTTTCCCTTGAGCCACACAAAACGAACAAAAAGGCTGGCTGCTGCAGACTTCCCTGAAAACAGAAATTTATTTCTCCTAATTCTATCCCAAAAGAACATTTCTTCATACTTTCTTTCATCAATTTCTTTTTTTCCCTTCTCCTTTCGCTATTTTTTTTGTGCAACCTTTTCCTACAGTGACCTTACTAAAATTATCGTCATTCATTTTCTTTTCTTTTTTCTTCTAACCTTCCAAATCTCCTTTAGCTTTCATAAAACTCCTCAAAAAAAAAAAACTACTTGTAAAAACAAAACCCAGAATAATTCGGGGGGTCAATAAGTCCATTCCTGAGGCAATCTGACTTCATTGTTCATTACTGGTTGTGGCCTGCTGTTGCGCGGCTGCTTCTGATGAGAAAGAATGTTATCATTGCGAACCCTTACAGCAGCATCTACGCATCAAATAAAAACCATACCAATATAATTTGTCAAATCATCTGGTTAATCTTGCACTGAAAACGAAAAACTTGCATCCAAATGAGAAGGAAAATATATATATATATATATATATATATATATATATATATATATATATATTATATATTTACCACTGTAGGTTGCGAAACTTCCATTATACCGAGGCCCGAACTGGGCCTGAGCACCCATTCCTTCCAAATTCAAGTTGAGGGCCTGCACCACTTTTGCTGGGAGCAGAACTGTGGAACACCCTGTTATTATAATATGAATCACAAAAAAGATCGGTACAAGCCAAAACCGATTCCAATACACAAATAACTCCAAACAGTAATTAAATAAACGAAATGAGCACTAATCAAATTCATTCTAATGACCAGATCTAGCAAAGGAAAATATGAGTAAGTGACAGTGAATTCACACCCAGCCCAAAAAAACTCAGTAAACATAAAGCAAACTGTGACAGACCTGGCTTCTTTCGAGATTCAGTTCGGGCACCGATTGGACGAGGCAAGAAAACCCCAGTACCGGCACATTCTTTTTTTCCTCCGGGATTACCAAGGAAAACAGCCCGCATCCCAGAACCGCCCTGACTGTTGCTATGATGCTGTTGCTGTGCGCTGTTTCGTAGAGGCGGCCAAGCAGAAGCTGACAAACCCAATGGTCCTCTACTCACACTAGTAACATTCCTCCCTCTGTTTTGAACCACTGGCTGAGTTTGTTGCGGCTGTTGAGGAAACAATACTCCTGTCCCCTTGTTTTTCCCTCCCATAACACTCTGTTGCTGTTGCTGTTGCTGTTGCAGTTGCTGCTGCATCATTTGCTGTTGTACTTTCAGCTGCTGAAACTTGTATAAGAAACAAACAAAACACAACCCCCAATTAGTAATCAGCGAAAGAGGATCTTCTTTCTCTTGATGTAAAAAGAAATTACAATAAGGTAATGTTTGGCTAATTACTTGAGAAGCCTGCAACTTCTGGTAAGATAGGGACTGCTGCTGTTGGTAGAGACGAACATCAGACTTGGGATTTTTCAACGGAATCGAGACTGGAGAGGGTTTTCTTGGTGGACCTAATAGTCCTCTACTTTGATTGTTAAAGCCACACCCTTCTTCGTTGTTCATTCTCATCCTCTCTACTTCTCCTGCAGCCGCATACAGAAGATCCCAGGTTGCTGGTGGTGAAGATCCACTTGGGCTTCCACGGCTTGACCCTTGTCCACAACCGCACCCGCTCCCAACTGCACACAGCGTTGATTGAGGCGATCCAGAAACAACCCATCCCTGCAAACAGACAACCACCAAGACCCAAAAGTTAGTCCCAAAGAGCACAATCGCTGAAACCAGAGTAGGCTTGTACTACTTCAAAAGAAGAAAAGGAGAGGGCAATACCTTTGATTTTTCGGTGCCAAAAGTGAGGTCGTTCCTCTTGAAACCATCTTCAAGAGTGGAGTGCACCATTTGGCGAGTTAACCCAGCAAGGTAATCTTCCTCGTCGCTCTCTGTCTCAATAGAGCCTACCACAGACTCAACAGGAGAACTGAGATCCGAAGAGAAACCAAAGGAACCAAACCCACAAGGAAACTCTAATGGGAACAAAGATTTCCCAGAGTCAGTTTTAGAGTAGCCAAACACGTCCCTAGCACTCCCGTTCAAGCTATTTTCACTGTTCTGTTCCATGAGTACTGTATTGTCGTCTATAAGAAACTGCGGAGGCAGCCAAAACTCGCCGTCATCTAAGCTCTCAGTCATATTTAAGCAGAAAAGCCAACACCTTGAGAGAGAAAAAAATATCAGCGAAGGTGGGGAGGCTTTTGATGAGTTTTTTTGTTTTTTTTTTTTTGCTGCTAGCTTAAGCTTTAATGATAATAATCCTAGTTGGGGTTCGCTGGATTTGCAGAGAATAGGGACCCAGTGAAAGCCAAAGGGAGAAGAATAGAAGGGGCTAAAGAGTAGAAACCTGTGCTTGTGCTTAATCAAAGGCAAGCCCCTTCCCTCTCGGGGCCCTTTATCGCAACACAAAAATCTCTATCTTTTATTGTGAGTGAAACTTACTAGAGAAGGGGGGTGTGGGAGCAAACTTAATAGAGAGGGGAGAACAAATTGAATTAAAAGAGAGCAAGAGAGGAGGAGAGAGATTGGAGCAGTCCGTCTTCTGTAGAGCCGAAAAGCAATAAAGAGAAGGGTAAGGCAAGGCAAGGGGGTGTTATTAAATCCCAGTTCCCCAGGAACAAAGTGGGAATCACGCGCGGTCTCTACAGTGCTCTAGTATGACTACTCTCTAGCTAGGCCTAGGGTCAAAGAGGTGGGGGCCATGACGAAGTTGCCGCCAGGTAAGGTATAGAGGGGAGAAGGAGTAAGTGGGGTCCATGTAGGAGTTGAGAGGCATTCGAGAGGCAGTTTGTAACTGCGGTGTTAAAAAAAAGTTGGGGATTTTTTTTATTGTTATTTTTTTTAATATGATAATATTATAAATAAATTTTAAAAAGTTAAAATTTATTAACTATTTTAATATATTTTAAAATAAAAAATATTTTTAAAATAAATATATATAAAATAGACCTGAAATGCATCACTTAACAGTCTAGGGATTTTTTTTATATATATCTGTTTAGTAAATTTTTAAAGTCTTAGGTAGTATGATAATAATTGTTTTTAAAGTATTTTTTGTTTGAAAATATATTATAATAATATTTTTTTATTTTTAAAAAATTATTTTTATATCAACATATTAAAATTATTCAAAAACATATAAAAATAATTTTAAATAAAAATTTTAAATTTTATAAAACACATAATTTTTCAACCACTTTTGGAAACATTATCTTCATTTTTGTCCCTGTGGATTCACGAATGCTTCATTTCTACAAATATTGTTTAAACTTTCTCAAAGGACTGTCAATTGTTAAATAGCCCGCTCGTTTTCATTTCGTTTATGATTTTTTTTAATAAGATTTAAATACTTTTGTGAGATAGTTGAGAGAAAACTGTTCAAAATCAGTTAATATATCTAGAATTTTGAATTTGTTTTTCAGCTATTGAGGAGTAAAAAGCAAAATCCCAACAGCTCAGACCCGTTTGTGTGAAAATAACTTTCTAAAAATTATTTTTAAAATTTTTTTATATTT
>Ga0325414_1007132_pt1 | contig 11874 bp, 6 predicted proteins | sample PopdelMetagenome_8_FD_206183 | JGI IMG/M metagenome (GOLD analysis project Ga0325414, IMG submission 206183) | Populus deltoides microbial communities from Bellville, Georgia, United States - Leaf-PdKOR-R3 | ecosystem: Host-associated > Plants > Phyllosphere > Phylloplane/Leaf | place: USA... | reverse complement strand
AAAAAAAGGGGGGGGGGGGGTGGAATCTCCATTCCTAGATAAAAAAAAATGACAAAGTCCATCTTCTATCAAAGTTGGCAAGCTTCAAAATTCATTCATGGAAATAATATTTACGACTTCAATATTGGAATTAAATACTTTCTTTCTTATTTAATTAATATTGCAAATAAGATCGGATCCTATGGCTAGTTTATATCTAAAATAAAAGCCATTAATTAAGTGATGCCAATATGCTATAACTCAGTTGATAATAATGTCCCTCTTCTTTCTAAAGATTTCAAGTTTTAATCGGCACTCTTCTCTGTAAAATAAATAAACAAAATACTAACAAGTGCTTAGAGGCTCCATTAAAAAAATTTAAATGAAATTATTTGTCTTTAATTTCTCTTTTCTTTTTGGGTTCAAGAGGTGAAAAAGATTAAATATATATCAATAATTAAATAGAAGACAATTACAGATATTAGTGAGCCTATTTATATGGTAATATTTCAAATGTTCATAATGAATTCTATTATAAGACAAAATAAAAAAAGAAAACTAGAGATTGATGAACAATTTAAATGATTATTAACAAGTACCTTAATGGATTCGTTAGCAATACACAATATAAGATAATATTGCATGCCACAAAAATTAATGGCATTAAGCTAAATAAGTGTTACTACTGTTTATAGTAGCATCTTGGTAATGAAATTGGTACGAAAATGCTACTGAAACAATATAAATTTTCGTAAATTTGTTCAAATTATCTATTTGGTAAATTATATTTAGAGTGTGAATCATTTCATATTTAATAACACGATCATAATTAAGAAATGAAATAATTAATAATGCATTAACTATAAAATGAAGTGGACAAATTTAGTAATGTATAATTTATTTATTTTATGTATACCTTAGAGTATCAAGTGCGTTGTACAATGACATCAGTTTTCGTAGCAGTCCATGCTATAAAGACACATCTAGAGACATTATTGAATGCTTGTAGGCCCAGTTATATTTTCTTTGTTCAAAGGGAATTGTGACACTGCAACCACTGGGTAGGTGTTCGAAAATCAGACGCTAGTATATAGTTTTTTATGAGATGAAAATGACTTCCAAGATCTCCTTTAGTAAGTTCGGTGAATTAATTAGGCGGTATGCATTGAACCAATAGAAAATCTCGATCCGATTTCCTCTATAGCAGCCAGAGAAAGAATCTGGCCGAATATATATATGATTAAATATAATTTACATGTTTAAATATATTGGTGTAATTAAGATAAGATTAATACAAATGGGTTGGTTAATTTTGATTAGCGCTTTTCTTTTGGTCAATTAACTTGTTCCGTAAAGAATGTAAACAATGACCGTAGCCGATTGGATTGGAGGGTCGCTCTAGTTGGGAGAAAAAAAAAACTTTGAAGGTATTTGAGAGATTATTTTTTATAATGTATTTTTGTTTGAAAATATATAAAAATAATATTTTTTTAAATTTATTTTTAATATAAGGCATCAAAACAATCCAAAAATAAAAAAAATAATTTAAAATCAAAAAATCTAAATCTAAAAAAACCACTGTTGAAACGTGGGGCAAAACACTAATTTTAAGATGTCCTGCAAAAGAAATTATTGGTAGAGAGTCCAGTCATGCTCACGTGTTTAGGTGGCTCTCTTTTACATGTGCTGAGAGATGATAGGTCATTTTCAATCTGCTACCAATTTGTGTAGTGAACAATCATAAACTTTAGAGGTTTTAAGGTTGTTTCATAATTTAATTTTATTTCTTATGTATATATTTGCAAGTAATTGTGTTTTTATTAGTGTCTACGAGGATTACAAGATCCTATCTTTAATTATAGTTAGTTTGCATCATCAAGTCATATGTTAGTTCTTGAATTGATAGAACCTATCGATCTTCTTTATGTACAAGTAAAGCCCGATGACAAATAATCTATAAATTATATAAAGATAAGATATGAATCCTAATCCAAACCTTAACCACTTATGCTAATATTTTATGATTAATTTCTAGTTTTCTAGTTTTAAACCCTCATCGTTTTCTAATTAGGGTTGCTAATAAACCTTGTTAAAGTGAATTTAAAGTATGTTTGGGAGCCTAGTTATGGTTATTTTTTAAAATATTTTTTACTTGAAAATATATTAAAATAATATTTTAAAAAAAAATTATTTTTGATATCAGCGCATCAAAATAATCTGAAAATACTAAAAAAATATTAATTTAAAGTAAAAAATAAAAAAAATTTCAAAAACGTTTTTAGAATAAAATTTGCTTTTTGTTGAATGCATGTGTTTTCTTCAAAAAATAAAAAAGCACAACGGAACTTTCTAAAATGAAATAACATCGAGAAATTGCCAAATTAATTAATCCTTCCTTCGAATCATGACGAATAAATGCATTTCTTTATTAAAAAAAATAAAATCGTTTTACATGCCAGAGAAGTCTCGAGTTTCACTGCCTTCATGTGATTGTCTTCCTATTTCTAATCAACAATCTGAACAACGGAGAAGAACATCGTGCGTTCATTCTCATCAATACATTGAGAAAATCTTGTCTGGGACAAGTTCTTACAAGAATTATATCATTGATTCAATCACCACTCGTGGGCTGTGGGACCGTGTATTTTCATGCAACAACGAAGAATTGCAGTTGTTTTCTTTGCTGGTGCAAGAATCGCGGTTGGAGTCTTTTTGACATGACTCGTTGCTTCGAACTCCGAGTTGCATCATGTTCATGGCGTAGCAAGCTAGGTTGCCATATATTTAACGCTTGCTTATCTTGTTTTTTAACTTTTAGTTGATTTGCTTTAAGGAAAATTAATTAATTAATGAATTGAAACCAGCAAGTAAATTAAAAGCATTAAAGCATCAAACAGTTTTCACTAGAAAGTGGAAAAAAAAAGGGAGGGGGGGGGGGATCAATAAAACACTATTATGAATAAAATTTGAATAAATACATTTATATATAATATACATACGTAACATATGAATAAAAAATTTATTCTAGCCCCCATTAAATTTTATCATGGACAAATTATCATTATAGTTTTAAAAATCCTTTTATTTTAAAGACTTCTTTTTAATATATGTGAGTCAAATATTAAAAATATGCACAAATAAAAATTTTATTGTTTCTTTTAACTAAAGAGTCTTTTTTAATATTAATAAAGTTTGTCAAAAGTTACAAATTCTTTTCTCTATAGGAGTTAAAGATAACATAAAAAATAACCAAGAATTTCCTATAAAAATTAAAAAAAATTACAATTTAATCATTTGTTGAGTTTTGATATAATTTTATTATTTTATATTTTAGTTATATAATATAATTTGATAGATTTTGATTTATTTTTATGATTTTTCATATATTAGTTATTATATTTTATAGGAATATTTTTAAGCATTTTTAGAGTTCTAAAGTCAAAATGAAGTGTCAATAAGGTACCATATAGGTTAGGGGTGATTTAAGGAGATTACTCTCTTATTAAGGATGAATAAATAAGCATATTATAGTGGAAAAGTAGCATTAACCTATCATTTAGGAATATAATAGATATGAATTTATTGGAATATATTTACTGTTGTGATAGAAAATAATAAGTATTTTCCTTTTATATAGAGTAGAAGTCATTTTAATTTTGGCATGTAGAATTTGTTAAGGTAAGATAATATATTTGATATTTATCAAATAAGTCCTCTTAATATATTAGATGATTCAAAAACTTTAAGGGAATTTTTACCAAATTAAATATTTTGAAACAAATTTTTGTGCTTTTGTATATAAATGATTGGTAATTTTAGCACATGTTTTGCATGTGTATCAATGAAAGTGGTATGAAAATATTAAAAATAATTTTTAAAAATTGAAAAAAAATCAAAGAGTTTAAAATCCAATCAAATTCTATATAGTAATAAAATTTGAATAAAACCATATATATTTTTATGCACACTAAATATAAATGTTGAGGATAAATTACTAGAAATAAATAAAAGTTGAACATATTGTTGTATATCTTCTTTATTCATTATTAGAAATTACTAATAAATTCACTTTTAATGTTTAAAAGAGTGTTTTTTTTATTATATTCTTAATAAATTTAAATTGATTGGTTCATATCTAATATTTAAAAAATATTATATTTTAGCTATATTTAATAAATACTTTTTCCATGTGATTCGCACATGTATTATTCAACTATATATTTAATATTTTTTTTATTAGTTTTTCATGGATTGTTTTGATAATTAATAACTAAAATCAGAATTTCATATATATATATAATAACTAAAATCAGAATTTCATATATATATATATATATATATATATGAAATTCTGATTTTAGTTATTAATCTCAATTATATTAAATTAGTTTGACAATCCATCCAAATTAGAGTTGACAACCCTTAAGTCAATAATATGAAAGTTATATGAATTTCTTAAAAAATATTTATATATAGTAAGAGCTTATAAAAATATTTTTTAAAATATTCATATAACTTGAAATATAATTTAATATAATTGAGTTTACTGTGCTTGAAATTATTTAATATTGTATATATCATTTGATTAAGCTAGGTGGAAGCAACATTGAACTAAACTTGCTTATCATATACACTTTGTTTGGAAGCATGATGATTTGCAAGCATGGAAAGGAGTGTTAGAGAATAATATAAATTATATCTTGAGATCTCACCTAATAGTTTAATAGTTTAAGTTATTGAGTAGAGATAGTTCTTTGATATGGTATCAGAGTCTTGATGACCAAGCGGTCACGAGTTCAAATCTCACCATCCCTATTTATTTGATAAAAATTAAGCATAAGGTAATGTGAGTCTGTGCAAGTTTTAAGTCCAAAGGGTTTTCACTTGAGGGGATGTGTTAAAAATAATATAAATTATATCTTGCAATTTCACCTAATAGTTTAAGCTATTAGGTTGAGATGGTTCTTTGATAAGAAGATCATATAATTTTCAAGTTAAAAAATCATTTTTTTTTAGGATTATTTTCCAAAGTAAAATGATTAGAGTTTCAAGTAATGAAGTTAGTCACATTGGAAAACATGGAAATATTTTTATGATTTTTTCTAATTTTATTAGAGAAGACCTCAATAGGATCGTTCATGTTAGTCACTTTTACTAGGATTGTATAAATTTAATTGGGAAGGGAAATCTTAAGAAAGAAAATCAAGTTTTGACCTCAAGAGAAAATACTAGAACAGACTGAATAAAGCCAAAACTAAGTAAATTAGGCCTTAATACCCACTGAATTGATTTTAGGTGAGATCTTGTTTGTTTTGGTAAGATTTTGTGTGACAAATACTTACATACAATTAATAGCTAGTTTAGTAAACCTCCAATAAATACTTATCATTCTAGAAATCGAGAAGAATGAGTATAATCTTTCTTGAAAGCTATATTGGTTGTGTTAAGAAATATAACCATCCAAAGTAAATAAAGAGAAATATAAAAAAAGGACAAAGTTAGCGTCTCATTAATATTGCATCAGCATTTTATTATGAAGAAATTGAATTAATTTAAATACAAAAAAATTATATATAGGTTAAAATAAAAATATTATTCTACCCTTAATAAATAAAACAAAATAAAATATATTTCTTAACATCTTCTTTCAAACTCATGATGCGACAGTTACAAGCATCAGAAGTTTGCCAACTAGAAAATAAAAATAAGAAATAGAATGCAATTTAGTAAAGAAATTTACAATCTACAAAGAAAAAGAAACAAAAAGCAAAGTAATGGTATCATGTTTTAGATGATGACTAATAAGATGACAATTGATCTCAATGTGCTTAGTTTGTTCATGAAAAATCAAATTGTGAGCAATCTAAATAGAACTCTAGTTGTCACAATACATAGGAGTAGGATGAGAAATGGAGACTCGCATATCTGCAAATAACCAACGTAACCAAACAATCTTTTTGGTAATAGATTTCATAGTATGGTATTCTACTTCGGTTGAAGATTGAGAAACAATAGATTGTTTCTTGCTCTTCTAAGAAATAAAAGAATCACCTAAAAAGATATAAAAACTAGTAAAAAACTTGCAATTTATGAGATCACTGTCATAATCAGCATCAGAGTATGCATGCAGTTCCAAAAAAAAAATGGATGAAAGTAAAATATTTTAAAAGACTGTACCCTAAAGAAATCACAAAATACAAAAAACAATTACTCAATAAATAATAATAAAAGAAGTGATAAATTGACTAACAACATAAATAACATGTATGTAATATTTAAATGAATATCAGTAAGATATATTAAGCTCTCAACCAAAAAAAAATAAAACTTACATCAACCTCAATGAAAAAATCTATAAGAAAATAAAATCAGTAAACTCAATTTCTATGCTCAATTATTGGGCAAAAGGTTTTGACGCATTTTGTCTCGTCATTTGTTTCTCTACGGGTGATTCTTTTACCTATATAGTAGTAGCACTGACCCCTAAATAGGACAGCCTCACACTCTCCTTCAGTGCTATCCCTTTCTCCCAAAAGTTAAAATGTCTGTTCCCCTCTCGTCTTGAGCTCTACCTATTATGCTTGAGAGTAGGTAGGATATATGGGAGGTCCTACGAGATAGTTTTTGATATTATGTCTCTGTCGTAGCAAACAATAATTTAAGCTCTGCCCTAACTTTTTCAAATGCTAATGATGTCAAGAAATCATAATACTAACGCTGCCGACTCTGTTACAGCTCTTGCCGGACTTTGTTATGGTTCCATTTTTGCTCGTTTTTGTCTGTCCTTTTTTCTGTTCTTTTATTGGTTTGAGTGCTTCACTTTAATCTTCCTGCGCCCTTTAGCTTTAAAAAAAATAATTGCATTCCCTACCACATCCTAGGCGGTTTAATGGCTATGTTTTTATCATCATCATTGTTATCATAGTCAATATCATTATTAAATTAACATGTTTTGGGTACATAATGCCCCTCTGCTGATTTAATTCTCAAACTTCTTAAGTAATGTGTTATGCATTCAACCATGCAAATATTTGGAGAATCATACTAAGACTAAGTAGATAAATTTTAAGGAGAGGCTTAATTTGGTTGGGAGACTCAATCAGGAAGTTTTTTTTTTTTTGAGGACCCAATTGGGCTATAGATCGAGAGCTGAAGGGGAGCAGTACAAACCTGTAACTTGAATGTGAACATATATTTAAACAGGTTCCACTTGGTATAGTTAATGTCCATTGAGAAACACTATTAAGTCGTTTTCTTTTCCCGGTAATAAAGGTCACCTTTCAGGGGTTTTCTTTCTAATTTTTAATTATAAAAGTAAATATTATTCCATTTAATTATACAAAAGACAGCATAATTTAAAACATGTTTGTTTTTATATTTTAAAAATATTTTTAAAAAAAATAAATTTTTTTTATTTTTTTTCTCTGCTTTAAATTAATATTTTTTTGTGTTTTTATATCATTTTGATGTGCTGATATCAAAAATAATTTTTTAAAAATAAAAAATATTATTATGATATATTTTTAAATGAAAAGCACTTTAAAAAATAACTGTTACCACACTTTTAAATACACCCTTAATGGTTAACTAGATAAATAACCTGCGGTAAGTTGTGGGATGGGCTACAAAATTTCTTAATGTATAAAAAGAATGGTACATTTAACAAAATATGCAAGGATTATATATGTAAACACTAAAAAAATATTAATACTAACTAAAAATTAAATCATGAAGTTGAAAAACACACAAAAACCTCAATAGAATTGTTCATGTTAATTACTTTGACGAGGATCATATAAATTTAATTGGGAAGGGAAACCTTGAGAAAAAAAATCAAGTTTTGACCAAAAACAAGATACTAGGACAGACTGAATAGAGCCAAATCCAATTAAGTTAGACTTCAAGACCGACTGAATTGATTTTAGGTGAGATCTTGTTTGTTTTGGTAAGATTTTGTGTGACAAATACTTCCATACAATTAATAGCTAGTTTATTAAACCTCCAATAAATACTTATCATTCTAGAAAGCGAGAAGAATGAGTATAATCTTTCTTGAAATCTATATTGGTTGTGTTAAAAAATATAATTATATAACAATCCAAAATAAATAAAGAAAAATATAAAAAAAAAACAAAGTTAGGGTCTCATTAATATTGCATCAGCATTTTATTATGAAGAAATTGAATTAATCTAAATATATAAAAGGATTATATATAGATTAAAATAAAAATATTATTCCACCCTTAACAAATAAAACAAAATAAAATATATTTCTTTATATCTATTTTCAAACTCATGATGCGTAGCTACAAGCATTCGAAGAAAATCATCAATCACCATAATATAAAATGATGAATAAAAAAAAAAAGCTCAATGACTAAATTAAAAAAATCACCATAATATAAAATGATGAATAAAAAAAAAGCTCAATGACTAAATTAAAAAAAAAACATTGAGGATAGATTTTTAATTTTGATCTTTTTATTTATAATTCTTTGCAAACAATCAAATTAAATTATTCTTGGCAAAATCAAAAACAAATTTAATATCAAAATATCTTTTTAAAACAATAAAACCGGGAAGAAAAAGGTACAAAACAAATCATGAAAATTAATTATAAGTTAATAAAATATAAAAGTATCAGATTAAAAAGAAATTAAATGACCGAAACAATTAAGAAAAAAAAAAAGAAATCATTGTGCAAATTCATGCTGATTTCTCTGGAAAGAAATAGTGTTTAACCTGTCAGTTTTTTTTTAATTTTTTTTAAAAAAAGAAAATTGAATGCATGACAGAAACAAAACAAACGCCAATTGGAGGTACTGTTTTGGGTTTATGTTTTTTTTTTTTTAAGACTGATTCTTATTTATTGTTTTTTTTATTATTTAAACTAAATATGACGGAAATCCCTTTCCACGCTTAATTTAAGAATATAAAAACATATTATCAATTAAAAATATAAAAACTAATTATATTATGTAATTTAATTATTTTGATAGTGAAATCAATCACATAGTATCGTGATGATGCTAATACTAATGCTAATTATGGTTATTTAACTGATAAATAATATAGGGATGGTCACATGTGATTGTGTGGCCATGACAAGATTATTACAAATCGACTTCAATGTCCTTTCAAGAGTATCAAAAGACAACAAATAAATGTACATATTTTAACTAATTATCTGTAATTTATCATTGTATTTCTTCTAATATAATCATTGTATAATCCAAAAACAATATTTTACACGTATTTGTAAATGAAGAAACTATATTATTTGTTTCTTTTTACTTTCTTCATGAAAATTACTTTATTTCATAACTAAGCTATCATTTCATAATTTAAGTAGTGAAAATTTGATAAGCATGTATATATCAACGAAAAATATTGAATTATTTTTATTTTTATTTTTACACAAAACTAGCAATTTCTTTAATACCAGAGAACTCATCATCACAGCGCAGATCAATAATATACATATTAAGTTGGTCACCAAGTATCATAAAGTTCACTATAGAGAATTCATTGGGATATAAATGAGCAGGGCAAATAAGCTTTAATATTTTGTTGAAAATAGAGAAAGAATCACTTGAGTTTAAATATGTCACACAAAAAAATAACTTTGTATTCGCGCCAAGTAAAACGATCATCCAACTCATTAAGTTGCATGTCAATGCCATTGTTAAATAATTTATAACGGAAATGGTGTAAGTTTGTAATCCCTCGTTAAACAATTATATTTTTAAATTAATATCTTTTTTTATAAATAATTGGTAGCGGTAACATGCAAAAACTAAAGATTAATCATTTTTTTTTTCTAGATCCAAGTTATTGAACCATGTTTATAAACTTGACAATTACTTTTTCAGTCCCTAGTTAATGGATAATGAAATAACAAGTGATTAAGTAATCTTAAAATTTCTAACAAAACGTATTGAAGCACTCTGCACTGCGTCTAAAAAATAACAAGTTATCCGTACAACTTTTATTTGGCAAACTATTTAGTTTCTTAGCTAAAAAAATATGAGCTCTAAAAATTTGCTTTTGGTAGCTACTCATTATAACTTAGATCAAAATTCTCAAACTTTTTTGAAAGAGAAAAAATAAAAGTGAAAATAACTTTAATGAAATTTTTTATTTAGAGAATTTGAAAAGACACTGACATTAAAAATTTAAGAATCATAACAATCCTGAAATTAAAAAAAAAAATAGGTATGGAATATATCCAATCAATATAAAAAAAAAGAAAAAAAAGAGATCAACCTACCTGAAAGAAGATGCAAAGAAATTGACGAGAAGAAAATAATAAGAAGGTAGAAATTGTTAAGATATAAACCTAGCAACATCAAGAAAATTCAAGTGACAAATCCACGAATAGAGTTTGTGTGTATTTAGTTATTTTTTAATTGTAAATGTTTAATATGTTTTACATTTAATGTAGAAATTATTGATATGTGATTTTTTATTTAAATTTTCATTTAAGACAATGATAATTTTGAATTTTTTTAAAAGAGAAATTTGAATAAGAAAATACTTTTTTTCTCCTGATTTTAAACTAATGTCTTTATAATGAATATCTTTTTTCATGGACACACAATTAAAAAAAAAATTAAAACGTGACTTGCATATCTCTATTTCCCTTCTTATAAAAAAAAAAATCAAATTTCCACTTAAGTTTATAATCAAAATTAACAACTCTTGCAATAATATATTAATTAGCTTTTTTTTCTCTTAGGTTATAAAATAGCTTAAAAATCCATGTCTAAGTTATATATAAGAAAATTGAGGACATTTGGGGGCTAAAATGGTGGGAATAAATTAAGTCAAATATCTAGGGTAGGGTGATGAGGGGTCAAAATCAATTTGCAGCGTTTAGTCATTCAAAGAAAAAGTGAGAGGCGAATTATTTATTAGTGATGCACTGAAAATCACTTTTAGTATACGAAAAAAACATAGAGTAGATGGTGAACACAATACTGTCATGGTAAGCAGCAACTCTTTATTAATTCCCTTAGCGGGAAGACCTGCCAATCCACGTGAATGGCCCCCACACTCCCCTCCAATTGCCTTTCACTACACCTTTCTAGTCATGGGCCCTTCGAGTCCCATTTTTTATTCTTCTTTTCTTTATTTTTTTTTCCACCTAAGCATCCTCCAATTCTTGTTTGTATGCTCAAGTAAACGGAGAGTTTATTTTCGTGGTTTGAGGTATTTCTATAAAAATTTTAATTTTGAATTAATTTTTTTATGTTTTTAGATTTTTTTATGTTAAAAATATATTTTAAAAATTAACTTCTAAATAAATATTAACGTGTGTGTTTTAAAGATTATTTAAAAAAATGATTTAGTTTTATTTGACATGTAGATTAATTTTGAAAATATTTAGAATGCAGAAAGAAAAAAAGGTAAATGCTGGTGTGGCTGGGATAGAAGTCAGTATTTATGATTGATGAAGAAACTGATTTAGTTTTATTTAAAATGTAATTTAATCTTGAAAAATTTTAAAATTAAATAAGGGTAAATGCCGGTGTTTTTCTTCCATGTATTGACATCTTGTCAATGTCAAGTAATCATAAATTTATGTTGTTAGATGTGCCATTAAATTATAATTTATTGTAGTCTGTATCACATTCTAAAACAAAAACTATTATAATTTATTGTAGTAATTAAGACTTTATTACTAAAAAATATTTTTTTTATATAAAGAAATATATCTATTAAAAAACTTAATTGGGTAAATTTATACTCATTAACTGACCAATCTGGAACCATGTCCACGGTCCAAGAGGCTAAATGTTTTCATGTGTTGAGCTTGGAATTTGAATTGTAACTTAAGTTATTAGCCCATTTGAAATTCTTTAAGATATCCCTTTTAGTAAGCAAATTACATAA
>Ga0325414_1007128_pt1 | contig 11877 bp, 1 predicted proteins | sample PopdelMetagenome_8_FD_206183 | JGI IMG/M metagenome (GOLD analysis project Ga0325414, IMG submission 206183) | Populus deltoides microbial communities from Bellville, Georgia, United States - Leaf-PdKOR-R3 | ecosystem: Host-associated > Plants > Phyllosphere > Phylloplane/Leaf | place: USA... | reverse complement strand
TCTACTTAGATTTTTAACTATATCTGGAGTTATAGAACTCCGATTTAAGTGAAATTTATGGCATTGGAAAGGTAAGACATGAGGCTACAAGTTTTATGTTTTGGGAAGAACCTAGTTCGGCATCGAAAGTAGTCAAAATCACTCATTAACAAACGCTTGGACTGTTAATATCCATTTTTGAACTGTTACTGTCTGACCTCTACTAAGATTTTTAACTATATCTAGAGTTATAGAACTCCGATTTAAACAAAATTTATGGCGTTGGAAAGGTAAGATATGAGGCTACAAATTCTATGTTTTGAGAAGAACCTAGTTCTGTATCAAAGGTACTCAAAATCGCTCATTAAAAAACACTTGAACTGTTACTGTCCATTTTGGAACTGTTACTGTCTGACCTCTCCTCAGATTTTTAACTATATCTGGAGTTATAGAACTCCGATTTAAGCAAAATTTGTGGCGTTGGAAAGCGAGGACATGAGGCTACAAGCTCTATGTTTTGGAAGAACCTAGTTCTGTATCAAAGGTTGTCAAAATCGCTCATTAACAAACACTTGGACTGTTAATGTCCATTTTTGAACTGTTACTGTCTGACCTCTACTAAGATTTTTAACTATATCTAGAGTTATAGAACTCCGATTTAAGCAAAATTTATCGCGTTGGAATTGTAAGACATGAGGCTACAAGTTCTATGTTTTTGGAAGAACCTAGTTCTGCATCTAAGATAGTCAAAATCGCTCCATAAAAACGCTTGGACTGTTACTGTCCAACTGTTACTGTCCATTTTTGAACTGTTACTGTCTGCCTCTACTCAGATTTTTAATTATATCTGGAGTTATAGAACTCTGATTTAAGCGAAATTTATGGCGTTGGAAAGGTAAGACATGAGGCTACAAGTTCTATGTTTTGGAAGAACCTAGTTCTGCATCTAAGGTAGTCCAAATCGCTCATTAAGAAATGCTTGGACTTTACTGTCCATTTTTGAACTGTTACTGTCTGACCTCTACTCAGATTTTTAACTATATCTGGAGTTATAGAACTCTAATTTAAGCAAAATTTATGGCGTTGGAAAGGTAAGGCATGAGGCTACAAGTTCTATGTTTAGGAAGAACCTAGTTCTGCATCTAAGGTAGTCAAAATCGCTCATTAACAAACGTTTAGACTGTTACTGTCCATTTTTAAACTCTTACTGTCTGACCTCTACTAAGATTTTTTACTATATCTGGAGTTATAGAACTCTGATTTAAGTAACATTTATGGCGTTGGAAAAGTAAGACATGAGGCTACAAGTTCTATGTTTTGGGAAGAACCTAGTTCTGCCTCTAAGGTTGTCAAAATCGCTTATTAACAAACGCTTGCACTGTTACTGTCCATTTTTGAACTGTTACTGTCTGACCTCTCCTCAGATTTTTAACTATATCTAGAGTTATAGAACTCCGATTTAAGCAAAATTTGTGGCGTTGGAAAGGTAAGACATAAGGCTACAAGTTCTATGTTCGGAAGAACCTAGTTATGAATCTAAGGTATACAAAATCGCTCATTAACAAACACTTGGACTGTTACTGTCCAACTGTTAATGTCCATTTTTGAATTGTTACTGTCTGACCTCTACTAAGATTTTTAACTATATCTAGAGTTATAGAACTCCGATTTAAGCAAAATTTATGGCGTTGCAAAGGTAAGACATGAGGCTACAAGTTCTATATTTTTGGAAGAACCTAGTTCTGCATCTAAGGTAGTCAAAATCGCTCATTAACAAACGCTTGGACTGTTACTGTCCACCTGTTACTGTCCATTTTTGACTTCTTACTATCTGACCTCTCCTAAGATTTTTAACTATATCTGGAGTTATAGAACTCTGATTTAAACGAAATTTATGGAGTTGGAAAGGTAAGACATGAGGCTACAAGTTCAATGTTTGGGAAGAACCTAGTTCTGCATCTAAGGTAGTCAAAATCGCTCATTAACAAATGCTTGAACTGTTAATGTGCATTTTTGAACTGTTACTGTCTGACCTCTACTAAGATTTTTAACTATATCTGGAGTTATAGAACTCCGATTTAAGCAAACTTTGTGGTGTTGGAAAGGTAGGACATGAAGCTACAAGTTTTATGTTTTTGGAAGAACCTAGTTCTGCATCTAAGGTAGTCAAAATCGCTCATTAAGAAACGCTTGGACTGTTACTGTCCAACTGTTACTGTCCATTTTTGAACTGTTACTGTCTGACCTCTACTAAGATTTTTAACTATATCTAGAGCTATAGAACTCCGATTTAAGCAAACTTTGTGGTGTTGGAAAGGTAAGACATGAAGCTACAAGTTTTATGTTTTTGGAAGAACCTAGTTCTGCATCTAAGGTAGTCAAAATCGCTCATTAACAAATGCTTGAACTGTTAATGTGCATTTTTGAACTGTTACTGTCTGACCTCTACTAAGATTTTTAACTATATCTCGAGTTATAAAACTCCGATCTAAGCAAAATTTATCGCGTTGGAATGGTAAGACATGAGGCTACCAGTTCTATGTTTTTGGAAGAACCTAGTTCTGCATCTAAGGTAGTCAAAATCGCTCATTAACAAACGCTTGGACTGTTACTGTCCACCTGTTACTGTCCATTTTTGAACTGTTACTGTCTGACCTCTTCTCAGATTTTTAACTATATGTGGAGTTATAGAACTCCAATTCAAGTGAAATTTATAGAGTTGGAAAGGTAAGACATGAGGCTACAAGTTCTATGTTTTGGGAAGAACCTAGTTCTGCATCTAAGGTAGTCAAAACCGCTCATTACCAAACGCTTAGACTGTTACTGTCCATTTTTGAACTGTTACTGTCTGACCTCTACTAAGATTTTTAACTATATCTAGAGTTATAGAACTCTGATTTAACCCAAATTTGTGGCGTTGGAAAGGTAAGACATGAGACTACGAGTTCTATGTTTTGGGGAGAACCTAGTTCTGCCTCTAAGGTAGTCAAAATCGCTCATTAACAAACGCTTCGACTGTTACTGTCCAACTGTTACTGTCCATTTTTGAACTGTTACTGTCTGACCTCTCCTCAGATTTTTAACTATATCTGGAGTTATAGAACTCCAATTCGAGTGAAATTTATAGAGTTAGAAAGGTAAGACATGAGGCTACAAGTTCTATGTTTCGGGAAGAACCTAGTTCTGCCTCTAAGGTAGTCAAAATCGCTCATTAACAAACACTTGGACTGTTAATGTCCATTTTTGAACTGTTACTGTCTGACCTCTACTAAGATTTTTAACCATATCTAGAGTTATAGAACTCCAATTTAAGCAAAATTTATGGCGTTGGAAAGGTAAGACATGAGGCTACGAGTTCTATGTTTCGGGGAGAACCTAGTTCTGCCTCTAAGGTAGTAAAAATCGCTCATTAACAAACACTTGGACTGTTACTGTCCAACTGTTACTGTCCATTTTTGAACTGTTACTGTCTGACCTCTCCTCAGATTTTTAACTATATCTGGAGTTATAGAACTCCAATTCGAGCGAAATTTATGGAGTTGGAAACGTAAGACATGAGGCTACAAGTTCTATGTTTTCGGAAGAACCTAGTTCTGCATCTAAGGTAGTCAAAATCGCTCATGAACAAACGCTTCGACTGTTACTGTCCATTTTTGAACTGTTACTGTCTGACCTCTACTAAGATTTTTAACTATATCTAGAGTTATAGAACTCTGATTTAAGCAAAATTTGTGGCGTTGGAAAGGTAAGACATAAGGATACAAGTTCTATGTTTCGGGGAGAACCTAGTTCTGCCTCTGAGGCAGTCAAAATCGCTCATTAACAAACGCTTGGACTGTTACTGTCCAACTGTTACTGTCCATTTTTGAACTGTTACTGTCTGACCTCTCCTCAGATTTTTAACTATATCTGGAGTTATAGAACTCCAATTCGAGTGAAATTTATGGAGTTGGAAAGGTAAGACATGAGGCTACAAGTTCTATGTTTTGGGAAGAACCTAGTTCTGCATCTAAGGTAGTCAAAAGCGCTCATTAACAAACGCTTAGACTGTTACTGTCCATTTTTGAACTGTTACTGTCTGACCTCTACTAAGATTTTTAACTATATCTAGAGTTATAGAACTCTGATTTAAGCAAAATTTATGGAGTTGGAAAGGTAAGACATGAGGCTACAAGTTCTATGTTTTGGGAAGAACCTAGTTCTGCATCTAAGGTAGTCAAAATCGCTCATTAACAAACGCTGGCACTGTTACTGTCCATTTTTGAACTGTTACTGTCTGACCTCTACTAAGATTTTTAACTATATCTAGAGTTATAGAACTCTGATTTAAGCAAAATTTGTGGCGTTGGAAAGGTAAGACATAAGGATACAAGTTCTATGTTTGGAAGAACCTAGTTCTGCCTCTAAGGTAGTCAAAATCGCTCATTAACAAACGCTGGCACTGTTACTGTCCATTTTTGAACTGTTACTGTCTGACCTCTACTCAGATTTTTAACTATATCTGGAGTTATAGAACTCCGATTTAAGCACAATTTATGGCGTTGGAAAGGTAAGACATTAGGCTAAAGTTCTATGTTTTTAGAAGAACCTAGTTCTGCATCGAAGGTAGTCAAAATCGCTCATTAACAAACACTTGGACTGTTAATGTCCATTTTTGAACTGTTACTATCTGACCTCTACTAAGATTTTTAACCATATCTAGAGTTATAGAACTCCAATTTAAGCAAAATTTATGGCGTTGGAAAGGTAAGACATGAGGCTACGAGTTCTGTGTTTGGGGGAGAACCTAGTTCTACCTCTATGGTAGTCAAAATCGCTCATTAACAAACGCTTGGACTGTTACTGTCCAACTGTTACTGTCCATTTTTGAACTGTTACTGTCTGACCTCTCCTCAGATTTTTAACTATATCTGGAGTTATAGAACTCCAATTCGAGTGAAATTTATGGAGTTGGAAAGGTAAGACATGAGGCTACAAGTTCTATGTTTTGGGAAGAACCTAGTTCTGCATCTAAGGTAGTCAAAACCGCTCATCAACAAACGCTTAGACTGTTACTGTCCATTTTTGAACTGTTACTGTCTGACCTCTACTAAGATTTTTAACTATATCTAGAGTTATAGAACTCTGATTTAAGCAAAATTTGTGGCGTTGGAAAGGTAAGACATGAGGATACAAGTTCTATATTTGGGAAGAACCTAGTTCTGCCTCTAAGGTAGTCAAAATCGCTCATTAACAAACGCTGGCACTGTTACTGTCCATTTTTGAACTGTTACTGTGTGACCTCTACTCAGATTTTTAACTATATCTGGAGTTATAGAACTCCGATTTAAGCAGAATTTATGGCGTAGGAAAGGTAAGACATTAGGCTAAAGTTCTATGTTTAAGAAGAACCTAGTTCTGCATTGAAGGTAGTCAAAATCGGTCATTTACAAACACTTGGACTGTTAATGTCCTTTTTTGAACTGTTACTATCTGACCTCTACTAAGATTTTTAACCATATCTAGAGTTATAGAACTCCGATTTAAGCAAAATTTATGGCATTGGAAAGGTAAGACATGAGACTACGAGTTCTATGTTTTGGGGAGAACCTAGTTCTGCCTCTAAGGTAGTCAAAATCGCTCATTAACAAAATCTTGGACTGTTACTGTTAACTGTTACTGTCCATTTTTGAACTGTTACTGTCTGACCTCTCCTCAGATTTTTAACTATATCTGGAGTTATAGAACTCCAATTCGAGTGAAATTTATGGAGTTAGAAAGGTAAGACATGAGGCTACAAGTTCTATGTTTTGGGAAGAACCTAGTTCTGCCTCTAAGGTAGTCAAAATCGCTCATTAACAAACGCTGGCACTGTTACTGTCCATTTTTGAACTGTTACTGTCTGACCTCTACTCAGATTTTTAACTATATCTGGAGTTATAGAACTCCGATTTAAGCACAATTTATGGCGTTGGAAAGGTAAGACATTAGGCTAAAGTTCTTGTTTTGAGAAGAACCTAGTTCTGCATCGAAGGTAGTCAAAATTGCTCATTAACAAACACTTGGACTGTTAATGTCCATTTTTGAACTGTTACTCTCTGACCTCTACAAAGATTTTTAACCATATCTAGAGTTATAGAACTCCAATTTAAGCAAAATTTATGGCGTTGGAAAGGTAAGACATGAGGCTACGAGTTCTATATTTTGGAGAGAACCTAGTTCTGCCTCTAATGTAGTCAAAATCACTCATTAACAAACGCTTGGACTGTTACTGTCCAACTGTTACTGTCCATTTTTGAACTGTTACTGTCTGACCTCTCCTCAGATTTTTAACTATATCTGGAGTTATAGAACTCTAATTCGAGTGAAATTTATGGAGTTGGAAAGGTAAGACTTGAGGCTACAAGTTATATGTTTTGGGAAGAACCTAGTTCTGCATCTAAGGTAGTCAAAATCGCTCATTAATAAACGCTTAGACTGTTACTGTCCATTTTTTAACTGTTACTGTCTGACCTCTACTAAGATTTTTAACTATATCTAGAGTTATAGAACTCTGATTTAAGCAAAATTTGTGGCGTTGGAAAGGTAAGACATGAGGATACAAGTTCTATGGTTGGGAAGAACCTAGTTCTGCCTCTAAGGTAGTCAAAATCGCTCATTAACAAACGCTGGCACTGTTACTGTCCAGTTTTGAACTGTTACTGTCTGACCTCTACTCATATTTTTAACTATATCTGGAGTTATAAAACTCCGATTTAAGCACAATTTATGGCGTTGGAAAGGGAAGACAATAGGCTACAGTTCTAGTTTTGAGAAGAAACTAGTTCTGCATCGAAGGTAGTCAAAATCGCTCATTAACAAACACTTGGACTGTTAATGTCCATTTTCGAACTGTTACTATCTGACCTCTACTAAGATTTTTAACCATATCTAGAGTTATAGAACTCCAATTTAAGCAAAATTTATGGCGTTGGAAAGGTAAGACATGAGGCTACGAGTTCTATGTTTTGGGGGAGAACCTAGTTCTGCCTCTAAGGTAGTCAAAATCACTCATTAACAAACGCTTGGACTGTTACTGTCCAACTGTTACTGTCCATTTTTGAACTGTTACTGTCTGACCTCTCCTCAGATTTTTAACTATATCTGGAGTTATAGAACTCCAATTCGAGTGAAATTTATGGAGTTGGAAAGGTAAGACATGAGGCTACAAGTTCTATGTGTGGGAAGAACCTAGTTCTGCATCTAAGGTAGTCAAAATCGCTCATTAACAAACTCTTAGACTGTTACTGTCCATTTTTGAACTGTTACTGTCTGACCTCTACTAAGATTTTTAACTATATCTAGAGTTATAGAACTCTGATTTAAGCAAAATTTGTGGTGTTGGAAAGGTAAGACATGAGGATACAAGTTCTATATTTAGGAAGAACCTAGTTCTGCCTCTAAAGTAGTAAAAATTCCTCATTAACAAACACTTGGACTCTTACTGTCCATTTTTGAACTATTACTGTCTGACCTCTCCTCAGATTTTTAAGTACATCTAGAGTTATAAAACATGAATTTAAGCGAAATTTGTTGCGTTGGAAAGGTAGGACATGAGGCTACAAGTTCTATGTTTTGGGAAGAACCTAGTTCTGCCTCTAAGGTAGTCAAAATCGCTCATTAACAAACACTTGGACTGTTACTGTCCAACTGTTACTGTCCATTTTTAAACTGTTACTGTCTGACCTCTCCTCAGATTTTTAACTATATCTGGAGTTATAGAACTCCGATTTAAGCGAAATTTATGCAGTTGGAAAGCTAAGACATGAGGCTACAAGTTCTATGTTTTGGGAAGAACCTAGTTCTGCATCTAAGGTAGTCAAAATCGCTCATTAACAAACGCTTAGACTGTTACTGTCCATTTTTGAACTGTTACTGTGTGACCTCTACTAAGATTTTTAACTATATCTAGAGTTATAGAACTCTGATTTAAGCAAAATTTATGGCGTTGGAAAGGTAAGACATGAGGATACAAGTTCTATGTTTTGGGAAGACTCTAGTTCTGCCTCTAAGGTAGTCAAAATCGCTCATTAACAAACGTTGGCACTGTTACTGTCTGACCTCTTCTCAGATTTTTAACTATATCAGGAGTTATAGAACTCCGATTTAAGCACAATTTGTGCCATTAGAAAGGTAAGACATGAGGCTACAAGTTCTATGTTTTGAGAAGAACCTAGTTCTGCATCGAAGGTAGTCAAAATCGCTCATTAACAAACACTTGGAGTGTTAATGTCCATTTTTGAACTGTTACTGTCTGACCTCTACTTAGATTTTTAACCATATCAAGAGTTATAGAACTCCGATTTAAGCAAAATTTATGGCGTTGGAAAGGTAAGACATGAGGCTACGAGTTCTATGTTTTGGGGAGAACCTAGTTCTGGCTCTAAGGTAGTCAAAATCGCTCATTAACAAACACTTGGACTGTTACGGTCCAACTGTTACTCTCCATTTTTAAACTGTTACTGTTTGACCTCTCCTCAGATGTTTAACTATATCTGGAGTTATAGAACTGCGATTCGAGTGAAATTTATGGCTTTGGAAAGGTAAGACATGAGGCTACAAGTACTATGTTTGGAAGAACCTTGTTCTGCCTCTAAAGTAGTAAAAATCACTCATTAACAAACACTTGGACTGCTCCTGTCCATTTTTGAACTGTTACTGTCTGACCTCTCCTCAGATTTTTAACTATATCTAGAGTTATAAAACATGAATTTAAGCGAAATTTGTTGCGTTGGAAAGGTAGGACATGAGGCTACAAGCTGCATGTTTTGGGAAGAACCTAGTTCTGCATCTAAGGTAATCAAAATCGCTCATTAACAAAACGCTCGGACTGGTACTGTCCATTTTTGTACTGTTACTGTCTGACCTCTACTAAGATTTTTAACTATATCTAGAGTTATAGAACTTTGATTTAAGCAAATTTGTCGCATTGGAAAGGTAAGACATGAGGCTACAAGTTCTATGTTTTGGGAAGAACCGAGTTCTGCTTCTAAGGTAGTCAAATTCGCTCATTAACAAACACTTGGACTGTTAATGTCCAACTGTTACTGTCCATTTTTGAACTGTTTCTGTCTGACCTCTACTCAGATTTTTAACTATATCTAGAGTTATAGAACTCTGATTTAAGCAAATTTGTGGCCTTGGAAAGGTAAGACATGAGGCTACAAGTTCTATGTTTTGGGAAGAACCGAGTTCTGCTTCTAAGGTAGTCAAATTCGCTCATTAACAAACGCTTGGACTGTTACTGTCCAACTGTTACTGTCCATTTTTGAACTGTTACTGTCTGACCTCTCCTCAGATTTTTAACAATATCTGGAGTTATAGAACTCCGATTCGAGTGAAATTCATGGCGTTGGAAAGGTAAGACATGAGGCTACAAGTTCTATGTTTTTGGAAGAACCTAGTTTTGCATCTAAGGTAGTCAAAATCCTTCATTAACAAATATTTGGACTGTTACTGTCCATTTTTGTACTGTTACTGGCTGACCTCTCTTTATATTTTTAACTATATATGGAGTTATAGAACCCCGATTTAAGCAAACTTATGGCGTTGGAAAGGTAAGACATGAGGCTACAAGTTCTATGTTTTCGGAAGAACCTAGTTCTGCCTCTAAGGTAGTCAAAATCGCTCATTAACAAACGCTTGCACTGTTACCGTCCATTTTTGAATTGTTACTGTCTGACCTCTCCTCAGATTTTTAACTATATTTGGAGTTATAGAACTCCGATTTAAGCAAAATTTATGGCGTTAGAAAGGTAAGGCATCAGGCTACAAGCTCTATGTTTTGGGAAGACCTAGTTCTGCATCTAAGGTAGTCAAAATCGCTCATTAACAAACGCTTGGACTGTTACTGTCCATTTTTGTACTGTTACTGTCTGACCTCTACTAAGATTTTTAACTACATCTAGAGTTATAGAACTCCGATTTAAGCAAATTTGTGGCGTTGGAAAGGTAAGACATGAGGCTACAAGTTCTATGTTTTGGGAAGAACCGAGTTCTGCTTCTAAGGTAGTCAAATTCGCTCATTCCAAACGCTTGGACTGTTACTGTCGAACTGTTACTGTCCATTTTTGAACTGTTACTGTTTTACCTCTCCTCAGATTTTTAACTATATCTAGAGTTATAGAACTCCGATTTAAGCACATTTATGGCGTTGGAAAGGTAAGAAATGAGCCTACAAGTTCTATATTTTGGGAAGAACCGAGTTCTGCTTCTAAGGTAGTCAAATTTGCTCATTGACAAACGCTTGGACTGTTACTGTCCATTTTTGTATTGTTACTGTCTGACCTCTCTTCATATTTTTAACTATATCTGGAGTTATAGAACTCCGATTTAAGCACATTTATGGCGTTGGAAAGGTAAGAAATGAGCCTACAAGTTCTATATTTTGGGAAGAACCGAGTTCTGCTTCTAAGGTAGTCAAATTTGCTCATTAACAAACGCTTGGACTGTTACTGTCCATTTTTGTACTGTTACTGCCTGACCTCTCTTCATATTTTTAACTATATCTGGAATTATAGAACTCCAATTTAAGTAAAATTGTGGCGTTGGAAAGGTAAGACATGAGGCTACAAGTTCTATGTTTTGGGAAGACCGAGTTCTGCTTCTAAGGTAGTCAAATTCGCTCATTAACAAACGCTTGGACTGTTACTGTCCATTTTTGAACTGTAACTGACTGACCTCTCCTCAGATTTTTAACTATATCTGGAGTTATAGAACTCCAATTCGAGTGAAATTTGTGGCGTTGAAAAGGTAAGACATGAGGCTACAAGTTCTATGTTTTCAGAAGAACCTAGTTTTGCATTTAAGGTAGTCAAAATCCCTCATTAACAAACGTTTGGACTATTACTGTCCTTTTTTGTACTGTTACTGTCTGACCTCTCTTCATATTTTTAACTATATCTGGAGTTATAGAACTCCAATTTAAGCAAAATTATGGCGTTGGAAAGGTAAGACATGAGGCTACAAGTTCTATGTTTTGGGAAGAACCGAGTTCTGCTTCTAAGGTAGTCAAATTCGCTCATTAACAAACGCTTGGACTGTTACTGTCCAACTGTTACTGTCCATTTTTGAACTGTTACTGTCTGACCTCTCCTCAGATTTTTAACTATATCTGGAGTTATAGAACTCCGATTCGAGTGAAATTTATGGCGTTGGAAAGGTAAGACATGAGGCTACAAGTTCTATGTTTTCAGAAGAACCTAGTTTTGCATCTAAGGAAGTCAAAATCCCTCATTAACAAACGCTTGGACTGTTACTGTCCATTTTTGTACTGTTACTGTCTGACCTCTCTTTATATTTTTAACTATATCTGGAGTTATAGAACTCCAATTTAAGAAATATTATGGCTTTGGAAAGGTAAGACATGAGGCTACAAGTTCTATGTTTTGGGAAGAACCTAGTTCTCCATCTAAGGTAGTTAAAATCGCTCATTAACAAACGATTGCACTATTACCGTCCATTTTTGAACTGTTACTGTCTGACCTCTCCTCCGATTTTTAACTATATCTGGAGTTATAGAACTCTGATTTAAGCAAAATTTATGGCGTTGGAAAGGGAGGACATGAGGCTACAAGCTATATGTTTTGGGAAGAACCTAGTTCTGCATCTAAGGTAGTCAAAATCGCTCATTAACAAACGCTTGGACTGTTACTGTCCATTTTTGTACTGTTACTGTCTGACCTCTACTAAGATTTTTAACTATATCTAGAGTTATAGAACTCCGATTTAAGCAAATTTGTGGCGTTGGAAAGGTAAGACATGAGGCTACAAGTTCTATGTTTTGGGAAGAACCGAGTTCTGCTTCTAAGGTAGTCAAATTCGCTCATTAACAAACGCTTGGACTGTTACTGTCCAACAGTTACTGTCCATTTTTGAACT
>Ga0325414_1007127_pt1 | contig 11878 bp, 7 predicted proteins | sample PopdelMetagenome_8_FD_206183 | JGI IMG/M metagenome (GOLD analysis project Ga0325414, IMG submission 206183) | Populus deltoides microbial communities from Bellville, Georgia, United States - Leaf-PdKOR-R3 | ecosystem: Host-associated > Plants > Phyllosphere > Phylloplane/Leaf | place: USA... | reverse complement strand
AAAAATTTAATTTAAAGTAAATTAAAAATTTTCAAATTTCATGGGTTTGGCTTGTCAAAAGTTATTTCAAAAAATTAAAAATTAAACAAATTAAGGTTATTAGGTCTTGCTGGGAGGCAAAACCTAACGCTTTGGCACTTTTTAAAAGTGTTTTAGGTCTGGGTTCAATGTTGGATCCGACTGCCAAACCAGACCCAATAGCTTTTGGTAGAGAAGGCAACACCCCTAACTCTTAGGTCTTGCTTGGGGCAGGACCCAACAATATTGAGTCATGGTGTCAGCAGAACTCAACGCTCTTGTATTTTTAGTCAAGAATTGTGGTTGGGGGTGTGACCTTCTCTGCCACAAGCCGCTAGGTCTGGCTTTAATGGTCGGGCCCAACGTTATTAGGTCTGGTTTACAATCCAGACCCAAAACACTTCCAAAAGGTGCCAATAGCGTTGGACCCTACCTTCCAGCTAGACTCAACAAAGTATTTGACTATAGACGACACTATAAAGCCACAGTCAAACACACTATTGGATCTTGCATCAATGTATTAATGGCCACAGATAATAAATCGTGAGACCACCACCGACACACTTTACACTAGGAGAAATATCACGTGATGACCCTTTTAGTGACACGGCAGAAGGTTATTTTTGAACAAACAGTGGCGTCGCACGCACAATTGAAAAAACATGGATGCCATTAACGCGTGGAAAACACGCACCATCAGCTTTTTAGAATTTAATATTTAAAAATAATGTTAAATTACTATAAAGCCCCCTCATAACCCTGAAAATAACAAATAAACTAATGTGAAAGTACCAAACTACCCCTGCATGCATATAAGCTATTTTGTCTTATATACTAGGAAAGATGTATTTTATTGGTTTTCAAGTCCATGCAAAGTAAAAAAAATTCTTGGTCAGCTGGTTTAAATTTCGTTGATTTTGGAAGCAAGAATGTATTTTTATTGTACAAATTAATCTACAAATATAATAATAACCATGTTTAATCTTTTAATGACTAATGAGTTAGCTTAAAAAAACTAAAATAACCCCATCTTCTAACCTTCTAACTTTTCCATCGAGAGACTTTCCATTGAGAGTGAAGTGCAACGACGATGACACCATCGGCGACCTCAACAAGCTCGTGGCAGCATAGACCGGTACCCGAGCTGAGAAGATCCAGATCCAAAAGTGGCTTGTTCCGTTCTATAGTTGCAAGCCATGTGAAAACTTTTGTTGTTATACACTTTTGCTGTTAATCGAATGCTGTTATACGAGGAAATCATGTGGTCATAATCGAATGTTGTTATACACTAATGCTGTTAATAAAATGTCATTAAGATTGATGCCATGTGAAAACTTTCCTGTACTGATAATTGGTGCCAGAAATATGGGTGTTGTCGATTTGTTTCTCTTAATACTCTTTTCTTTTTATGGCAGTGTCGAATGGTTTGTTTCTTTACCGTCAAAGTTAAATAGAAGTATATATATATATATATATATACGTGTGTGTGTGTGTGTGTGGGGAGAGGGAGGGAGGGAGAGAGAGAGAGAGAGGATCATCAACTGTGTTTTCTTAGCCAAGCACTACCTATACTTCGCAAGCTTGATATGACAATTACTAGTAAAAGGTTAGTTAGTTGGGTTCAATTTGCTTGATTTATATCATGCTTGTATTGCTAGGTACTTCTCCTCATCTGCTTGCCATAACATTGGTCTTTCTGTTACCCTTCTCAGCATATTTCCAGAGAACCAGAACATGTGGCTGTTACATGTCTTGCACTTGTGCTTTCTGATGTTCTTTGTGCATGTAAAATAAAACTATTGTTGTGTGAAACATATATGGCATGACATGCAATAATTATAGTGCGCCGCTATAAAACCATCATTTAGCTTTGTGCAAGTGTTTGTCATGGTGTTAGGAAAGAGATGCAAATTGATTTGATTTTGTCTAAGCTAACTAATGACCCTCATTACTCGCAGAACATGCATGAGTACATTGGTGTTAACGCAGTCTCCATGGTTTATAGAGTTGGAAGTGGATTTCGATTCAATTGTTTAGGTGTATGATTTTGCAATAAAGGTTTTACAGGTCTTGAATTTGCAGGAGGAATTCTGAGTATTGTAGGCGGAGCTACTTGCATGAATGCTGGAGCTAATGGGCAAGTAATTCCATAGCTCTAATCTAAAACTACCTGTACATGCTTGTGAGTAAAGAGGTTGACATTCTTTCTCTTACTGAATGAAGGAGACTGTTAACAGTATCATGCATTTGTTTGTTTTGCATAAGCTCTGTTAAGTATTAAGGAGGTCATTCGAATCATACCTGGGGGAATGGCTATAACAATATCATGAATTTGTTTGTTTTGCATAAGCTCAAGGAGGTCATTCAAATGGCTATAAGTTATTACAGCAACATCCTAAATAAGGAGGTCATTTTTATGCTGGCTATATATGTTTTTGTAAAGAATAAATGTCAGCTTTTTACCGGGACAAGACCAAAATGTTTCTACAGACTCTCAATATTTTTCATCAGCTCTAAATGGAATTAATATATCTCGTCCCATTACCAGGTCCAGCTATCATTTGTTAGGTACATAGAAGGGATTTAAGGCGCCGGATATCATTTATTAGTTTTTCCTCTCTTTAAATCTTTGATTTTGACTTTCTTTTCTTCTCTAAATTTTTGTAGTTTATGTGCTCCAAGAACAAGAGGTATGTTTGCACGTTTCTTTTCTTGAAACGTCTAACACCATATAGCATGGAGCAAAAGCTGATGCTGCAATGCACAATCATGAATTTTTAGTAGTTAAGAGTCTTTGCTTGTTCCCAGATGTAAAATCTAGCGCTACCTTTTAATAGAGGTTATGGCTGGAGTGAGGATGAGGACATGTATAAACAATTCATTGATTTTTCAATGCCTTAATAAAATCCAAAATAGTATGCACTTCTCTTTCCACTTGTTCTGTGTTGCATTTGAATTTAATAAATGATAATTATTAATTGAATATAAAAAATAAAATAAAAAATGATAATTTAACACCATCCTATTCCAATCTAAAAGCCAATCTAACGATATCACGAGTGTGTATGCTGCAATTTACTAGACGAATATTTTTGCGGAAGGAGGTCCTTGTTTTTATGTTTATGCTAACAGCTTTTATCTTCAAACTATGTTTTATGGTATGAAAGAACCTCACCTTCAGACTAGTTGCACAAAATTTTTGAATCATTCAAAAATAATGAATCATTCAAAAATAATCTACACCAAGCCCTTCAAACAAGAATCAGATAACGACCTAGCAGACTAATATGAAAGGACAATCTCCTTATTTTCAGCATTCATGCAGTGATTTCCACATGCTGATGCAGTTACAATCAGGCTTTTTTGAGTTCACTAGCAGAGTATTTCTAAATTTTAACTTCAAAACAAACAAGAATTTCCTTTTATGTATGACATGCATAGCTCACGCATGATCATTTTAAACTAACCCCTGAAGCTATTTTAATTTTTCCGGAGTGCGTACATGTGTGCACGTGTGTTTCATACATAGGCATTTAAAGCTGGAGTCATGTTTTGTGAAGCCTTAGCTTTGGAATCAACCAAGAATTAAGTGTGCAGATTACACAATACAAATCAATGCTTCCACGGGCCTTATAAATCAGGTAAATTTGTTACTCCTACTGCATTAGGCATAGGGTCAACTGATCCATTGGAACTTTCAAAGCAATGCTCAAATCAAAGGCACTAAGTTTCAAGGTAGTATCAGCCCCCAGCAAGACAAATCCAACCCAAATCATAGAATTGACCTCAATTTTAACGTGTATCTGATATGTAAGCTATGGTCAAACGACCCCAAATTAACAAAATGTCTAGACCTATAGCTTTCGTTCAAACACAACTTTCTAATAGCACATACATAAATTCTAACATTTTGCATGGTGAAGTTTGTTTCCTCCCTTGGTTGATTCACAACCTTCTCTGGAAACATGAAACTTATTGGTTTTTGTAGTCAGATTAAGTGATTATAGTATGTAGTTGACATAAAAACAGGATAGAAGTGTGATAAAGATCAACCTTGTAAAATATTCTCAACAACATGAAATTCAACCGCACAGGAAATGATTCTGTTTCGAAAACATATATCGAAGGACACAAGACAAAAAGATAATTACAAAGAGCAATAAAATATAATTCAACATAAGGCTCTGTATTTATGGCTTACCAAAGGTGACAAGTCCTCACATGGCAAGATGTCAAAGAATAGGATGGATCTTGCTGCCAAACTTTTGATCACCAAAACTGTAATTGATGTTTGTCATCCATGGCTCAGGAAAATTCTAGAGAAAATATCAACATTATGATCAAAATCACAGTAGTCCCTTGCAATGCCATTTCTGAAACTGTTTCGAAATCACATGATTTGGATGCTATTGGTTCTCCAATAATTCTTGGTTTGGTCATCTTCAAATCAATTTCACTCTGGTTCTAGTCATTGTGATGCTGGAAAATGAGCGGAAGCTGCCAATTCTGCTAACTGCTTCCTCCCAAGATTGGATACAAGCTCCACAGGGATGAACTGTTTAGGTATTAAAAATTCTTCTTCTTTAAAATTGTATGTTGGTTGAAGTTTTTTTGCTTCATCATTTGCTGCCTCAGCCTCCGCAAGTTGGAGGTTAGCTTCTTTAGTGTCGCCCCGCTCTAAAGCAGCAAATCTTTCTGCTGTGGCAGCACCAGAAATTAAAAGCAACCTCTGGAATCGAGCCATTGCAACCTCCTTTTCCTTGGATAATATCAGTCCCTCAGTAGTTTGCAATCTGTCAACAGTATCTTTAATATCTTCCTCAAGCTTCTTCAGCTCTGAAGTGGCCTTTTGCAAGCCAATCTCCAAACTATCCTTTTCAACACCCAATGACTTCGCCTCAGCAGCTATTCGTGCAGCTTCCTTGAAGTTTCTCGCAGCAGCAGCAACTTTCTTTTCTGCCTCCAGCTCTGGGACTCTTTTATCTATGAATAGACTTCTCTGCTTTAAGGATGATATATTTTGCTGGATGCTGGACTTAGTTGACGATAGCTCCTACAAATAGCACAGAGAGAGAGGGGGAGTTATAATAAATGATACGGTTTCAGTGAAAATTTTGAAACATAGAGTTAACTGAATTGGCAAATGATCGGCTTGGACATGTCAATATCTGATCATGGAAAAATACTTCCTCTGGCTGAAGTTTTCGAGAATGTAATTGAAAAGACTAACAATAAAGTGCAATGAAGTGCTGGCCAGGTGGAATCTATACATGTGGACAACCTCTTCTACTTAGAAAAACTAGAGTTAGACACATCAACATAACTTTTTGTATGGATCCATAGCTCATGCACTCTTCTGATACATGAACATACTAACTTAGACAACTCTACGCCCAAGTAAACACCTATAAATTCCAAACTTTTCCCATCAGCTAAAATGATTCTGAAGATTATTTTTTGTTTGGCTCCCCAGGATAGATTCATGAACTAAACAATCTTGGTATAGTTTTTTCAGAGTAAAGAAGTCACTTTAGAAAGAGAATCTTTATTCTAAACAACTATATTATACTTGATAAACCATGCAAGACTAGTAGAGGGACCTTCTGTAATATTTCAACAACTTAGTCATATTCAATTTACAAAAAATAATGCATGAATCTGGAAAGACTAGATTGTCACAGGTTGCTCAAGTAGAAAAGCCCAAGATTTATCTTTTGCGAGATAGACATGATTGCACAGAAATTTAACACCCTTACAAAATAAATAAAAAAATAAATAAAGAGATCTACTTGTTTGCATGTATTTTTGGAAGAAAGAAACAAAAACACATGAAACATTTGGAAAGCAAAACCCACCTGCAGGGAACCTCTTGCAGCAGAAACTTCCTGTTGGAGCATCTGTACATCCAAGGTAAGCTCCTCCTCGGTCTTTGCCAGCCTCAACTTTTCTTCCCTGGATTTCAAAATGGACGACTTGAGGCTTTTTCTCAGCACAACAACTTCTTGGTAGACTTTTGCTTCATCTTCTGAAACCCTGACTAATTCCCTTAGCTTAGCCCCACGTTCTTCCTCTTCAGTAAGGAAACTATCAATTTCCTTTCTTTTTGTCGATAATGCTTCACTCTGCAGATGCATCTGAGAAAGGCGTGATTGCAAGTCATCAAACTTTGCATTAATGCTTGATTGAATCTCCTTGAAATCAGAGACCACAGCAGCAATCCTCTCATCAACTGCTTTGATTCTAGTATCATTCTCATCTATCTCCATTTCCTTCTGTTTGACTAAATGGAGAAGATGGTCGAGTTCCTTAGTGAGCGCGTCCTTTTTCTTACAGAGAATTTCTTTCTCATTCCTATCGTCCTCAACTGAATGCTGGATGGAATCACTGACCCGCGAGCGTGCTTCATTTATGAAATGGGACTCAATATCTAATTCGATTTTCTTGGCCTCCAAGACTTGGGAGGATGAAAACCAATCATCGATTTCTTTTGACGAAAGTATCTGTGCATTCTTCAAGACTAAATCTGCATTATTTTCTGCATCCTAGGAGAAAAGGAAGGGATGATTTAGGCATCATATGCAGGGGCAGTGATGATTATTTCCTTAAGGCAGTTCTATTAGGTGTTTTATATTTACATAGAATGGAATGGATAAAAAGAAATAGAGTCTTTTTTTAAAGTAACAGTAATGTGGTAGTGACCTTAGCGAAATGTTGAAGAAGAGAAGCGCATTCTTGCTCAGCAGCAATCTGGGAGTCAAGAGCATGGTACATCTTAGAGTCGATGGTATCACAGTGAGCTTCAGCGTCTTTGAGAGCAAGGAGTAGAGTTTGTTTCTCCTTCTCAGCAGCAGCAAGGCTGTCGCTAATCCTTTCTGCGGTCTCGAAATCTTCGGCCTCACAAGCAACCTCCAACTGGTGTTCTAAGTGGGCGTGATTGGCAGATGCTAAATTGAGATACTCAGCAGCTTTTCTTCTCCTTGAGATGGAATCCTTGCGGGCGGAAGAAACAGAGGCAATCAAGAGCCGAGCAGCGTCTAGCTTCTCAGAAATCTGGGACTTAAGGTGGTCAAATTGGGACAAGGTTTCATCTTTCTTATTTTTGAATTGTGAATCTGGGAGGGAGGTATCAATAGGATTGGCAACAATAGATGATGGGGATTGAGAGGCATCATCTTCATTCTTATCAGCATCATGGCCATCATCATCATTGTGGTTGTTGAGATCGGGAGGATAAGTGCGATCTCTGGCATAGCCGATCCTGAAGGAAGCCCTCCTTTTCTTTCTAGAAGTAGAAGAAATCTGAGTAGTTGGATCAGTAGTAGGAGAAGGGGAAATTGGATCGGATTGGGATTGGGACTGGGACTGGGACTGGGTTAGGGTTTGGAGGGAAGAGAAAAGGTTCTCATCGAGGGGCTCTGACAACTGTTGATGATGAGATGATTCTTCTGCACCTGCTCCTGCTTCTGCTAAAGTATTGTTGCTATTATTATTAACTGTATCATCAGATTGAGATTCTTCAGGATGCTTAAGAGGATCTTCAACAGGTTGCCGATGAAGTTGTTCGTCAGTGAATTGATGAGGTGTAAACAAGACCATTCCCTCAAACAGAGAATCCATGCCATCCTCCTCCTCCATCATCATCGCCATTACTACCCCAAAACTATTCAGAATTCCTTTCCTCTTTCTTAACCCAGTCTTCTCTTCACAGTCCACACTACTCCTCCTCTCCTCTACCGATATGTGTTTGGGCCGTGTGTTTCCTTCTTATCTCTTTCTTATTATTCGCTCTAAGATGTGGGCTCGGCCCTCTCTCGTGCAGTGTTCTAAGGGCTCATTTCCTCCTAAAATGTAACATTATGAATGGGGCCTTCTGGACCTTGCCCTTGCTTGATTAAAGGCTTCTCTGTGATGTGTAGAGGTGGATGAAAACCAAATGATGATCGACAAGGCATTCAAAGGATAAATTTTAGGGGGGTTTGACTTGGACACACGGATGACAAGGCATTCATAAAACAAAAGTACATAGGACTGAGATGTGTCTCCGGCGGAGTAGTGGAGGTGGTCTTATATTTTTTTTCTTTTTTTTGGCGTTTTTTCTTACTTTCCCGGGTGATCCAATAGAGATTCAATGTATTAGTGAACCGCTACGAATGGAATATGGAAGAAATGCTTTTCTTAAGAGGGAAAAAAACTATAAATAATAATCATTGCAGTTTCAAATTAATTAAAGCATGCCATCCCTTGTGCATTTTCTCACCGCGCTCTTTACGCGGTTCCTAGCTGGACTTCACTTCCTTTCTGTTTACGTACCAAACAAATTAATTAATACATGCGCAAATGCACATTATATAGGTCGTTGGGTTGAGGTCCACTCTTCCAGTTTCACACTGAAGCTAATTCATTACCAGATCACCTCAGCTAGCTCCACCGCTGGCTGAATACCATGTGTGTTTAATTTGTTTATTATATTATATTATATTATGATATTGACCATGCACTCATAGTTTGGCCTTCAATTTGCCAGGTCGTCTATAAATTGCCATCCTCTCCTTGGGTTCCTTTCAACTGTCATCGATTTCTTCTTCATCAATCAAAGTGTAGTAGTATACAGCATAGGATCAAAGGATTGAGCAAGAAATTAAGGGCAAGCAATCGATTTTTAGTCATCGAATCAAGCAAGACTGATTAAGATTACTTATAATGAGTGGAATCGTTAGAAAGCTATGGTGCTGCGGAGCAAAAGGGTTCCCGTCCGCAGACGACTCAGCTGAAGATCAGCTGGCACTACCCCCACCCGAGGGCCACGTTCGAGTGTGCGTTGGGAAAGACAATGTTCAGTGCAGGTTTGAGATGGAAGCCCATTTCTTAAACCATCCTCTATTTGAAGACCTGCTTCGTCTATCTGAACAGGAGCATGGTTACGCTTACGATGGGGCTTTAAGGATTGCCTGCGAGATCCATCTCTTCCAATACCTTCTTCACCTCCTTAAGACTGGTAATCCCACAGCACATTACATGCAACTTCCTGATCTCATTTCCACCTTCCACTCCAGTGCTGCCCACCACAAATATCCTCCTTCTCCTCCTCCCCCGCTTCTAAATATCCCACCTTGCCAATATTCTCATTGATGATCGGTACATATATAAATATACATCGATAATATAATTCTTTCATTTTCCCATTCTTTTAATTTACATGTATTTTCTTCTCTAGACGGGCCAAGCCGGCCCGTGAGTTTTAGGGTCTTCTATTTTCATTGTAGGTCTGCTTCATACATACATATCCCTTTTAATTTTGAAATTAATTAGATAGCTAAGTACTTAATTAATTTCTCAAACATTTCGTGATTAACCTAAAAGTGAAAATCATATATATATATATCGCAACAAATTAGACTGAAAAAATTAACAGCTTGTCAATCTGATCCAATTTCTCTCTAATTATGGATTTATATATGTAAATTATTACAAATATGAATCCATATCATTGGCAGCATGCAATATGGTTGTGCAGTGGTATTTTCCTATCTAGTTAGTTTATTACTACATTCATTACCAGAAAATTAATAAATATAAACGAAAATATCAAAGTATATTATGATGACCTTTACCGAGGTAATCTTTCTTCCCTATATCCATCGGTAAACACTGATAATTTTTTTTTATTGGTATATATTAAGGGAATTGCAGTGAAAAACTAAGGAATAAAAAAAAAAATCAAACAGTACAGTGACACATAACTTTTATAGAAGATATTACCAACAAAATTAACTCAATGGTAAAGTACGTTTGTAAATATGCCGATGAAAAAATTTTCTTGGTATATACCAAGGGAATTACAAAGGGTATTACAATGAGATTTATAAAAGTCAAATCGTACAATAACGTGATATTTTTACCAACAGAACGACCGACGAAGTTATTGATAGAATAATTATGTTGGTCATGTCGTTGATAATATTTAATTTATGACCTGATGATAGACCCTTCTCTCCCCTCCCCCATTTCTCATTCATTGTTATGCTTTTTTTTTTCCTACAACAACAACCACCTTCTTATTTTTTTCTGCACTGGTCATTGAATTGCAATATCATAGCAAGTAGAATAAAATATTTTTATTCAAATACTATTGATATAACTGACAGGGAAATCAAAGTAGATCCCCATCATGATTTGGTTGAAATTAATTTAAAGGCTAAACTCTGCAACATCGACGATGTCTTTGTCTTCGCCTAGCAATGTTAGCAATTTTATTATACATACACTCCTTCCTTTAGAAAGGATTATTCAAGAGTTGAATGGTTATCCATAGTGAAAACGCTTGTGTAGAAGGAATTGAGTTATTTTATTCAAATGTTACATTAGTAATTTTACCGTGTATAAAAAGAGTAATTACCAAAATAACTCCGCACAATCCTCAAAAGATATTTATGTCACGGTGAAAAGACTACCTTACCCCTGAAATGAGGGCAAAATATAAAATGACAAAGGGAAAAAATAGTAATTATACTATTGTAAAGAATAGTAATATGTTTCTTGGGGCACAATAATATTGTTAGGGAGATTAGTTTTTTGGATAACTAGATAGATGGCCCGTGCTACATCGTTGGTTGTGTCAAATTTAATTTTTCATTGCTAAAAATTAATATTTAAATGATCATAATCCGAGATAAATCGGGTTAAATTTACTAAAACATGACCCGAGATTTGAGATTAAAAAACCTGCAAAAAAAAAGCAAAAAGAAATTGTAAAGTTAAAGACCTAATAACCTAATTTTAAAAGATGAAAAAAAAATATATAACGTTGAACAAGAAAACCCGAGTCAACTTGGGCTACATGACAAACCCACAACCCTCGATATGAGATTAGGATAAAAAAAAGAATTTCAAAAGTAGGACTTGGCAAAAAAACCGAAGTTCAATAAAAAAAATATAAAAAAAACCTGATCTAAACTGGATTAACTTTTCCAACCTGTTCTCAGAATAACAAAACAAAAAAAAGTGAAAAAAATGATAAAGCTTAAAGGCAAATGATTTAATGTAAGAAGATAAATTGAAAAAAAAAATCATAAAAAATCAAGGAGAAAAACATTTGAGCCAACCCAAGTTAACTTGATTAACTTGTCTCTTGCGATATGAGATTGAGATAAAAAAAAAAAATAGAATCACTAAAGAAAGACTTAACAAAAAAGACTGAAGTTAAACAAAAAAATATTGAGAAAGAAAATGCAAATTGACCTAAGTTAGCTTGACTAACTTGCTCTCGAAATAACAAAACAATAAGAGATGCAAAAAAATAACAAAGCTTAGGGTCAAATAATTTAATGCAAAATGATGAAATTAAAAAAAAAATCATTAAAAAAATAAGAAAAAAATTGATTTAACCTGGGTTAACTTGATTAACCCACCACTTACGACATGAGATTGAGATTAAAAAAAATTAGAGTTCCAAAATAAGCACCTAGCAAGAAAGACCAAAGTCAAATAAAAAAAATGAGTAAGAAAATATAAGCTAACTCGGGTTAACTTGACTAACTCGTACTCAAGATAACCCAACAGAAAGAAATGTGAAAAAATCACATAGCTCAAAAGCTAATAATTTAACATCAAAGAATGAAATTGCAAAAAAAATGTTAAAAAATTAAGGAAAAAAAAATTTGAGTCAACCATGATTAACCCAACTAACATATTAACTAGAAATGAAAGTGGAACAAAAAATGAAGCCAAGGGCTTAATAATAAAATATCAAATTATGAATTTGAAAAAAAAATCAATAAAAGATTGCCATCTTGGAAGGTAATCACAAAAAATAACAAATTAAAATATTCAACCATAAAACAATTAAAAATCAAAACAATAT
>Ga0325414_1007125_pt1 | contig 11878 bp, 13 predicted proteins | sample PopdelMetagenome_8_FD_206183 | JGI IMG/M metagenome (GOLD analysis project Ga0325414, IMG submission 206183) | Populus deltoides microbial communities from Bellville, Georgia, United States - Leaf-PdKOR-R3 | ecosystem: Host-associated > Plants > Phyllosphere > Phylloplane/Leaf | place: USA... | reverse complement strand
CTTTTTTTTTCAAATAGTAATTATTATTTTTAATTATTTTGTATGTATTTAATTTTTGAAGAGGTTAGTATGATTCATCTATACCTTTTTTATATGTTAAATAGATGAGCTTTATTTTAAAAATAAAATTTTTTATTTTTGGATAATATTTCGAATATGTGCAACCTAACATAATATTTTTTATTTTATTTTATTCAATCAATTTTATGTGTGTATCAGTTTCTATTATCAATTGATTTAATAAAAAAATTGATAAAACCAAAATAATTTGAAGATAAAATTGATACTTGCGAAATTCATAATATATATGTCAAGAAAAACAAAACTTGTTTGGCCCTGAATAATTTTATATTAAATTAATATTTTTTTAGTATTTTCTTATCATTTTGATAAGTTAATATTAAAAATATTTTTTAAAAAATAAAAAATATTATTTTAATATATTTTCAAACAAAAAATATTTTAAAAAACAATAATATCCTCAAATTTTGGTTTTCCAAGCAAACAAAAGCACACAAACGACGTGTTGAATGCGAAATCCACCATTGCCTGGTCTTTTGACGATTCCCAAAATGATTTGTACTATGCGTGAGTGCCCTTTGGTCGATAGTTGGTGTCTCTATGCGTGAGGGAATACATAAGATCGGACACCGTAATGTCACAATTACTTTGGATATTCTATTCTTACCACCTTTTGACACGTTGTTGATTTTTTAAAATTTAAATTATTAAAATTGGAAATGAATGTTGGATGATAACTAAATCAATCGTGCAGTTTATAATTAATGGTGGAATTTGAAATATGATTAGTTATTTTCCTTTTTAAATACAAAAAGACATGAATCCATTTTATTTTATAAATACTAATTGATAAAAAAAAAAAGGTTTGCATTTATATAAAATTTACATAATTGAGTCATCCCTCGTGATTATTTACATTTACATTCTTAATGCTAAATCCACGATCCATTATCAAAATTTTACATTTTACCAACTGAATGTTTAGTCGATAGATAGCTAGACAAAGATTTTGTTAGCACAATTTTTACCAACAGGGTCACAAGCAGTTACTATTCATCAGAAAAAATTTACTTGATGATTATTGTTTTGTCGGTCATTCCATTAATAATGTAATCACCAATAAATTTATAGACAGAAAAAATACGTTAAATAAAAAAAGTTATTCATTTTATTCTGTCGGCATTTCCATTGGTAAATATGACATTTCACCAACGAAAAAGACCATTTGTAATTTCATTGATAATTTTTTTTAATATTATCGACAGTTGATTTTGTCGGTGATTAAAAAGTGACGGTGATATTTTCAATAATTCGTTTTCAACTCTCTGGAATATAGATGAGCTTAATCCATCGATAAAACCGTCAATAATTTAAGTAAATTATTTTTTTAAAAAAATTATAATAAAATGAGTAGAAAATAAATAAAATAAATCAAATTAAATTAAAAATAAAATATTTATTATAAAAATTTATCAATTCAAATATAATTCATCTATAATAAAGAGGTTGGAGGAGTAGGAGGAAAAGGCAGGTCTTCACTGGGACCGTGAGGCCAAAAAGAGAAAGCACATGTGCTACTTATCTATGATTTCAACTCTATGTACGATTACGCCAAAGTTTGATCATCTTAGCACTAATTTTTTCTGTCTCAACAGCAAAATGGATCATATAACCTTCCACTCATTGGTTTAAAATTGCCTCAAGCTTTAGATTTTGAGTGCTCAAAACCGATTGCAAGTATCCAATGATTGAAACACCTTAGGTCGTTTGTAAGTCCTCAGCCGTAATGTTTGAGATACTATAAACCTGATTTCTACCAGGTCCATCAAATGATCTTACCTTCAACCATAGTTCTGGATTGAATTTTGGATGGGTTGAAAGATTGTCCCTATATCTCTCTTGCAACTGGGTGTTATATGTTTCATGAAAAAAATCAACAAATTAAAAAAAAAACTTAAGATAAGAAATTGTTGAAATCCAACATACCACAAACTTCTTAGCACAGATATTCACGAGCTGTTGGGCCTTTTTTTTACAGTCATCATTTCACATGTATATTTCTATAAAATCTCCATCAGTCTTGGTTTGCATCCAAAAACCTCTACCTACAAGAGAAAATTGTTGTTAGTTAAAAATATTCATATAAAATAACAATTTTAAAAACATTAGATGTAATAAAAAAAATCTTAACATATGCTTCGCATGCGAAACAAACAGAACGGATCCGTCAGTGTGCATGGTAATGGAACTGTGAATCTCTTAGTTCTGGTTCTTCGTACCAGATTGCAATCATCGCACGAAATGCTCGAACATCACATGCTAAATATATTCTATTGATACAACCTCCAAGACATATGGAGGTATGAACTCCTTCTAAACCACCATAGCTTTCCAGCCTGAATGCCATCTTTCTTTAGCATATTTTTTGGCTTTTTTAAGCCTTATGCCAAAAATCATGCAACATATATGGTAGAAATTAATTATCGGTTAATAAATGAAAAATAAAATTTTAAAATTTAAATTAAAAATATTTATTTTGATTTAATCTTACGTGGTTGAGCTGTGATTCTCTCAAACCCTTTTGGCAAACAGCGTTGTCAGCTTTATCCTCGTAAACTTTTTATTTGCATGTAAAATTTGTAAAGAAAATTAGTTCATTAATATTAATAAACTAACCAAATTAATATAATAAAAAAATTATTTAAGTACATATTAACCTTGAACTTTCTGAATCATACATCAATCATGGGTTTCCATTCAGGATTTCTAGAAACCTAACTCCATTGAAACAATGACACTTCCATTGACGATTTCATTGTTGATGTTATCGTTTGGACAACCTCAACATTTATAAACTTGAAATTGCATTTGTTAATTAAAATTAATTTTTCAAGAATTATTAATTGTGTTTTATTTTTTAGTGGTGCATGAAGAAAAACAAACTTACATTAAATGATCGAGCTTCCACTGGGTAAGGTACTTCCTAGTAAATGCATCCCGCTTTAAAAGCATCCCCCTCGGCGTGGTGGCATCACACTCGGTGAGCTCGCGTTAAGATTGGTTGCTTATAACTTAAGAGTCTGTTCATGGTCGGCACTTGACACTCATAGTCGTCAGAAGCGTTACTAGAAGAACTAGCAACGATCCTATCCGTATAACGCTACTGACTTTCTCCTGGGCATCTACACATATTAAAGAATTTAAAAAAGTAATAAGATTCCTATTCTAAAAAAAACTGGCAGCATCTCCCTTATACGGGAGACGAACCAAAATTTTATTAGCTGTATATACAGTAAAAACAACTAAAGCCACAAACCAGCTGATTTTATTTATGACTAATATAATGACATTAATGTTGTTATCATCTAATTCCCAATTCATAAAAATAACAAATTTAAAGACAATAAGTACCAAGATTATAAAATTATGATTAATAAAATACACACAAAAAATATAAAAAACTAAATTTCAATTCAATGAATAAAAAAAAAAACAATAAATAAGATTAAAAAACACAAATGAACATAAAGCTAAACAAACAATATTTTTTGTATCAAGAAAAAAACATAAATGCATAAAAGGGTCCCTAGAAAAACTTCAAATGTAACAGTTATATTATATTTTTCTTGCGAGCCTAACACAACCACTTAATACTAAGTTCCCCATTATTTCATAATTCAAACCAAACTATTCTTCCAATCCAATCCACTTCTTTAGTAAATAAATAGATTCATAAATTTTAATTCTAAACTACAACAACAACAATTTTAATTTTTCTATAAGCTAAATAAAAACATCAAAAGTGAAATTCCAACTGATCTATAAACTAATTTTCCAAGACAAAAACTAACAACACCATTGTAATAAACTATTATTCAATTTTCCCTTTTTTTCATTTTTTTAGTGAATAAACAAACACACCTAGAAAAACCTAGATTTAAAAATAAAACCTTCCTTCCCCTATTTTCCTCATTTTCTTCCCCCAAACGAATTGAAACATCAGCTACCATACCAAAAAAAAAATTTAAAACCCATTTTAATATATATAAAAAAGCCATATAGAAGAACAAGTCAAAAAAAAATTCAATATAAAACAATCAACCAACACATGCATCCATAAAAAAAAAAAGATGAAGAAAGACATTGACCTTGAAATCTTCTTCTTGCTGGTGTGGAGGACCTTGCTGGAGTGTCTCTGGAATAGCTTGAGAATGAAAAAAAAAAAACAACTAATTAACTTAACAAAACTGAAAATAAAATAGAAAGAAGAAGGAGATTACTTAGGGTAGAGGATGCTTGGCATGAGGATAAAGTGAGGGAGGAAGAGGATGAGAACGAATAAGAAGAAGAAAAAATGGGTCTAGAGAGAGAAATAATTTACAGAGAGAAGAAGAGAGAAGTATTTGCCTGAAGTATTTTACTAACGGGTAATTAAATATTAATATTTTTAATATTTTCATCAGTGATTTCGTCTGCAACCTTTAATTGAAATTTTTAGAAACCCCCTCAAATATCATTGATTACTTTTCGGTTCGTCCGTGATTCTGTCTATAATGAAAAAAATAAATTGTGTCATTAAGAAGTGAACAATTCCAAACCTCTCGGGAATATGTTGATGGATATTATTCATCAGTGATTTTGTTTGTAATATACATAATGAAAAGTTTCATTGGGAAGTGAATAGTTTCAAACCTCTTGGGAACACACCGACAACATTATTCGTCGATAATTCCATATGTAATATATATAATAAACAATGTCATTGGGAAGTGAACAGTTCCAAACCTCATAAATATACCGACAAACATTATTCGTCCGTAATCTCATTAGTATAAAACAATTTATATGTCTAGATTGTATATGTATTCCTTAATCATCCATCATGCAAATACTTAAAATTATAACTTAACTCAACACAGCACAATAACCTTAGTTAAGTGTATAATGAAATCATAAAAAATAAATGTTTCATTGTCATGTAATAATAAATTCAAGTCATTGTCATTATATTAAAGTTAATTTCATCTAGAAATATTACATTATAGTTAATTTCATTACGCATTCATGTTGTGCAAATTATTCAGAATTGTCTTCTTCTTCTTCAAATTCATCATCGTCATCTCTATCATAATCTTCTACATTGATTTCATCGCTATCATCATCTTTATTTACTTTTGTATGTCCATTAGTTCTCAAAACATCATTTAACTCAACATCAACATCAACAAAAGTAATCTCAACAATGCAGAAATTTGAATTTTCTTTTAGGTCAGTAGACGAAGCAACTCGACATGGATTAACTAACTCATTAAGTTGAAAGACATCATCTCCCACAATTACTTCATCGTTACCATCCTAAACAACTTGGACACAACTCCTTGGTTTGGTTTTCATTATGAATAACAAGTAAACTCCCGAATGATCCTTTCTAAAGGAAGGAGTGTATGTGTAATAAACTTACTGGCATTGCTTGATGAAAACAAAGACATCATTGACGTTGCAGAGTTTAACCTTTGTAATAATTTTGACCAAACCATGATGGAGATCTATTCTAATCCATTTGTCGGTGGAATCATACCAATAATATTTAAATAAACAAGGCTTTATTTTGTTTCTTATGATATTGCAATTCAATGATATATTTTAACTTCCTATAATAGTCAACTTCAAACTCATTAAAAGTTGATTATTTAACACAAACCTCACTATTATATGTTTTCTACCCTAAACATATTTTTCAATGTGAAAAAAATATTCATTGATAAAATACTCGTTATTGCACTTTATATTTTTTTAAAGACTTAGACATAGTAAATTCAAAGTAACATTAGCATTTCCTCCCAATTGATAAATTTAGTGCAAGAATTACAGCCATTAATAGTTAATAAGAAATGTGTAATAAAATTAAGTATTTCAAGAATTAAGCATAATTAAACAGTTCTTACATGTGTTCTAAACCATGTGGAAAATTATTTATCTTGTAATTAAAAAATTTGAAATTCAGTCAGCTATGAGTTTTGGGATAGTAAAAAATGATGATGTTGCCCATGAGGGATTATTTAATATATCAGTGTATGATAGTATAAGAGATATTTTTTTTCAAAAGTAATGACATGTTAATTATTATACTTACTTAATAAACATCTTAATTCATCACAGTTAAAAAACATATAACTATATGCATATTGAATTAAATTTTTTTCATGTATCTTCCACTCATAATATTTTTTTATACAAGTTGTCCAGGATGAGAAAATATTGACAAGTTCTCACTCAAAGACATTTTGTAACACCTTGAGATTTCCTCATGATAAATGCAATTTCCATGAGCCTTGAACTCAGGAAAAATGAGGATTTTATTTTTCAATATTTATAACGTCTTAGTTGCACACACAATGTACTATAATAAATAATAAATAGTTAAGGAAATAAATTAGCATTTGATGTAATAGAAACATAACGGCTAAGAAATGAGAAAAACATAAATACTTTTTTGGTTTGGTTACAACTCCTAGAAATTTAATAATATCCGAAATACTCCTAATACAAGAAATTTCATGTTACCCTTTACTTGAAATTTTTGCATTAGTAGAAAAATATAGAGAATGTATGCGATTGATGAAATAGGAAATTACCATGCTTAAATGAATAAAATTAACCTTAGATGAGGTTTTGAAAACAAGAATCAAAGAAGAATTGATCCCCCATTGGATGTAAAAAAAAAAAATCGACAAGGCTAAATGGAAGAAAAGGAAAATTGTATTTGACTAAGTGAGGATTATAGCGTGGATGAAAATATATTTAATGGGGTTAAGTAATGCATAAACAAGTAAGATGTAAATGGAAAAAAAAAATATCATCCTTACAAAACTAAGAAATTTGGCAAAGTGAGGAAAGAAATAAAAGGATGGAAGTCAGCAACCAACACTACTAATAAGGCCAGCTACCAAATCCTCACCCGTCGATGTGAGATATTACAATCCACCCCCATTAAGGAGCCCGATGATACCGTCGGTACAACTGGACAGCCAGTGAGGCCGGCTTTGATACCAAATGTCACAGCTCGGCCTAACCTACCAAATATTATCCACTTTGGGCCTTACCGCTCTCACGGATTTGTTTTTGGTGATCACGCATGAATCCAAAATGTGTGTGACAAGTCAGCAACCAACACTAATAATAAGGCTAGTTACCAAATCCTCACCTGCCGATGTGAGATATTACACATTTCCCCACGTCGTTATGCGTTGGAACGCGATTGATTTTTGTGCTCAAGTGAGGCTCAAAATAGTACGAGATAAATATTAAGATCTTTTCAATAATATAAGTCTCGCATATCGAAATCTTAACATGTATGTCTGCATGAGATTAAATGAATGTTTTGAACAAAAACAAAACAATAGAAGTTTAATTATGATACATGTGTAATCCCTAATCTCTCGAATGGATACTTCCATCTATTCTGAATTAGGCTTTCAAATTTTGCCTCAAATGATAAATATATGGGTAGATGTTCCATTTAATTGAAGAACGATTGAGAGAATATCATCTTATGTTTGCAGATTGTTTGGACGATATTCGTTTCAAACATCTCTATGTGATGTGTATGTAACTTGTTTGAGCATAAATCACTAAAGAAGTGATTGATCTTCGTAAGTGCATCTCATATCTCATTTGGTAATAAATCTCGGTAAGTTAGTGGAATAAGTGTTTGCATAAACACGTGATGTCATGACTCTTCATTCCATACAATCTACAATTCTTTAAATTCACCAATCTAGATATGTTTTAAGTATATCCATCAGGAAAACACAAGCTCTTAAGTTATTGGTAGACAAGTAATTGTGCATTCTTGTCTAAGGCAAAGCGAACTTTGGGCTTTACAACCAATGACCCATCATAAACCAACTCCATATTTTTATGGTGATAAAACAAAGGTATATTCATTCTAGCTTTCATATTGTTCTTTGTCTTCCCTTTCACGTTCATAATCGTGTTAAAAATATTTTCAAACATGTTCTTTTCAATGTGCATGTCATTAAGGTTATGGTTGAAGAAATTGGTCTTTTAATAAGAAAGCTCCCAAAACATACTTCGCTTTACCCAATTGTAGGTCACACCAAAACTACAAAAATTCTACTTACCAGATTGAAAACTAAACACAATGTCATCGTTCTATGACACCACGTCATACAATTCTTCACTCGATGGTAACGGCGGTACAACATCCCTTTCAACTTTACCAACAAAAAATTCATTTTTATTCTTTTTGTACTTGTGATAAGTTGGTAAGAACCATCGGTGACAATAAAAAAAAAACTTTACCACTACTTTATAACGTGAAAGCCTTGTTATTTTCCATATAGATGGACATGTTAATTTTTTATGTGTGCTCCAACTAGAAATCATTTCATACATGAAAAATCATTGATAGTTTACATCAAAGTTGCCTTCATCTGAAGATTTTGATTCATTAACATATCATAAGTAAAAGTCTCAGATCACAACAACTATTTGAACTCATTAATTAATGGTTGAAGACAAACATCTATATTTTGACCTAGACTATTAGAACCGAGTATGACCATAGATAAACACATGAACTCTGACCCCATACATATCCCCGGTGGCAAGTTATAAACCGTGAGTATCACCGACCAATAAAAATAAGGAGTAGGAAATGACCTGAATGAATTGAATCCGTCTATATATAACCTAAGACTTACGTTTTTCGATTCCATTGAAAACTGAGGATATACTCTGTTAAAATATTTACAGGTTTTACCATCGAATGAGTGCAACATGACTTCATCTATCGCATCATGTGGATGATGCCTTGCCATGTGATTAGTAGTATTTGGAGACATGAATAACCTTTGCAGTCTATGAGTGATTAAAAAGTATTTAAGTTTTTTGTATGCGATAACAGTCCTTTCCCTGTGAATTCTAGGTTTATAACGAGCATGCGTACATGTTCTACACTCGATTAATTCTGCATTTTTAAAGTAGTACAACATACAGAAGTTTGGACACATGTCAGTTTTCTGGTATCCTAGATTGAAGGTTTCATCATTGATTTAACAGCATGAAAGTTCTTTTTCAGCCTATTCCTTTCAGGTAAAATGTTTCTTCCTCATTCGATAATTCTATCGTAACTGGCCTCACTCTATCCATAATCTAACTTGATGGTGAACACTAGTGCAACAACTGATAATTTATTGTGATTTGTGCACCCATCCCATAATGGTTTGTTGGAGTTTTTCAAAAGATCAAAAAACTTGGACACGTTTGCATTTGGTTTTTTTATCTATGATTGAACATTCACCTGCATAACCCCAAGTCATTCTCTGAATATATATATTCATTTGTCCACGCTCCACTGTGGGTTGAACCATGTTTTTAAAAATATAAAAAAGAAGTTATTATGAGCATGGAGATTTTTTTGCAATGCTATGAACTCAGGCAAGATGAAAAATCTTTAAAAGCTAACTCGATGTGAATTGGTTTATTTAATAGGTTTAGAGGAAACCTATATGATCTTTTTTTATTTTCAAAAACTAATGTTGAACGTAAAATTTAAAAAAAATAATAAGGTAAAAAAATAAAAGATAACGCCGAGCCATGTAAACTTTTCAAACCAATAATCAGGGATATTAGATAAAAAAAAAAATAGCATACATTGAAAAGCAGTGAAACTCATTTCCTAACCAATTTAACATCGAATGATGAATTATCACTATTATTATTATAACAATTACTTTTCTCATCGTTATTATTATCATTACTAATATTCTCACTATTATTATAGCTACCACCATTACTACTGTTATCAATAAGTACTATCATAATTATTATTAGTATTATTATCTTGATCACTATCATTATCGTTGTTATTATCATTGTTATTATTATTATTGTTTATACTATTGTTATAATTATTATCACTACCACCATAACTAATATTACCTTTATTTTTATTCTTATCACTATCATTGTTATTATTATTATTACTATTATAACCACAACAACAACTATTATTACTACTACTACTACCACCACCACCACCACTACCACCACTACGATTACCACTACCACTATGACTATACCACTACCACTATCATTATACTGCCATCATAATCATAATTATTATTATTGTTGTTGTTGTTGTTATCACAATTATTACTATCATCGTCATAATTATTGATATCATAGCCACTACAACCATTATAATAAACTACTACTACTACTATCACCACCACCACCACCACCACCATCATCATTGTTATTATTATTATTATTATATCAAAAATCATAAACTTGTGTTTGAATGATATAATAAAAAAATCATAAAAACTTTGACAAAAAAGCAAACGAAACAAATAAGAAATCAAACGAAAAAGGATCAAACTAAAATAAATATTATTTCTATTGAAAAAAAAACTATAAATTTGATTTAAAGGGTAAAATTAAAAACTATAAAAACTTTGATGAAAGAGCCAAGGGAAAAAAATAAGAAATCAAAAGTAGAAGGACCGAATTGAAAAATATAACATACACAAATTAGAATTGAATGACTAAATTATAGACAAACAAAACTCCAACAAAAGAGAAAACAACCAGAATAACAAATAAAAACTAAGAGGATGGAATCTGAAACACCAGCAAAAAATAAAGACGGATTTAGGAGGACTGAAACTATAAAAAAAATTAAATATTAAAAAAATAAGGACTAAAATGAAAAATAAAACATGTCAGAAATTGTAATTTAAGGAAAAAATTGAAAAAAAAAACTTTTACCAAAAAAAGAAGGACGAAATAAAAAATTCAAAAATAAGGACTGAAATTGAAAAGCAACAAACAAAGAGGACAATTGTACACTTTAGCTGTCAATAGAAAGAAAGAAAGAAAGAAAAATCGATCATCGGTGGCAATCCAACCATTATAAACCCACAAACATCACATCATGTGGAAGAGGACACAGCTATGCATCCAGAGAGATGGCGGATTGCCAGATTTGGCCATCGGGTGGTGTCACATGAGCCACCTGAATGGTGCAGACACCACCCACTCACTGGTGCGCGAAGAACACGTGCCAGAAGTTTTTTGATTAAAAAATTAAAAATATCAAAACATCCCTCATGACTCTCTTAATTATACAAAATACCTATGTGAAAATACAAAAATACCCTCAAAGGCAAATTATTTTTTTTGTCTTTTCTAAGGTTAAAAACATTCTTTTACTGTACATGAAAAGTGAAAAAACCTAAAACATCCTTGTTTAGCAACCCAATATTTTTTCGATCTTGAAGAAAAAAAAGTATTTTTATTATTACGAAACTTGTTAAAAGTCAAGAAAGTCTCTAGCTGTGTTAAAAAGTTTAAAAAGACATATACACTCCTAAACAATTTTCTAATTACCACTGAGTCAAAGAAAAAGACCAAAAAATCCAAAGGCTTAAATTTTTTCTATTTAAGGGTAAAAAAAATAATTTTTACTCAAGCAATCCATGGTAATATGTGCCAATGAAACACCTATGCATTTTAGCTTTTGTTTATATATATATATATATATATATATATATATATATATATATATATATATATATATATATATATATAAAATAAATTTATTATATATATATATATATATATATATATATATATATATATATATATATATAAAATAAATGGATATATGGTGGCGTGGCTTGTTTATCTATTTAAAATTCTAAATCCGTGAATAAAGATCATGAAGCACCTTGACAGTTCGTCGTTTTGCTGCACCCGCCAAATTTACCCGCCAATAGAGGGTAGAGTGGGACCCAGGATGAAAGAGCAAGCGAGCCAACCCAACCCA
>Ga0325414_1007124_pt1 | contig 11878 bp, 12 predicted proteins | sample PopdelMetagenome_8_FD_206183 | JGI IMG/M metagenome (GOLD analysis project Ga0325414, IMG submission 206183) | Populus deltoides microbial communities from Bellville, Georgia, United States - Leaf-PdKOR-R3 | ecosystem: Host-associated > Plants > Phyllosphere > Phylloplane/Leaf | place: USA... | reverse complement strand
TATATATATATATATATATATAAATAAAGTTCCAAAAAACATAACCGACTCTTTGATTAATATTTAGTTAAATATTAATTGATTAATATTTAGTTAAATATTAATGCAACTCGGATTATAGATTCCACTTGATCTATTTAATTTTTTTATTTTATTATATGATAAAAAATAAATAATAATTTATCATCATTTCAATATTGAAAATATTAAAAGATAAAATTTGATAAAATTTCCTCTCTAAATGATGGAATTAGATAAAATTTAATAAAAAGCGATTTATCATCACCCCCATTTAATTCAATTTTTTTTTCTTTTGTATAATTGCCTGCCCCTTTCCGAGGAAAAAACTTCTATTGAACAAGGATCAGCACACACACTTCCATGAGGATAACATCCAACGAACCACGGTGGTAATTTATTGCATCTTTTACAAATCAGCAACTGATTTTTTGGGGAAAAAGAAAAGGAATCTTCATATTTTACAAAAACATACTGCATCATCTTTTATTATTCCTCCTAACCAGGAAGGCTATGAGAGAACCCACATCTGTGTCCAAAACGAGCACGAAACAGGCGCGCTTCCACTTAGGAGCTTTCTTTGTCATAAACTTCACCAGCATACTTCCAATTCATTACCTTCCATATGTTCTTCAGATAATCAGGTCTGACATTCTTGTACTGCAGCATGGAAAATAAACTTCCAAGTCATATAAGAGAGATTTGCAAACAAACAAAAGGGTGTTTAAATTTGTGATTAGCCCAAACAAGAACAATAGTTAAGACAACACCGAGGAAAGCATTGGCAAGAAGATGAACCTAACTGGTCACATGACATTTCCAGCAAAATAAGTTGTGGAGGGGGGAGGGTATGATTGCTTGTCATTTTTATCGTTTTTCCAACATCAAGATCCACAAACTGGCTGCCAATTGATTGGCCAGTGAGCTCAACATGTAATGTAAAGTAAAAGTTCATAATGGAAAATGGGTGTGAGGAATGCTCAAAGATTGTTTAGGCGAAACAAATGAAGTCCTGGTTTCATGTTTTGGGTGCAATCAAATATTAAAATAATTGCTGCTTTAAGCACGAGGAAAACACAAAATGCAAATTGATCTCAGATTCAAGGACTCAAAGAAGAAACCTAACCACTCATTTCATCACCAACAAGCCTTTATTCCATGAAAATAATATAGTCCAAGGAAGATTATAAACTTTCACGTTTCTTATTGTAAGCAGGTGACACTTTTACTCCATTTCTATACTCTGCACCCCTCATGCACTCTTGCAACAAAGAGGAACAATTTTGAAATTCATGATGCTCACCAACCAACAAAGTTTCTTTAAACAAAACTCTACAATACATTCTAACACATAAAGCCCCATGGTGATAAAGATAGGCCAAACATAATCAAAACCTACTATTACAAGGTCCTCTCATCACAAAGAAAACAGAACTAAACATCAGAAAGCAACCACATTGCATAATTTAGATTGAAAAAAAAAACTCTACCTGCAAATAATATGCATGCTCCCAAACATCAACACCAAGTAATGGAACCAAGGGTCCTTTAGTTACCAATGGATCCTGTCACAAGAATCATAAGCATAATTAGATCAACTAACAATAATGAATAAGAACAAGTATCTGCAGACTAAATAGATCTGGGGAAATCTATCTCATCTAGAATCTAAATCAAATACGTAAAACAACCAAATTCAGCACTTGCACTGACAAGTCCTTTTTCTAACTTGCAAAAGTTTGATAATTACAGAACTCACAAACAAGCAACAAACAAGATAACTGTTTAATCATTAGCCAAAATAGACTTCATTCTCTTATCCGAAAGGACAATGACCAGCTCCAAAAACAATCATAGAAATAATAGATAACGATTATGGCAAGAAGATCCAGATAACTGTTTAATCATTGTTTTATTTATACATTAAAGATTATAGCAAAAAGATCCAGATTACAGTTTAACCATTGTTCTATAAGAGAATCATATAAATTAAAGCAGTTCTGTGTCTATCTAGTATTGTCATAAGAAGTCTATGCTTTTTTCTTAATATGATGAATGGATAAAAATTTAGAAACAGCAAGAATTGAGCAACTTATGAAAATTTAATTAGTCATTATCAATCGACTTGAAAACAAAATCTGTAAATTTACCTGATTTTCTGTGGTCTCAACCACAAGTTTCTTTGATTCTTTGTCCAGACCAAGCCACTGCAACAAGAGAGAAGTGTGTAAGGAAGACGCAAACAAGCATATTATAACTAACGTTAAAATTGAAAACCTTAAAAGTTTAAACAAGCTGGCCTACTTACCACCCATCCAGAGCCCTGTACAGCAGCACCCTCTGTGCTCATTTTTTTAATCAATGAGTCCAGAGAACCAAAATCTTCATCAATAGCCCATCCCAGCCTACCATGTGGTGGTTCACCGCCTCCTTCCTGCCATATATAAGCATTACAGTTAGGTACAGAAACAATAGCAGGTGCCAAATGTATCTACAAAAACAATAAAACTTACTTGGACAGGAGTGAGATTCTTCCAGAAAATTGAATGGTTGACATGACCTGCGTGAGAATAATTAAGTCAAGAACTGATAAGGAAACATTAGTACGCATGTCAACAAACAAAAAGTTTTGAGTTCTAAGCTGGTTTTTTTTTTTTTTTTTTTTTTTAAAGTTTACATGATCATATGGACAACCTAAAGATGAAGCGATAACCACTTGAAAGGCAATACATAAAAGACAAATGATTTTTCCTACAAATCAACAAGCAAGAAAATAGATGTTTCAGAAATAAATAAATCCTAGAGCAGCGGGTAGATCTTTCCTATGCAAAGCAGAGGACAATACATTTACAATCTTTTCCTTTGCAATCAAACTAAATATATTAGATAATCTTTGAGCTGGTTATTCTTAGTGTCATGCATTTAATGGCATCTCAACTGGGTGTCTGCTTCATCATAACAAGAAATTTCCAAATACCAGTTTATCAATGACCAACTTAAACAGAGTGAAAAAGGCAAATATCCCATTCTTAGCATCAATTTTGGCCAGAAATAATGAAATGCTGCTAAATAATTATCAAATAAAATAAGCAACTCTCTTTCCAAATTTCAATTTTCTTGTTCGAATTAAAAATTTCCCAAAAATAAACAAACAAATAAAAGCCTTTCCAAAGAGAACCAAATTCAATGGCCATTCAAGCTCTCCTCTCTACCAAAGCAGTCCTCCCTAAACAAACTGAATTATCAAACTTAATATCGAAAAAAATTAGAAATAAAAAACCTCCGCCGTTGAACTTGATAGCGCTCTGCAATTTAACAACAACAGAAGAATCGCCCTTTTCCATGGCATGATGAAGTTGCTCGAGGGACTTATTGTAATTAGTGATGTAAGTCTGGTGGTGTTTCTGGTGATGGAGCTGCATGATCTCCCCGCTAATTGCAGGCTCCAAAGCTCCATAATCGTACGGGAGATCAGGCAGGGAGAATGTCTGCAATCCACGGAATTGAAGCTTCAAGCCTAGGCCTAGGGTTTTTCGAGAAACGAGAGAGCGTAGAGCCATTAGAGAGGGATTTGTCTTTCTCGTCCACAAGTGGAGTTAAGTCTTACTATTATTATTAACTAAAAAAATAAAACGCACGGGGATTCACTGTATAAAATACAATGCTGATCCTTTCAAATGGCACTGTGAATGCACGGGTTCACAATGCTATTTTTTTCAGTTCTTTTTAATTTGGTCGGCGAATTTGTTGAAGAATGATGAAATTTTTATCTTTTCAGTTTTTAGAATTAAAGAAAAAAATTAATTTTATTTTCAAATTTTATTTTAGCTCTTTATGTTAAAAAGATGAGAGAAAAATCATCAAAATCTAGCATACAGGTTTTTTTAGCTTGAAATTGCCAATAAAACATATATGATGTTGGTAATATTTTTTATTTTTAGTTATTTTCAAGTTTTATAATAGTTTTTTTATTATTTTTTTAAAAGCTATGAATGAGTTTATCAAGTTTTTTATAATGTTTTCTAAAAGTTTTGAGTAAAACAAACGGGTTGAAAATTCAATTTTTTGATTGAAAAAGCCATGAGCTTTGTCTTTTTGCCACCACAAACCAAACCGAGCAATATAAATGACGTGTTATTTGATTCTTTAAAAAAAAAAAACCCTAGCACGATTGTTATCCACCCCATATGTGAAAACAAAAAAAGGCCTATCAACGCAAGATTGTCCTAACAGGCCTACACGCAGACCCTTGTTTTCTTTTCTTTTAAAAATTATTTTTTTTATTTTTTAATTAATGCTTTTTTATATATTTTTTTTAATTAATTTTTTATTTGTATTTAGATTAATACTCTTTATCTCTTTTATTTTGTTTGGAGAGCCTTTTTTAAATGATAATTATTTTTTGGTTATTTTGTATGCATTTAATTTTTGAAAAATATTTTCTTGATTCATTTATAAATTATTTTTATCTTTTATATAGATGAATTTTATTTTTAAAATAAAAAAATTTATTTTCAGATAATATTTCTAATATGTGTAGCCTTACATAGTTTTTTTTATTCATCAATTTAATATGTGTATCTGTTACTATTATTATTTGATTGAATAAAAAATAATTTTTATAAATAAATTTAGCAAACACAATCGAGTAAATGTCTTGTCTTACGAGATTAAATATCTTAATTAATATATTTTTCTTGATTTTTCCAGTTTTATTTCTAGTTATCATTTATGGATTTTTTTTTATTTACTAATGTATATAGTTCTTGATTTATTTGATTACATATATGCATTAAATTTTTTTATTTCCGTTTAGAATTTCTTTTCAATATAAAAACATGTCGAAAATGCCTGCGTATAAATTTGTTTTTGTTGGAAAATTTTATGTTCAATTAGACCCTTAATTGACAAAAATAGACTCTCAAACTTTGTAATATTGTTCATGTTGGTCATCAAATTTTTAATTTGTGTAGTTACAACTACTTTTAGTTTTTTTTTTTTCTCAATACTCCTTTAACAAGATCCCAAATTGTCTATCTAGATGGTGTCCTAACTAGCTGAGAGTTAATTTGTTGCCGGTTTATAACCAAAAAACATATTTTTTTTATGAAAATCTTGATTTTTCTTGGATTTTTTATTTTTTATAAGAAAAATGTTTTTGGAAAATTAGAAAAAAAAACTTTACGGATTTAAAATTGAGTTACGAGAGGTTGTTTGCTTTGTTTTTCTACTTTTATACATTTTTTGTATTTTATTACCATTGTTTAGAAATTGTTCTTGTTTTTTTATTCATTTACTTTCTTTCACTCTTCACCTTGATGTTATTTTTTCTTTATCTGCTTGTAGGTTTTATTTTAATGTTTAGTTTCTTGGATGTGCTACTCATATTCTGGTTATTTAGTTTATTTTCTCTTGTCAAATATGATTAGCCCAAATCTCACCTATTAGTGTTGTTTCCTTTTTTTTATTTATTTCTTTGTTTGCTTTTAGTGTTTGTTGTTTCTATTGTATCATCACTACCTTTCTTTGCTTAAAATATTACTTTTTAGTAGTGCTCATTGTTGCTAGTGGTTGTAATTGTTTTTTCTTCAAGGTTCTTCATCGCTTTTCTATTACATGTTTGGTTTTTTATTCTTACTTAAAAAAAAAACTCAAAATTTTAGCAAGCTTATCTAAATGTTGTTTGTTATGTTGGTTGTTGTCTTATTTTTGTTTTCTTATAAAAAAGTTTCACTTTATGGTTGTTTTTTTTTCTTGTCTGAAGTTTGTTTTTCATTACAGCTTTTGCTCTTCCTTTTTTTTTGTATATTTAGCTTTTTTTTTTATTTTTTTCTACTGTATATATTCATCATCTTAGTTCTTTCTGAACTATTAGTCCTACCCCTTTTCATTTATGTTGCATTTATCATGGAATTTGATTATATGCTTAATTGTCTTTGTGCCTGTTAATGGTGGTCCCACATGCACATTTGCATTATTGTTGCTTTCTATTTTGATCTAGTCCATTCTTTTTTTTATTAGGAAAAACAAAAGATATACATCATTGGTTATGTCACAAAGAAGTCTTAGCCTTTCAAATGCAATGACAACCTTAATTTCTAGAATTTGATTATGAATGAGCAATTTGGTTTCATTAAATTTTATGTGTTCTAATAATATTTGAATCTTACAATGCGTGAATAACCATAAAAGTTAAACAATCAAAATTATGTTATATGTGATCCTAGATATTGTGGCCTTGATTGGTCCAACTTAGAATATTTTGTTTTCATAAAAGAAATGAATATCATCTGCAATACATGCATGAAAATGAACCCCTATCAAATTCTAATATTAGAGACCAATTTGTTTTTCCTTTAAATAATTACACGTTGACATGTTGAGACTGTAATTCACCTTTTCTTTAATGTTGTAAAATAATCTTTCATTATTTTTTTCATTAGAGAAATAATTGATATGGTGGAAAAATCTCAAATCTCAAACCAATTGGTAAGTAGAGATATATAAAAGATAAGCATAATCAATCACATAAAAACACATATAAAATTTATATGGTTTAACAACTTAGACCTGCTTCACAAGTGAGAAGATCAGTTAAATTCACTACGTGAAAGTAGAAGATTACAAGTTGTCGCATAAATTTTCTCTTATCTAAATTCCTGAAGTAACCCAAAAATAACTTTCTCTCCTTTCTCTAGCCACTAAAGTGTAGAGAATGAAACATTTGCAAATAAATCTTACCTTCAAATATGACAATTTTAGGTTTTTATATGAACTACGTACATAAGTATTTATTTTCTCACATAAGCCTAAAATTTAGAACAAACCCAACAAATCTCAACCTTCACTTAAATTGAGCCAACATAGAAAACTTAAACTCCTCTTTGATCACCTCCACCAGGCACCTTTAGAGTAATACAAAAACCAATCAAGTTTAAGGAATACTTGAACTTAACTCTAGAGATAGGTTTCATCAATATATATATATATATATATATGCAAGGTTCTTAGCTATAATAATCTTTTTCACTTAAACAACACCTTGTGATGTGAAATTTAAAATAAAGTGATACTTGACATCAATATGTTTGGTCCTTTTATGATACTTTCAGTTCTTGGCTGGATGAAAAGCATTCTAGCTATTATAATGATAAAAATTAACTCATGTGACAAACCAAGATTTCGAACCAAAACTCCTAGTTATAAGATTTTTTTCACTGTTTATATCAATTCTATATACTTAACCTCTATTTTAAACAAGGCAATAGTGGATTGCAAAATTGCTTTTTAACTAATAACATACCCTGAGAGAGTGAAAACATAACATCTTAATGACCCCTTCTTATCTTAATCACAAGTACAACATGAATCTATAAAGCTCTTAACACTATCTATAGTGCTACTAACCCTGTCATATACCAAACCAACATCTATAGTACCTCTAAAATAAGAAAGTATCCATTTCACGGCCTACTATCTAACTTTACTATAATTCCTATAAACCTACTAATTATATTAATAACATATGAAATGTCTAAATGCGTGTAGACTATAACATACATAATACTTCAAACTTCACTAGCATAAAGAACATCTAACATATGCACTTTCTCCTTCTTATTTTCTGGTCATAAAGCTAAAGATAACTTGAAATGGGTTATAAGTGGAGTACTCATTAACTTGTAATCTTGCATACCAAAACACCCAAATACCTTCTTAAGATACTTTCTTTGCGAAAAATATAGATTGTCGGCATTTTGATCTCTTTGTATTTCCATTTATAAAATCTTTTTTGCTATACCTGAATCCTTCATCTCTAACTCACCACTCAATTGATCCTTTAAACTATTAATCTTAAACATATTCTTAGAGGAAATTAACATATTATTAACTTACAATAATAAGTACATAAATAAATCATCTAAAAGATTTCTAAAATACACACACTATCATAATCACTCATAAAGTAACCATGTCTAAGCATAAAAATATTAAACCTTTTATACCATTGCCTTAATGATTGCTTCAAGTCATACAATAACTTCTTTAATAAGTATACATGGTCTTTCTTGCCTTGAGAAACAAAATCCTTTGACTGATACATATAAATCATCTCCTCTAAGTCATAATATAGAAAAAAATATTTTGATATCCATCTGCTCAAGCTTTAATTTAAACAAAGAAATCATAATAAGTAATACCTGGATGAAACTTTGTTTTTCACAACTATAAAGAACATTTTATTAAAGTCAATAACTTCTTTTTGTGTAAATCTTTTAGCAACTAAATGTGCTTTAAATCTTGCATCTTTAATCTTTCGAACTCTATCTTTCCTTTTATAAATCTATTTGCAACCAACAATCTTCTAGCCATATGGTAGTTTAATAAGCTCTTGTGTTTGGTTATTATAAAAGAGTCTAAATCTTTTTATTTATAACAAGTATCAAGTGAGAAGATTATTTACAAGAAATTTTTTCTTTGTAAGAACAAAGCTTATGATCATTAAAATTCTCTACAACATTCAATGTAAAATTTACTAAATCAACATAAGCATTATTAACTTGTACTTTTATCTGTCTTTCTTTTGCAATACTGTAATGTTGTTTTTTATGTACATTTTTATCATCTATATCTTGCACCACTTCTTCAATAGGCTCAACTAAAGCATCTTTCTTTATTGTCTCTTAATCTCTAACTTCACACTCCACCTTCTTGTTGGTACCTTATTCCATCTCAAGATCAATAATGGTTAACTTCTTTTCCTTACAAAACATAACAGACTAATCAAAGGTCAAATCCATGCTAGTAATAAACTTAAGTCACTTGGGATCAACACACTACAATTGATATCCCTTCACTCTAAATGCATAGCATAAGAATATATATTTCCTCGTTCTCTGTCAAGTTTATCTTTCTTAATATGATCATAAAAAGACAACTAAATACTCTTAGTTTAAAGTAATCAATAGGAGAACTAGACCATACTTCAGATGAAGTCTTCAACTTTAAAATTATTAATGAAGATCTATTCACAAGATAACAAGTTATTTTAACTGCTTTAGCCCAAAATATTTTTGACAATCCATTTTGTAAAAGCATACAATGAGCTTCTTTCTAAGAGTGTTCTATTTTCTCACAATATAATGTTTAATAGTTCCTTTATTATTATATATCTCATTAAACTCAATTGAGAATAATTCCATACCATTATCAGTTCTCAAATGCTCGATCTTCTTATCATTCTACTTCTCAATCAAGGCTTTTCACTACTCGAAGGTTACAAACATATCATTTTTTTTCTTTAGAAAATACACCTAGACTTTTCTAGAGTAGTCATAAATAAATATCAACATATATATCATGCTTTATCTTTTAACATAATAGGAAAAGGACCCTGAATGCCAAAATAAACATAATACATAGTACCATTAGTACGATGAATAATCATAAGAAATTTCACCCTTACACTATTTACCATAAAACACAATGTTCAAAGAAATCTAATTTACTTGTTTTCTAACCATATAATAAATCTTGTTTGCTTAATTCTATCATTCCTTTCTCACTTATATGTCATAGTTGCATGCGCTTTAATTGAGTAGAAACACTATTTGAATAAATCAAAGATGACACACTAGTTAAATCAATAACTGTTAAACCTTGAAGATGGTAGAAACCATTAATCAATTTTCTTTTCATCACAATAAGAGCACATTTACAAACCCTCATAACTTTACGTTTAACATAATAACCATAACCTTGGGAATCAAGAAAAATCAAAGAAATTAAGTTTTCTTTATCTCTAGAATATGTTGAACCTTTAATGTCCTAACAATGCCATCACACATCCTAATTCAAATTGTACCCTTACCAACAACAACAATTCTTTTGTTGTCAATTAACAAAAGAGTACCATTGACAAACTTATAAGTGTCAAACAAGCTTTTATTAAGAGATATGTGTAAGTTGAATAAAGAATTCACCCATCACCTAAACTACTAACAAACACAACCAGAACAATTTCAACGTCATCAAAAATTTTCCCTTCACTAGCAATATTTACATCATTAAAGGTTTTCTCCTTTTCTTCTTTATCTTTTCGCTTAAGACAGTTCTTTTTAAAGTGCTCCATTTCACGACTTAGATTTTGATATAGACTTGGCTCTACTACCTAGACCCTTATTATTTGTTTTACCCATCGCAATCAAGCTCTTTGTATGATCATCATTATAACTCTCTAACACATGTTTTTTCAACTCTCTGAAGTTTAAAGATGATTTGAAATCTTCTAAACTAATATTATCCCATCCATACAACAAAGTATCAACATAATGATCATAAAAAAGGCAACAAACACAATAAAATCAAAGCCTTATCCTCATCTCCAACCTTAAAATCAACATTTCACAAATATGAAAGTACTCTATTGAATTCACCAAAATCATGTTTAATGGGCATACCTTATTTTATTTGGAGAGTATACAACTAATGTTTCAAATATAATTGATTCGTCAAGGATTTGGTCATGTAAAGAGCTTTCATCTTTGTCCATAATCCAATAGTTGTAGTTTCCTTAACAACCTCTCTCAAAACCTCATTAGACAAACAAAGTTGAATATAACTTTATGTCCATTTCATGACATTTTTTTTCTCATTATCCATCCTTTTAGACAAACTGTCTATACCTTTTAGTACCTTAAATAAATCTTGTTAAACTTACAAGGCACACATATTAAGATGTCATAAATTGAAGTCATTTCTATCATTAAATTTCTCCATATTTAATGTAAAGGATCAATGCAATCCATAGTGTTTTATCCCCAGGCAAACAATGTCCATAGTTGAATAAAAAACCCATAACTTTTATTTCATAATATAATATAATAATAACTGATCAATTAATTAATTCATTAGGAAAATTTCCCAAAGTTGTAACCAAATGGGTTCTGGAATGTTGCTTACGAACAAAAAAACCCATATAGGTGTCGATAGACGTCGGGCGACGGCTCCCGCTTTTTGTTTATTTAACAAAAAGGGTTTTTTCTTGATTGGGGGAAATAAAGATTTTATTGGAGTCGCCATCTAGTAATTTGAGGGAACTAGAAATCCCAAATTAGACACGGGTCCCAGAGATTTGGATACAGGGTTAGTTATGATTAAGGGAAGGTAGACACCACCTTTAAAACATCCTTTCAAAAGAAAGGTTACCCTTACTTGTGTGTTTTTTATTTGATTCAAATGCAATTATATTTTGGGCTTATTTGTAAATTTTAAAAAATGATTAGCGTTGGTCCCTAAAAATAGGAGACACGTTAAAAATGACACCAATCCCTAAAAATTAGGAGACTCGTCTAAAATATTGACATTTGCCCCTAAAAAGGAGAGTCACGTCTGAGTTACCAAAAGAAATAATGGATATAATCCATTATATTTTGGGTTTATTGGTAATTTTTTTTTCAAAAAAAAAAGGTTAATGTCGGTCCCTAAAAATAGAAGACGCGTTAAAAATATTATCAGTCCCTAAAAATTAGGAGACTTGTCTAAAATATGACGTTTTAACCCTAAAAAGAAGAGTTACGTCTGGGTTACCAAAAGAAATAATGGATATAATCCATATTTGGTATTTATATTTTTGACATCAGTCCTTTTAAAAAAAGAGACGTGTCGACTTTGGTTTTTGTATTTTTTACAACATGCAAGAAAATTTACAAGCATTTATATATGAAAAATATCAAAAATACCAGTAGAAACCCCAAAAAATTACCTGAGTGCCACTGTGTAGGCAAAATAATGAAATACCCTTGAATTTCTCCGAAATTTACGAAAATGCCACAGGCGGCGCGTGTGGCCCACGCGCGGT
>Ga0325414_1007121_pt1 | contig 11879 bp, 15 predicted proteins | sample PopdelMetagenome_8_FD_206183 | JGI IMG/M metagenome (GOLD analysis project Ga0325414, IMG submission 206183) | Populus deltoides microbial communities from Bellville, Georgia, United States - Leaf-PdKOR-R3 | ecosystem: Host-associated > Plants > Phyllosphere > Phylloplane/Leaf | place: USA... | reverse complement strand
TATTGATTGATTGTTTCAATTAAGTCCCCCACTTGCTCAGATTTTGATAAACCAATCGTCATGCATTTTATCCAAACAATAATCTAACCTTAATTACTAAGAACGGGGAGTAATTAAAAGCACATGTCTTAATTAAGAAGTCACACGCTACTTTGTATTAATTAAACCCACATGCTTGACTTTGAAAATCTTTGATCCTTTATTATATATTAATGTTAAATGTTACATTATTAGGCCAAACAAAGACTAAAAACATTGTCTCCATTATGCTGATTTTTCACATGTTTTTTTGGTAATAGTCGGAGCATGATGCACTAAAAAATTATATTAAACAGGGGTCATTAAAAACCCTCTTATCATAGCGAAGTAGCTTGTTTATTTTTATTTATTTTATTTTAAATTAAATATTTTTTAATGTTTTTAGATTGTTTTGATGTGCTGATATTAAAAATAATTTAAAAAAATAAAAAAATATTATTTTAATTTATTTTCAAGCAAAAAATATTTAAAAAACCCGTTATAAAAACCAAAATGACCTAGCCAATCTACAGTATTAATTATTGACTTCCCGGTATGATGGCTGAACGTGAGCATCCCATTCTCTAGACAAAAACTCTCTTGCCTTGGTGATTAAGACTTCATATATATGTTACTTATACCACACGAATCATCAAAGAATTTAATGCCACCCAAAAAGAAGCCTTGTCACACGTACAAATTAATTTCCTTGAGGATATAAAATCCTTTATATAATCACAACATGGACTAAAATTAACTATATATTAAAAAACATGTGATGTGAGTGACTTGGTGGTTAAGAACTTAGTTAAGATGAAAAAATGAGTATTCGAAGCAAGTCTTATCTTGCAAAAGAGGGTATGACTGGACTGGATGTTCATAGTCAGGTCAAATTATTTTTCAAATCTTTAATTTTATCAAAGAAGTGACTCTGTGGTGGTAAGACAATCGTTGTTAAACCCGGTTATTCTAGAGAAATTAGGATTGTACTATATTTTTTTTAATTAGATAAAATATTAATAATTAAAATATAATTAACTCGGTCAAATTCAATCAATTAATTAAAATTAATTTTTTTAAAATAAAATAATATTATTTTAATAAAACTAAATGGCCCGAGCTCTTTTCCAATCGAAGTAGGTCTAGCATCTGGAATAGTAAGATTTTAGATTCAATATTTTTTACCAAAAAAAAGAAAGAAAATATGCATGTCATGGTACATTGATTAGTAATTTCGTAATTATATTCATAACCACTTCACCTATAAATTATTCCTGAAAACTAGTGGTTGTAAACTTGGTTCCTCAAATGGGATTTTAATCTTCTGTTCTTTTTCTGCCCTTTTCCAAACTTCGATGAGTTACCAGTGCTCATCTCATCTACAAAGTGACAAGACTTTAAACAAGGCATATGACAGCAGCAGCAGCTAGCACATAAGAATAAAGACAGCACTGACAAGACTTCAAAACGGTTAATCAAATCAACTGGTTGACAAAATCCAACGTTTGGAAGAATCCCTTTTGTCTAACCTGTCGATCAAACCTACCAGTTTTCTTTCCTTTTCAGATTCCAAGGACCAACCAATCAAGGCTTCTACAGATATCTTTTTGGATAATCTACATCCTCTGCCAGTAGTTTATACTTTATAGGTCAGTGTTCCAGAACTAGTTCTTGTTCTGTTTGCATTTGTGCTGGTATAATACTACACACTGCTGAAGAAACTGAGGTGAGAGGTAGTGAGCCATTTACAAATGGGAATGTTGAGTGAAGGCCTCACACAGGTATTGATACCTGCTGCTGCTCTGGTTGGGATCGCTTTTGCTTTGCTTCAGTGGTATTTAGTGTCAAAGGTGAAGGTTTCTGGTGATTATAGTAATGGTTATAGTGGTAAGTTAATTGAAGAGGAAGAAGATGGTATTGATAGTCTTGAGGTTTCTATCAAGTGTGCTGAAATCCAGAATGCTATTTCTGTTGGTAATCTCTCTATCTCTGCTTGTGATTCTTGATTTCATGGAGTTTAATTTGATTATATTATAGACCAAAGAAATTCTTCTGGATGGTTTTTTTTCCTGATAAAATATTTTATTTAGTTTAGGATGTTGAGTTCCATCATCTCTCATGCTAAAAAAGAAAGAATATTATGCTAGGGTTTTTATTTTCTGAATAAAAAAATGGAATGTTTTTGTCTGTTATGCTTTCTGGGTTTGATTTTGCTGGTGCTTCATAATGTATGTTTGCATGTGTCTGTTTCTGATTTTGTCTTCTCTGGTTATTCTTTGGCTAGTTAGCAACAACTTCTCTGTCCACTGTAGGCCAGTAACGTTGATGATCATCTGGATGATGAGCTCCTTGGCTCAATATATGGCAAAAATAAGCCTTTTGTCAATTTGGGATAGGCAACTTGGAAAGTTGAAAGTTTATCTTTGTTGACTCTTTGGATTGCCCTTCAAGTTCTGTGCTTTCTTGTTTTAAAGGCATATGCCAATTTATTGATGCTCTGAGTGCTGACACTTGAATTATAACTGGAAAGAGTATAAGCCAAATATCATCAGCATGCAGGTAGTGTCTTCAGTTCAATTGCACAGGTTTGATCCATCCTTTGATGGCTTTTAGAGCTCTTGGTAAAGTATATAAATGTTCTTGCATTGATGAGGAAACCATTTTGAGAATTGTGATGTTTATTTGACCTGATTTGTTGTCAGGGGCAACCTCGTTCCTGTTTACTCAGTACAAGTACCTCAGTGTCTTCATGGGAGTTTTTGCTGCCATCATATTCTTCTTCCTTGGTTCAGTTAAGGGATTCAGCACCAAAAGTGAACCTTGCACATACAGCCAAGGGAAACTTTGTAAACCAGCTCTTGCCAACGCTGCCTTTAGCACACTTGCTTTCTTGCTTGGTGCTCTTACTTCTGTCCTCTCAGGCTTCTTAGGCATGAAGATCGCAACCTATGCCAACGCCAGGACAACTCTAGAAGCAAGGAAGGGTGTAGGAAAGGCCTTTATTACAGCTTTTCGCTCAGGGGCAGTGATGGGTTTTCTTCTTGCTGCAAATGGCCTTTTGGTGCTCTATATCTCCATCATCTTATTCAAAATCTACTATGGAGATGACTGGGAAGGACTTTATGAGTCCATTACTGGTTATGGCCTTGGAGGTTCATCAATGGCCCTCTTTGGAAGAGTTGGAGGAGGTATATATACAAAAGCAGCTGATGTTGGGGCTGACCTTGTCGGAAAAGTTGAACGGAATATCCCTGAAGACGATCCAAGAAATCCAGCTGTAATTTCCTTGAGCTTCTATAAAACTCCTTGACTGATTATCATGATCAAAAGTTCATTCTCTGTGCCATTAACATTGATTGGTTGCAATGGTTGACGGTTTTATTACAGGTCATTGCTGATAATGTGGGTGACAATGTAGGAGACATTGCTGGGATGGGGTCTGACCTATTTGGATCTTATGCTGAAGCCTCCTGTGCAGCACTTTTTGTTGCTTCAATATCATCCATTGGTATTAACCATGACTACACAGCCATGTCCTATCCGCTGATTATAAGCTCAGTTGGAATTGTGGTTTGCCTGATAACTACACTTTTTGCAACTGATCTATCTGAGATCAGGGATGTAAGTCAAATTGAGCCATCATTGAAAAGGCAACTCGTTGTCTCAACGATTCTGATGACTGTTGGGATTGCCATGGTCAGCTTTTTCGCTTTGCCATCAGAATTCACTCTCTTCAATTTCGGAACCGAGAAGGCTGTCAAGAACTGGTACGCTACCCACCAAAAGTCTACTGCCTTTTTCCCTGGAATATTTTGTAGATTCCATTTTGTTGATTGAATTACGTATTACTGCAGGCACCTTTTCTTCTGTGTCACCATTGGCTTGTGGGCTGGACTTGTGATTGGATATACAACAGAGTATTACACTAGCAATGCCTACAGGTTGGTTATCATCTTCAAGAATCTCATTATCTAGCAAGTAGCCCTTCTTTTAGACTTGTAAACTGCTGCGTATAGTTGTTAGAATCACGGCTTTCAGGAAATACAAAACCTTTTTTAATTCATTGCCAGTGTCAGAAAATAGTATAATGATCGAGAATACGTGACCCTGGGATTGGCTTATAAAAAAATATTCACGTGAGTGTTTCTATATTTTTCAAGGTCTTGCCTTAAATGCTTTGGATTTATGTGCATGTTGGCTTCTGCAGTCCCGTGCAGGATGTAGCGGATTCTTGCAGGACAGGTGCTGCGACGAATGTGATTTTCGGGTTGGCTTTGGGATACAAATCTGTCATCGTTCCAATATTTGCCATTGCCATTGCTATCTATGTTAGCTTTAGCCTGGCCGCCATGTATGGAATTGCTGTGGCTGCTTTGGGAATGCTCAGTACCATCGCCACTGGTCTTGCAATTGATGCTTATGGGCCCATAAGTGATAATGCTGGTGGTATTGCAGAAATGGCTGGTATGAGTCATAAGATTCGTGAAAGAACGGATGCTCTAGATGCTGCTGGCAACACCACTGCTGCAATCGGCAAGGTAGGGCTACTAATCTGTTCTTTAACTGCCAAAATGCCAGTGACTCTTTGATTTGTTTTCCATGTTAGATCCCATGGGCTTGTGTTGTTTCCATAAGGACTCCTGCCACCACTTGATGATCTCAAGTCGCAATAAATCCTTGTAACGTTTTGCTGCTTCATGCCCCAGGGTTTTGCTATTGGATCAGCTGCTCTTGTTTCCCTTGCTTTGTTTGGTGCCTTTATCAGCAGGGCTGGCATCAATACTGTCGACGTTTTAACCCCCAAGGTCTTCATTGGGTTGATCGTTGGGGCTATGCTTCCATACTGGTTCTCTGCCATGACAATGAAGAGTGTGGGAAGTGCAGCACTCAAAATGGTCGAAGAGGTTCGTCGACAGTTCAATACTATTCCAGGGCTTATGGAAGGTAGAGCCAAACCAGACTACGCAAACTGTGTCAAGATTTCAACTGATGCCTCTCTCAGGGAGATGATCCCACCTGGTGCTTTGGTTATGCTTACACCACTTATCACCGGAACCTTATTCGGAGTTGAAACTCTTGCTGGTGTTCTTGCTGGTTCACTTGTTTCTGGTGTTCAGGTGTGTTTTCATTGTTCATCTCCCCTAACAGAGCTATGTTACTATAGAACCATAGAAAACTTTGCTGGTGTTCAGAGTTAAGCAGAGTGTCTTTCTGTTCTCCTCTTATTAGGTTGCCATTTCGGCCTCAAACACCGGAGGGGCATGGGATAATGCCAAGAAATACATTGAGGTAAGAATTTTCGTTCTTGCAACTAAAACCAGTCTGCGAGATTTCTTGGCTATGTTGTGTTTGATCCTGGATTGCAATGTGGTTTAGGCTGGTGCATCGGAGCATGCAAAATCGTTGGGTCCAAAGGGTTCAGATGCACACAAAGCTGCTGTCATTGGCGACACAATTGGAGATCCCCTCAAGGACACTTCAGGCCCATCACTTAACATCCTGATAAAGCTGATGGCAGTTGAGTCGCTAGTTTTTGCTCCATTCTTCGCCGCTCATGGAGGTTTGCTCTTCAAATTTCTCTAATCGAGACCATCAAGCTGTCAGGACTGTTCAGGTACATACGTTGATCGTTGGTGAAGCAGCATCATCACCTAATTGAGCTCTCCTTGTCTGGTGATGGAGCAAAAATATATATACAAGGCTTTGATACCGCAATTGAGACAACTTCACAATAATTGAACAAGTTTCTAGTGTACATTAATTTCTTGTTTCATGTGTAGAATTCTGGTGATATTGTCTTCACCCTATGAACAATGTGCACATGAAGAGTCAAGCATGACTTCTTCTTAAATAATTTTATGCCTACTTGAAATAATAATAAATTAATTTTTATTTTAACTCTCCCAGGAAATCAAAATGAAATCACAGTCACAAAACCTAATTTAAAGTTTGACCCGATCCGAACCAGATTAACGGTTCCTAACGAGTTAATTCAATATTTTATCAAAAAAACATGGTTATTTAAAACTAAAATTCGATACAACCATGCATGAAACTACATTATTGGACTGAAGCAACAGGCTCATCCTACAAGAGACAGTCAGTGGAGGTTGCCGTGGATTTTAAAATTTGGAACATGGAAAACTTCATCAGCAAATTTGGAAAGAGGCTGGCCGACTCTTTGCCAATATGCTACAGAGCATGGAGTGGCTTCCAATCTAAGCATCCAAGGCGGGAAATAAAATAAGTGCCAGAGCCCACCACCAGCTTGGATGAATTCAATGGCCTTCCAAAGTTATCTTACATGGTGGATTTTTTATTGCCTTTTTTTATATACTTTCTTAAAGGAATGTCCTCTTACCACACAAATGTTAGCATATCCCATTTTGCATTTGAAAAATTGGGTGCCTTTTGTGGTAAGATTTAAGAAGATAAAGGCACCATAGCTTTTGCAATTTGCATGGATTTGGCACTCGGTACCTAATTTTTGGTGTGCATACATGAAGATGGAAATGTGTTTTTTAATTACAAGGTTAATTTTTTAAAAAAATAAAAATAAAAAAAATTAAAGTAATATTTACTTATTTTCTCAAGACTAATATGATAGAAAAGATATAGACAACGAGATAAAATACGCATGTATTTGTGTATTTTTTTGTTTTAAATATATAGGGAATGACGTGATAAAAAAATGTAAATAATAAAATAAAATTGACTTTGCTTTGTGGATATTTTATTTTTAAAGTATAAATTTCTATTTTAAAATTATTTAATAGAATATTTATTTTGTATTATTATTTTCTAACCAAATATATTTATTTCTAAATAGAAGCTTCTAGAGAGATTAGTAAGGTTGATCCACCACCTAACCAAAACTTAATAAAACTTTAAAAATCCAAACTCAAAACCAGATCAAACCTGCTTAACATTAAAAAAAAAAAAAAACCCTTCTAAATCGGCCCCACTTAATCCCAACCCACCAACCACCACCTGCCACGTGCTTACCTCTAACAAAAAAGGAAAATCCCAAAATCCCACAACAAATTTGCTTCCATTTACCAATCCCTCACTTCCACGTCACTCCAATGACACTCCAAATCCTACACGTCAACTTCCTATTCGTCCACATAACCACGCGGAAATTCACGAAAACGCTCCTCTATAAAAATCCTCCAAGGATCGCTCTCCCAGTGTAATCTGCTCCATTTTCAACTAAAATGGCAAACCCTAAAATCCTCCCTCTGATTCTCTCCTGTCTCTTCGCGATCGCATCTGCTAAAGTCTTCTTCGAAGAACGATTCGAAGGTATAATTATACGTAACCGCATAAATCTACCTATTCGTGTGTTAGCTAATAAACTTGTGATTTGATATAGATCGTTGAATTTGCCTCACATTTTGATTTGATTCGATCGGTCTTTTTTTTCGTGTTTCATTTCGGTATTTTCGGCATTTATATAAACGTATAGATGTACGTATTTGTGTGCGTATTAATTTAGGAGTAGTGGTTTTAGTGTAGTTAGTGATCTAGATTGGTTTCGATTTGATTGGTAAAGGATCGGTGATTGTGTTTGATGTGTGGATCTGGTGGTTTTGGAGTGGTGACTTGGTTAATTATAGAGTAATTGAGGTTAAAACTGGAATAATTTTGTTTAGATCCGTTACTGTTTTATGGTTCTGTATAGTAGCTGATGATGATTGTGGTGGTTTTATGGATTTTATTGCTGTAATTAGAGCTGCATTTCATGTGAAATTTGGAAGGGAGAAAAGGGAAGTGATTTCGTAAACAAGTATGCGGTGTTATAGTTATTGAACCTTGATATGATGAAAGCAATTGTTGCAATTATTACTGATTTCATTAACTAAAGGTTTGAAGAAATGTGGAATTGTCAAACTCTTGTAATCGGCAAATGATAATTGGCATGTTTCTTGGGTTCATTTCTAATTTTGCATTGGCATTGTATGATTAAAGTTATGTTTGATGATTGCTAATCTGGTTTTTGTGGTTTCGTGTGAAATTGAAGATGGATGGGAGAATAGCTGGGTTGTATCTGATTGGAAGAAAGATGAGAACACTGCTGGGGTGTGGAACTACACTTCTGGAAAATGGAATGGAGACCCCAATGACAAAGGTATTTTGTCGATGTTTCCAGTGGAATGTTTGACGGTTGAACTCTTGGTGTTTTGAAGTATGTTGAGATTGGCTGGTTGGCTTTATTTTTTTGACATCTTGATGCAGGTATCCAAACAAGTGAAGACTATAGGTTCTATGCTATTTCAGCTGAGTTCCCTAAATTCAGCAACAAGGATCAGACACTAGTCTTCCAATTCTCCGTCAAGCATGAGCAAAAGCTTGACTGTGGTGGTGGGTACATGAAGTTGCTCAGTGGTGAAGTTGACCAGAAGAAATTTGGTGGTGATACCCCATACAGGTTACTGCTTTTCCCACTGTAATCCTACAGTATTGTTGTGTTGGTCTGAATTGCTGATCTGGCATTTAATGGTTTGTTGCAGTATCATGTTTGGACCAGATATATGTGGATACAGCACCAAGAAAGTCCATGCCATTCTTAACTACAATGAAGCAAACCACTTGATCAAGAAGGAAGTTCCTTGTGAGACTGACCAGCTCTCTCATGTCTACACATTGATCATCCGTCCTGATGCTACATACAGTATCCTTATTGACAATGTGGAGAAGCAAACTGGCAGTTTGTACTCTGACTGGGATCTTCTCCCACCAAAGACAATCAAGGATCCTGAGGCCAAGAAAGTAATTACCTAGCACCCTAATTGCTATATTGTTTAGTTAGTTTGCCTTTAGGTTTTGATTACAGTTGGCTAGTTGGCCTTATGGTTTTGATGACAATGTAACTTCACTGGATGGCAGCCAGAAGATTGGGATGACAAGGAGTATATTGCTGACCCCGAGGACAAGAAGCCAGAGGTAACAGATTAAATTATTTTTGAACTTCGGAGGATGTTTGGAAATGTATAATTGATGTGACCATCTGTGGTTTATGTATTATTTATTTATTTTTGCAGGGTTATGATGACATTCCTAAAGAACTTCCAGATCCTGAAGCCAAAAAGGTAGTTACTAAAGTTCCTGCTTTTCTAATCAGTGTGTTATGAATCTTTGATTTCTGAGAAATAATTTTCTAATTGAATTGGTTTGCAATTGTAGCCCGAGGACTGGGATGATGAGGAAGATGGTGAGTGGACTGCCCCAACCATTACTAACCCTGAGTACAAGGGCCCATGGAAGCCAAAGGTTTGTGCCTCTGTGTTTAGTTGAAAGCTTTTGATGTTGCCTTTTGCTTTAGGGACCATATATATATTTATAACTCTGCTATTGTTGCAGAAAATTAAGAACCCCAACTACCAGGGCAAATGGAAGGCACCAATTATTGACAACCCAGGTTTGCTTTTGTCTCTTATTGGATTCGTTTTACATGCCCCTAAATTTCCAGTTAAATGGTATTTGATTAAATGTGAATGTTTCGCAGATTTCAAGGATGATCCAGAACTTTATGTTTACCCTGACTTGAGATATGTTGGCATTGAGTTGTGGCAGGTATTTATCTCACCATATATATTGTCAAATTCTGATCAATCCACTCAGTGACAAAAAACTTTGTTTTATGCCAGGTGAAATCTGGAACCTTGTTTGACAATGTCTTGGTCTCTGACGACCCCGAGTACGCAAAGCAGATGGCTGAAGAAACATGGGGAAAGCATAAAGATGTATGTGGCTTTTCTCATTGAAGTTAAATCATCCAAAGTGGAGCCTTTTGATTACATTGATTGATGACATTATTGAATTTTTCAGGCTGAGAAGGCGGCATTCGAAGAGGTAGAGAAGAAAAGAGACGAGGAGGTACTTTCTTGGTCCTGTGTTGCATGAAAAATTATGGATGTTCTGTAATTTACAGGAGATGTATATTGGTTTGCTGTGCAGATTCAGATTTTTTTTCTTAAATGAAACCATTCTAGATGTGATGTGAGAAAGGAATGATTTTATTTATTTTTTTTCATGTTGTATCTTGCTCCTGTATGTTAAAACTCCTAAAGTAATGTCTTTCGGGGGTGCTTATTAGTGTTGTTAAGTGGGGCGAGTGCTTTTTTGCAGTAGAAAGCTGTTGGAGGACGTTTGCCATTCCATATTACTGCATTAATTCTGTTTCTGGAATTGTACAACTCTTTCCTAACCTTTGAGTTATGATCATTTCAGGAATCCAAGGAAGATCCAGCTGACTCCGATGTATGCATACGAACTTCTGGCTAAAACATTTGATATTTACTTGTGTTTCTGGCACTAATTGCACGATCCTGTTTTTTCAGGCTGAGGAGGAGGACGAGGCTGGTGATGCTGAAGGAGAGGATTCGGATGCCGAGACCAAAGCTGACACGGCTGAGGATGAAGATGAAGTACATGTAGGTTTTCTTTCCCCTGAAATGATGTGAAATCTAAATTGTGTAATTGGCTGGGCGTTGATCAATGTTCCATGTTTCATATTTGTTTGCAGGATGAGTTGTGATGAGGAAGCTCTCTTGCCAGCAACTCAGTCTAGAGATAAAGCTTGGCACCAAGTGCTCGTAATTTTTTTCCTCATAATTCGTAGTTGTAGGAGTCCGTTCGTTTAGGGAGAGGGAGGGCCAAAACGGGTTGAGAACCGCGTGGCTGATTGTTTTTAAGTATCCGGGCCTTGAGAAGGAATGGAAACTGTGCTTTTATTATCACATTCATAAAAATAGTTTGAACGTTCTTCAAATCCCCCTCCCCCCCCTGCTGATGTTCTTTGCATTCTGTTCACTTTGCTTTAGTTTTCTTAAAGCCTAACCAGGCTTGGTGTGTAACAAGGGAGGGAGTTGAGGGAGACAGGCCTGTATGAAAATCACTTGTTGGATTAGGCCTCCAATGAATATGATTTTATAGGAATAGCTCAGTGACCACTGGTTGTGTTGATGCATGCTCAAATCATCAGCGACGACTGTAGCAACCAAACCTCTTGTGTTTATACCATATGGAATGTTTCTAGACGGGGTGTAGAATACTAGCTTTAGCGCCATATTTATCACGTCTTTGGTATTTAATTAAATAATATTAAGTCAAATTATCAATTTCAAATCTAATAAATGCTCAAATCATCAGCGACGACTGCAGCAACCGAACCTCTTGTGTTTAGACCATATGGAATGTTTCTCGGCGGGGTGTAGAGTACTAGCTTTAGCGTCATATTTATCACGTCTTTGATATTTAATTAAATAATATTAAGTCAAATTATCAAATTCAAATCTAATGATGTAATGAGCGTGGTTATTTGTCGATGCTGGTATTGCAGCAATCCTCTGAGAAGTTTTATGCTCATTCAGCATGTAACTACTAAACAATTAAACCACAAGGGATGAATATAAGAGAGAGAGAGAGAGAGAGAGAATTTAAAAAATATTTTTTGATAGAAAAGGAGTTTTTATTATTTTTTGGTGGGATTTGATTTTCTTTCCCCATTTTTTTTTTCTTGTGTGTGTCTTGATTGACTGCTATTAATATAGATCAGTGATGGATATTTTTTAAAAATATTTTTTATTTGAAAATATATTAAAATAATTTTATTTAGATTTATTTTTTATTTGTAATATTAGTATATTAAAATTATTAAAAAAAAAAACAATATATTGTAAAGGGAAAGGCATTGCAGAAATTAGTTTCAAAGCATCCCATCTTTTTCCAGAGCTTATCTATTGCAAAATAATGAATACGAAAGGGAGTGGTAGCAGTGATTAAAAGAAGAAAGAAACTAGAAAAGTTGCAAGCTGCTGGTGCTAATGAATGAAGGCAGGCGGCCAGGTCTCACTCAT
>Ga0325414_1007117_pt1 | contig 11882 bp, 4 predicted proteins | sample PopdelMetagenome_8_FD_206183 | JGI IMG/M metagenome (GOLD analysis project Ga0325414, IMG submission 206183) | Populus deltoides microbial communities from Bellville, Georgia, United States - Leaf-PdKOR-R3 | ecosystem: Host-associated > Plants > Phyllosphere > Phylloplane/Leaf | place: USA... | reverse complement strand
TGCATTTAAAATGAACATTTACCATAAATTAAAGCTATCTTATATTATCAGATCTATTATTATAAAACATGCTCTAGTTAAGGAGTTATTAATACTTCAAGTGCAAAATGATGATATAAAACCTTGATAAAAATGCACTTTTAAGTACTAATCACTTCACTCTTGTAATTAGGTCATTGTGGTTATAGATTGGATGTCGAATTGTCTAGGTGGTAATGATAATATCTTATACCTGAATCTATGGCTCATATTTTCTAACTAATAGGGAAACATGTCACTAAAAGACTATACTAAAACCAATATAGATTGTTAAGAACATTAAACAAGCAACGTGGGCAGTTGGTTAAATCTAGTATAGATCATATATAGATGATAATTGGAGGCGACGACTCTCCTAAGGTTCCCTTGTTTAGGATGCCTGGGGAGAAAAATCAAGTTGGCCCTTGTGAACAACTTGATTCACTATCCTCTTTCAACCCTTTAGTGATATATAAAAAAAAAAAAAAGGAAAATCCATGGATCGATCCCATCGTCTCCACCTTGTAGGAATTATGAGATCTCTTCAAGGATGCCTTTGGTATCTAGGGGTCGTTGACCAACCATAAAACCATATTCAATAAGTGAAACATATTAGTTATTTGCTTTCAAGTTAGGAAACGAAGATTAAAAGGCAATAATTCATTCTTAAAACTAGCATTCATAAGAGCAAAATGGTGGGATGGAAAAAAGGTAAAAGCTCCCTTGTTCTTGAGTTTCCTCTAGTTGGATCCTTCAAATCTACAAGAATCATTTTAATTCTCTAAAATCGTGTAATTGATAAACTGCTAGGTAAGGGAATTTTCTCTTTCAACTGCTTTCCTTTAAGTTGCCTTTTCTTTTATCTATGATGGTAGAAAACTTTATAGATTCAATGGCAATAGAGTTGTGAACAAGAGTTGTTCTTATTCCTTTAGCAGGTAAATCCTAGAGGACTCCCAATTTTAAAGGAATTCCTACTCAGATGACGGATCCTGTCATAGTTCAGTTCAATCTCTACTCATGAAATTTATATTATTATTTCTATTAAATGAATAAACCTCAAGGATTGTTTCTAGTCATGAGTTCCTATATGAAAACCTAAAGCTGCTCTTTATCATTTTCTTCGACCATAAGCAAATTCAACTTCAAAGTAATCATCGTACCTTTTGAACATATACATCACAGAGTTCAATACACAGATTTGGATGTGGTACATGCATATAATTAAGATGCAGTGTGAACTATGGATAAACTATTAATTATGTCTCTAACTTCTATTTTTATGGAATGTCCATTTGACAAAAATTGCTTTTTATTTATTTATTTAAAGGTTATATGATAACAAATCACTTAAGTAATCGATCTTGTGTACTTTTTATACATTGTTGGAGTGATTTAAGATGGAGACAAAGAAACATTGTCGATTAAATAATGTAATTGACATTTTTTTTTCCAAGTAACGATTTATATGCAAGACCTATCAAGAGATCCAATAAAAAAGTTTATAAAAAAATAACTCATATATTATTATACTATAATCTTATATGAAGGTATGTGTTTCTTCTCTTTTATTTTTTGGTGAAAATAGAATAAGCTTCCTTGCATCCTTCTTTTTAACTTTATATATAAGTGTTTCTTTTCTCTTTTTTTTATGAAAATAGAATAAACTTCCTTGTATCCTTTCTTCTAACTTTATATATACATATTGACTTATAAAATATTTCTCTTTTTCAGTGCCATCATGGGCTTCAATGAGTTACGTCAAATAGTAAGAATCAATATTTTTTATTTCCTTAACAGCAACCTTTCTGCTTTTGGTTCTAATTTAACTAGATTATGATTACCTCTCTTCTACGCATACCTTCATTGATCTTCATTGGAGGACATGGATGATGATGGACGGTAAAAATAAAATGTAATACCACATCATTTGGGCTCAAGCCCAAATGGTGCCATCACGTTATTTGGACCTTGGCCCAAACGGTGGCTCAACACACTGTTTGGGCCACAACCTAAACAATGCCCATATTGTTCGTGCTTTGGCCCAAGCAATAACATTTTCCTACCAAATACGACCAGATAGGACCTCTTTCAAATAGATTCTTGAAGTACATGTCACACGACACACCAATCAAGTATATTTATTGCTTGTTCCAAGAAATATGTTCCAGTTTGCATGAAACATGTCAACACTTAAAAATCTCTTGATTGGCTCCCTCCTCAGCCATAAAATATTCTCCAATGAAATAAACAATCTCTATTGATCTAGCATAAGGTACAACACATTGTTATCAAGATGAAAGAATTATCACACCCATAAAATCCTCAAACGAGCTACGATGAGTAAATTGTGTATAAATATCCCCCGAGGATTTTAGCCATTATCCTTTATGGATTGACATTTTTACTAATCATGTACTTTATTACTATATTTAATCTTTGATGAGTTATAGTGTATCTTGCCATCTTTAACCCCCAATTGATATAATAAATTACATTGCTAGCGAATCACTCGTTCTATTTACCTTATTAATGCTTTCTTCTTTCTTAACAAAATATTATTTATCATAAGCTTTATTTTCTAAACAAAAGCTTATTATAATATTAAAAGTGTGTTTTTATAAAAACAAAACATTAAATTAATAAATTGTTAATTTTAACATGAATGTGTTAAAAAATATAACAATAATAATGTTGATTAAGATTATATAAAATATCTACAATAAAAATTTAAAATATATATATATATATATATATATATATATATCTATTTCATTTGTATTTTAAAATATGTATAGTAGGTTCATACATAACTATTCAGAAAGCAATTATTAATATTACCGAAAAAGATGCTAATATCATTTAGAAAACAAATGGCATAATAAATTGGGCAATTGTCTAGATATCATTTAAATAAGTTTATTTAAAAAGTGTGAAAGAGAAAAAAAATAACAATGAGATAAAAAAAATGAAGGGTCAGCCACCAATGGGCCTGGCCCAGATGTTCGAGCCTGGCCCAGATAAAACTCAAGCACACCTGGTCTTGGAAACCCAGACCCACACACCTAGTTTTTATTCTTATTTTATTAAGTCGATTATCCCATTTATTTTGTAATACGACAAACGATCATTGCCCATTTGGGCAGATGACATATCATTTGCTTATCACCCTTTCCAGTTGTTAAAGGTGTCTTCGATGATTGGGAGATTAAGTTCCCTAAAAACCTAGATTTGACCCTTTTTTAGCTAAAAACATGGGGGATACCCTTTCCAATTGCCTTAAAATATTAAAATCAAATAAAAAAAACTTTGAGCTCCAGTCCAATTTTTTTGGTATCATTAAAGGTGAAAATCACCGAGATTAAGTTCCTCTCTTGTAGACAAATTGCCTTGAAATCTCAAAATAATAATAAAAAAAACTATGAATTGCAATCCACTTTTTTTTGGTATCATTGAAGGTATAAATCACCTACATTAAGTTTCTCTCTTAAAGATAAATCCATAAACGTCAAAATTGAAGTTATTAGTGGTTGAAATCCAGCCACCAAGTTTCCTCTTTCTTTAAAAGTTTTCGATGACTTTCTCTATCTTATTTCAAGACTTAGGGACATAAATGCAAAAAAAAAGTTTGAGATCAAAACAAAAAATCTACAAATAGAAGGGATAAAAATAAAATAAAAACTAAAATTGAGAGATTAAGTAGATTTACGCATCTTTTAAATAGTAAACAAGGGGAAAAAATTGCTAATTATTGTCAATTTCAAATTTAGTTCTTGTTCTTTTAATTTTATCTTTTGCAATAATTTAAAAATTGCCATGCAAAATTATCATGTAATTAAATTCTGAAATAATTTTTTAGACCACATGCATATGCAAATATGAAAGCTAAAGAGAATGAAAAACATGGGATAAAAACAAAATAATTTTTAAGGACCAAATTAAAAGAATCCGTAACTTGAAGATAAAAAAAATGAACTTGAGGGACCAGGAAGGAAATCAGATACAAGTATAATGCTTATGAATAGGAAATTATAAGAGGATGAATGAGAAAGCTATTGTAAAAGACTGACATGTTTTAGTTTATTTGTTAATAAACCTGTTGGTTTTTGTTTTAGGTAAAGTTATTGTCGCTTCTGACATTACGATGAACTAATGAAAAAGTGTGTGGAATGGTAAAAAGGAAAAAGAGTCCCAACATAATATTATGATCACTGAGAAACCTGATTGGTCTTCAAAGATTTAAAGTAAAAGACTGATTATGCTAAAGGAATGATATTATTATCCTAAAACATTATACTTGAGGTAAATTGCATTGCTACTTGTTTTTTATTCTTAATGTTTAGTTGTGCCTAATCTATCAATCATTTATCTATATGGGTAAGAATGGGTATACTATAATAAGTTGAACCCTTGATGGATAAGTGGTTTTAAGTCTATCCAGTCTATAGTCTATGCCATCTTTATCACTCCCAACTTGTTTGGTGAATTGACATTTCTACGTCTATTTACTCCTGATCATGACCTGCAATTGTTAACAATCTATTGAGTCATGTCAATAAATAAATGGGTGGATATTTATTTGGCTCATTAAACCTTGCCCAAATCCTATGATGAGGTGTCACTAAACATTTTGATTATGCAACAATAGTCTATGGATAATGACTTGTTTAGGTTCATCTATCCTATAGTACCGAGGTTCACTAGTAATTTTTTACTAAATAAAACTTTTTATACCCTGATCCTTAAATATTGAAGCAATAACCATTTTGGGTTGATCTTCTTGGAGGTATGATCTAGTGGCACTAATATTCAAAACTTCATTGATGAATATTAGATTGAATGGGGAATTAATACTTTTGATTAACACTAGGGTGCATCTATGAATATTAGACCGAAAAAATTAAAATGAAGACATGCTTAAAAAAAAACAAGTTAGCATAGATGTTACTCCATAATAATACTCAAGATAATAATATGTTATGAGTTTATTTATCTCATTTAATACTAGTAAATATGAAAATATTTATTTTCGACACAATTTTAAAGAGGAAATTTTTTTTAAAAGGGGTTTTGGGATGTCAGCCTTTTAAAGATGTTTTGATATGGGCCAAACCGTAATGGATTTTACAAATTAGTCATAAAATCCCAAAATAAATGCATATGACATGAAAAATATTTTTGCTTTATTTTTTTACAAATATGAACATAAAAAATACTAAAATGGCATCAATAATTAACAAGACATGCATGAATTTCAAAATAGATGGAATGATTATTATTTTTTTTTTATGTATGAGAGTTTTGGCATCTCACACACACCATGGGCTATTCCTAAAATGTTCCAAACCTTCTTGACATGGAAAAGCATTGAAATTAACAAAAATATAAAATTTGAAGCTAAAATATAAAAACAAGAACATTTGACAAATAAGAATCCTTAGGGGAAACAATTTAAGAATCATTAACCTTAGGAACAAGAGAAGATTCAGCATGTAAATGCCAAGCATATGACAACATAATTTTACAAACTTAAAGAAATACCAAAATTCTAAAAAATATATATATTTTCGATGCAATTTGAACAATTTCTTGTCATTTTATAATTTTCAACTATTTTACTTATTGTTTTTGTATTAACAACTTTTCCAAAAACAAAATCAATCAAATAAAAAGAATTTATTTTAGTGAGAAAATGTAATTGAAATATAAGGACTAGTTTAGAAAAAGTTTTGAAATGCCAAAAAAAAAATGAGGGAACATATTTGTTTTAAAAGAAAGAGAATATAAAAAAAAATGGAAGTTAGAAAGTGAAAGAAATTTTTATAGAAATTAAAAAATATATATACTAAATGGGTTCGAGATTAAAATATTTTGAGTAGTATAGTTTGATATTTGATGGTTAGGACCCCCCTCCAATCGCTCTATTTATACCTAGGGATAAGTAAAAAAATCAAAAAATCAATTAAATCGAAAATAGATGGAATGATTATTATTTTTTTTTATGTATGAGAGTTTTGGCATCTCACACATGGGCTATTCCTAAAATGTTCCAAACCTTCTTGACATGGAAAAGCATTGAAATTAACAAAAATATAAAATTTGAAGCTAAAATATAGAGACAAGAACATTTGCCAAATAAGAATCCTAAGGGGAAACAATTTAAGAATCATTAACCTTAGGAACAAGAGAAGATTCAGCATGTGAATGCCAAGCATATGACAACATAATTTTACAAACTTAAAGAAATACCAAAATTCTAAAAAATATATATATTTTTGATGCAATTTGAACAATTTCTTGTCATTTTATAATTTTCAACTATTTTGCTTATTGTTTTTGTATTAACAAGTTTTCCAAAAACAAAATCAATCAAATAAAAAGAATTTATTTTAGTGAGAAAATGTAATTGAAATATAAGGACTAGTTTAGAAAAAGTTTTGAAATGCCAAAAAAAAAAAAATGAGGGAACACATTTGTTTTAAAAGAAAGAGAATATAAAAAAAAATGGAAGTTAGAAAGTGAAAGAAATTTTTATAGAAATTAAAAAATATATATACTAAATGGGTTCGAGATTAAAATATTTTGAGTAGTATAGTTTGATATTTGATGGTTAAACCCCCTCTCCAATCGCTCTACTTATACCTAGGAATAAGTAAAAAAATCAAAAAATCAATTAAATCGAAAAGAAATAATCGAAAAAACCAAACCGTGAAAAAAATCAATTAATCCGATTAGAATATTTAAAAAACCGACCGATTCGGTTCGGTTTCGGTTTCATAAGCCTAAAACCGAACCGAACTGAAATTAATAACCGAGTCAAACCGGAAAAAACCGAGCCAAACAGTTGGGTTTCGATTTTTGTATTAAAATAACTGAACCAAACCAAACTAAACCAAACAAAAACCGATCGATTTGAATTAATTTTGATTTTTAAAAAAAATTAATTTAATTATTTTTTAAATAAAAATTGACCGGAAGTGAAAAATGATCGCACCAAGCTAAACACTCTCCCAAAATTCCAAAAAGTAAGCAAAAAAGAGCTAAACACCCATGACTCTCCAGCTCTCGAAGATAACAGAAGTTTATCTTCACTGACGGTAAGCATCACAGCAACCGCGTCCACTTCTTCATCTTCATTCACAATAGCCACGACAGTTGGTTTTAGCTGAGAGTAGTGGCACCACCTGTGTCAGTCAGGAGCAACAGCAAGCCTTTCTCTTCTGCCAAGAACAGCCACAGCACCAGCATCGGTCAGGAACAACAACTAAAGTTTTCAGCCGTAAACAGTAGCCTTTGTCTCAACCGTGAAGAGCAGCAGTGCTTTCAATTGTGAGTAGTGGTTCTTGTTTCAACTAAGAGCAGTAGCAGCACCTTTCCCTTCCAACATCCTTAGTTCTCCTTTGGTCTCCATTGAAGGTATAACTCTCAAGCTCTCAAAGCATTACCTCTCTATGAATCATTTTTGTATTTTTATTTTCATGATTTATGTGCTTGATTTGGAAGTGGTGTTCAAAAATATTTGTTTAACATCAAGTTTAATTTAATTGTGTGGTTGAGATATTTATCTAAGATAGTTTTCATGAATATTGGACATAATCAAACATTAGGAGAGGATTTGATTAAAGATTTGATTGTTGAATGATTAGGTTTATGTTGTGGAACCATGGGTTTGTTGAGTATTTTGTTTGATTTTATGAAATTGAATATGACTTGAGATATTTTATGTTATAAGTATTATATAGAAATTTAGATAATGAATAAATATCATTGTTTGATTGTGGTCTTTACTTGTTATCAATTTTCAAAATTATGAACATGTAAGTTTAATGGTTAGATATACAGGTGAAGGATATGTTTGTGACCATAGTGTTCAGATCCGGCCCGGTCCAAGGCCGGGGTACCGGGTTTTGACCGGGTCACCGGGTCGCTCAAGTCAATTGTTTTTTTAAATCAAAACAACGTCATTTTAGTAAAAAAAACAAAAGTCAACGGGTTGCAACCAGGTTTTGTCGTATCACCGAGTCAACCAGCCATGTCACATTGAGTTTTTCCTTCCTCTATTTTTTCTTCAACCCGGTCCAGTTCCAGCCTCGGATCGACTCGCCGGGCCGGGTTTTAAAACTATGTTTGTGAGTTTAAAATAAGAGATTAAGATATGATTTTTTTAAATGTATTTGGATAACATGTGTCTTTTAAAAAAAATTATAATTTGTTAATTTTGATTGAGTTGGTTATATGGCTTTAGAAGATGTAGTCATGAAAGATGTGTGGGCTGTTTTCTTCTTTATTGGTTGGTTGGGTGGATGAGATGAGATGACATGATTTTAAAAAGTTGTAATGTGTTGATTTTGATTGAGTTGGTTATGCGACTTTAGAAAACTAAAACCATGAAAGATGTGTGGTTTGTTCTTGGTTAGGTGAATGAGATGACGGTTAGATATAATCATATTATTGTATTTTGATTTTTCTTAATTTTGATGGAAAATATTGTAGTGAGCACATTGTAGATACATTATTGTTGAAAATGAATGATGATAATGAAGAAATATACATATAAAAAGATTTTAGTAAACTAATAATAAAATTATATTTGTATTAGTTATTCATATTAATTATTAATTGATCCAAGATAGAACGGTTTTATATTAGATCTTGTGTTATGAATGTTGATTATCTATTAATAAAATTAATTAATATATAATTATTGAATTAATTATTAATCAATCCAGAATGATATGTTCCGATATTGGATCATGTTCTTTAAATATCAATAAATGAATAATGGCATCTATTAATACATAACCTCTAACATTAGGTAATAAAAATTTTGGTCATCACATAATCATTTCATCTCACAATATTTTTAAAAAAATCAATATGATGTTCCTATTATTTTTTAAATAACCCATGATGGGATGATCAAATAACGAACCCTTTTCTTCGGACATTACTTAATGGAAAATAAGAAATTTTCAAACCATAATAATTCTCATATATTGGTGTTTCTATCATCTACTAAATAACTCGGGATGAAATGGTTCAATATTAAGATCCCATCCAATGTTGTTATCTAGTGTAAAGACCATGACCATAGTTATTCATTTTTATATATTAAGCGGTCTTATTGTGTGTTAAATAATCAAGGATGGAATGGTCCAATGTTAGGGCCATGATATTAATTAAGAGATTATAAATTCAAACTTTATTATTCATCAAAATGACCCTGGAATAGTAAGGTCTAACATTTGGATGTTATTTAATAAATAATAAAGATATTATCTAAATAGCATATCATTGTAGACAAATCATATAAATACAGTTATTATTAAAACTATATAACAATGTAATCTATTTTAGATAGAATATTCAGAATAATGTCTATTTTTTTAATTACATAATTAATTTTGTATTCAAAATCTATATAAACCAGTTAAATTTTTTAGTTATTATAAAATTAGATCCCCTCCTAACTTAGCTTCTGCTAAAAATCTAGTAATTATAAAAAAGATTGATTTATAAAATATTAATTGCATGATATCATGTCTGTAAGTGAAAAAAAAGGGTGGGGGGGCATATCTAAGGTAATAATAACTCCAACAACAACGTACATGAAAATGATTTTGTCCGGGTGTGAGTACCCGCATAGATTAGCTAGGTACCCCATCTCAATCATCATATCTCCCTACTCTGACTGTGAAGTCCTTCTCTTCACGTGGGATCCGCATGATCAAATCAACTTCAATCCCACATCATTTAAAAATTTACGGTGTATAAAAGCGTGATAATAATTTAAAATATTTTTATTTAAAAATATATTTAAATAAAAAAATATTTTTTAAAATATATTTTTAATATCAATATATTAAAATAATATTAAATCATAAAAAAAATTATTTTAAATAAAAATAAAAAAATTTAAAATTTAAAAAAAACATAATTTGTAACTTTCTTAAAGTGAATATAACTAATATAATTCAAATAACTTTCATAAAGTGATAACTTCATATAACTCAAATTAAAAAAGACTAAGAAGATCAATTTCAATAAAAAAATATATTAAAGGATAAAAAAATATATATATTTAATTTAAAAAAAAACAAATAAAAAAAGGATTTAAGTAAACCTATGTAAACTGTAACAACCCCAATTTTCTTGAATTAATATCTATTATAATGACCTAATTTTTTTATGTTATTATTATTATTATTATTATTATTAAAAATCCGGTAGAGTTTTCTCTATATTTTCAATATCAAATTATTAATTCAATATATTCACAACCTGTTAGTAGTTCAAATATCATTTGTCCCACCATCCGGGACACCTATAATTTAATTATCACAACAACATTTATTTTCTTCAACATTCATTCAATACAATTAAAATTAAGTAGTAACAAATTTTAAATTATAACTAAAGGTGAATCTATAACTTTAATGGATTTAGAATTGTCACGGTTTATATAATGCATTAAAAAAAACACAACTTCTTTAATTACAACATTCATAATTAAATTTGTTAGATAAACATAATTTAATTACAAAATTATATTACAATAAAATATACATTTTCAAATTACATCCGTTTGATTTTACAAAATTGCATTCTATTAGGCCTTATCAACTTTTTAATCAATAATTATTTTTTATTATTTTTCATATCTAATGTGCTATATATAAAATGTGAAAATATCAAAATATCCATATAGTCTTCTTAATTACACAAAACATCCATGTGAAAATACCCCTAAAAGCAAAGTTTTTTTTTAGGCTAAAAACGTTATTTTATTGTATATGAAAATTGAAAAAACCTGGTATATCCTTGTCTAGCAGCCCATCTTCTTTTTTATCTTGAGGGCAAAAAAGTATTTTTAATGTTATGAATATTGTGAAAAGTCAAGAAAACTCATGATTAATAGTTTTAAATTTTATTGACTATAGGGATAAAATAATATTTTTTCTGTGTTAAAAATTTTGAAAAGACACATGCACTCCAAAACCATAGTTATTAAACCTGGCCTGGAAGTTGACCAGGCCAAGGGGTCGGGTCCCAGGTTTTATGGGTCAACCCGAATCAACCTGGAAAAATTTAAAAAAAATAAAATTTTAATATTTTATATGAAAAAATTAAGAAAAAATCCATGTAAATATAGAAATCTCACATTGAAAAAACATAGTTTTTTTTTTTCTTGTGAACATAGAGTATATATATTAATGTGTTTCAAATCCCTCATTGAAAAAAGATAACTTTTTTCTTGGGAACATAGAATATATATATACTAATGAGTTTTTAATCCTAAATTGAAAAAACATAGGTTTTTTCTTGGGTATATTGAGTATATATACTAATGAGTTTCAAATACTACATTAAAAAGATACCATGTTATCCTTTTAAGTTGAAATATTTAAACCAAAAAAATTTTTATCCCACATTGAAAAAACATAATTTTTTTCTTGAAAATATAGAGTATATATACCAATGGGTTTCAAATCTCACATTTGAGAAAAAAAATACATCGGGTCTTGGTCGGGTCTCAACCGGGTCGCTCGAGTCACAAATTGACCCGCCAGGTCGACTAAGTTTGACCGGGTCGTTGCACTGACCAGTCTTTTGACAAACTCGGACCAGTCCAGCCCCTAAATCGATCAAATATCATGTCGACCCGCCAGGCCGCTTCTAGGTTAATAAGACTGTCCAAAACAATTTTTTAATAACCACTAGAAAAAAGACCCGGATACTCCTAACTGAATGCTTAAATTTAAACCTCTGAGAGGTAAAAGAATAATTTTATCATAACAATCTCTACAATAATATATATAGAGAGCTACCGTGAAACTCCCATGTCTTGTAGCTCTCTTTTTAAT